>VYKU01000062.1_pt1 | contig 73246 bp, 73 predicted proteins | sample 5114491 | NCBI WGS metagenome assembly VYKU01 (sample SAMN12291796, study PRJNA351875) | freshwater metagenome | isolation source: freshwater lake | place: USA: Michigan, Gull Lake | collected 2011-07-05 | reverse complement strand
GGCCCCCGCCGCCGCCGCTCCGGCACCGGCGACGCGCCCGGGCCCGCGCCCCGGTTCGCAGGAAGATCTGGTCCAGAACGTCGGCGACCGCGTGTTCTACGACTACGACAAGTCGGAACTGCGCCCCGAAGCGCGCCGCACGGTCGAGCGTTGGGCCGCTTGGCTGAAGCAGTACCCGCAAGTCACCGTGACGATCGAAGGTCACGCCGACGAGCGCGGCACGCGCGAATACAACATCGCGCTCGGCGAACGCCGTGCGACGGCCGCCCGCAACTTCCTCGTCTCGCAGGGCATCGAAGCCCGCCGCGTGGCGACGATCTCGTACGGCAAGGAACGCCCCGCGGTCCTCGGCTCGAACGAAGCGGCTTGGTCGCAGAACCGCCGCGGCGTGATGCAGGTCAACTAAGCCGTTCCGGGACGGTTTCGTCCCGGTTTGGTTTAGCCGGACTTCGTCAGGCTATCGATACAAGCGCCCGTCCGGGTTCTCGCCCGGGCGGGCGTTTTTATGCCCGTTTCCTCGCTTCGTCTCCATTGGCGGAATCATGACCATGCGTTTCTTTCGACTTTGCGCCCTGGCCGTGATCGCCGCTGTGATGACGGCCTGTGCTGCAACCCCGCCGGCGACGCCGCCGGGTGCGCGCGCGTATCTGGTGTTTTTCGAGCCCGACAGTGCGGCGATCACGCCCGTGGCGCGCGACACGCTCGGCCAGGCAGTGGCGCATCTCAATGCGGCACCGGCCGCGCGCATCGTCGTCGAGGGCCATACCGATCTTGTCGGCTCGCCCGACTACAATCTTGCCCTCGGCGTGCGCCGGGCGGCCGCCGTGCAGGCGTTTTTGACCGATGCCGGCATTGCCCTGTCGCGCATCACGGCTTTGTCGTACGGCCAGGAGAATGCGCCGCCGCTCGAGGGCGAAATGCGCGCCTCGGCCTTGCTGCGCCGGGTCGTGCTAAGGGTCGAATAAGGCCCCGTGAATTTGGCCGCGGCCGCGAAATTGCCGCAAAAAGGCCATCGTGCGGCCGCGCAGTTTTGTCACGGTTCGCCTTTCGCCCTGCTTGCCTGTTGCAACGCGCTCGATTCGCAAGGCACAAGGCATGCGCCATTTTTCGGAGGATCAAAGACCATGACCAATACGATGCGCGGCAAATTGCTCGCGGCTGCGGCTGCTCTCGCTTTGCTCGGTGCCTGCGACACGACCGGCAGCAACACGGGCGGCGTGGGCGGCTCGGGCAGCGGCGTGCCGGCCGTGGCCAATGCGCCGGCCGTGGGCAGTGCGGGCGTGGGCTCGGCCAATGCCGGCAATGTCGGCGGCGTGCGCCCCGGCAGCCAGGAAGACCTCGCCCAGCGCGTCGGCGACCGCATCTTCTACGATTCCGACCGCTCGGATCTGCGCGCCGACGCGCGCCGCACGGTCGAAGGCTGGGCCGGTTGGCTGCGCCAGAACCCGACCGTGGCCGCGACGATCGAAGGCCATGCCGACGAGCGCGGAACCCGCGAATACAACCTAGCACTCGGCGAGCGCCGGGCGGCGGCGGCGCGCAATTTCCTGATCTCGCAGGGCATCGAAGCGCGGCGCCTGTCGACCGTGTCGTTCGGCAAGGAACGCCCGACCGTGCTCGGCTCGACCGAGCAGGCGTGGGCGCAGAATCGCCGCGCGGTGATGCTGGTCAATTGAGGCATTCGGGGGCTGGCGGCGGGGCTGCTTTCTTTCGCCCGCCGCCCGCTCTAGAATCGGCTATCGTCACGACTCCGGGGACTTGCCCATGTTGAGCTTCCGCTTCCTGGGTGCGGCCCTTGCCGCCGCCCTGCTGACAGCAACCGCACCAGCCCTCCATGCGCAGACGGGCACGGATACGCGCGCGCTGATCGAGCGCATGGATCGCCTGCAGCGCGACATGGACGTGATGCAGCGCAATCTCGCGCGCGGCACGGGCGGCGTTCCGGCCGCCAATTCCCCGCCCGTGATGTCGCCCAATACGGGCGTGCAGCCGTCTTCGGGCTTCGTCGAGCAGACGGAAGTGCGCATCTCGGCCCTCGAAGGCCAAATGCGCGATCTCACGGGGCGCCTCGAAGAAGCGTTGAATCGCGTGGCGCAATCAACCCAGCGCCTCGACAAGCTGGTCGGCGACGTCGATTTCCGCCTGAACAAGCTCGAACAGCCAGGGGCCGCCGCACCCGCGTCGCCCGCCGCTGCCCAAGCGCCTGCTGCCGCCCCCGCCGCCCCCGTCGTGGCCCCCGGCCAGCAGCGCATTGTGCTGACCCCCGGCTCGCCCGCCGCTGCGCCGCAACCGGCCCAGGCGGCCGCCGCTCCGGCGGCGGCTGCCGTGCAGCTGCCGTCGGGTCCGCCCGAAACGCAGTACGAATTCGCCTACGGTCTCTATCAGCAAGCCGTGCAGGATCGCGGCGATTTCGGCGGGGCCGAACAAGCGCTGCGCAGCTTCGTGACCGCCAATGGCAGCCATCGCCTCGCGGGCGATGCGCAGTATTGGCTCGGCGAAACCTTCTATGCGCGGCGCGACTGGACGAACGCCGCCGGCGCTTTTGCCGAACAGTTCCGCCGCTTCCCGCAGAACGCCAAGGCGCCCGATGCGTTGCTGCGCCTGGGCCAGTCGCTGGGCCAGCTCAACCGCAAGCAGGATGCTTGCGGCACGCTCGGCGAGCTCGACCGGCGCTATCCCAACGCCACGCAATCGATCAAGATTGCCGCCACGCGCGAGCGCACGCGCTTGCAGTGCGGCTAGGCGCCACGCTCGACCAAACTTCGTTCGACGCGGCCCTCGCGGCCCTCGGGCCGTTCGAAGCCGCCCCCGTGCTCGCAATCGGCTGGTCCGGCGGCGGCGATTCCACGGCCCTTTTGAGTCTCGCCGACCGCTTTGCGCGCGCCCACGGCGGGCGCTTGATCGCGTTGCATGTCGATCATGGTTTGCGCGCGGAATCGACTGCGCAAGCGCAGGAATTGGCAAAGCGCGCCGCTGCCCTTGGGATCGTGTTCGAAGCGCTTGTGTGGACGGGGCCCAAGCCCGCGCACGGCGTGCCGCAAGCGGCGCGCGGCGCGCGGCGCGATCTTTTGATCGCGGCGTGCCGACGATTGGGGGCGATCCATCTGCTGCTCGCCCACCATGCCGACGACCAGCGCGAGACGGTCGCGATGCGGGCGGCGCGCAAATCGGGGCCGCTCGGGCTTGCCGGCATGTCGGCGATCGTCGCCGATCGCGGCGTGCGGATTCTGCGTCCGCTGCTTGGATTTGCGCATGCCGACTTGTTGGCGCTGTGTCGTGCCCGCGGGCTCGACTGGCTCGAAGATCCGACCAACCGCGATCCGCGCTTCACGCGTGCGCGCCTGCGTCTGGCCGGGGCGCTGCCCGAGTTTTCCGACGATGCAAGCCGCTTGCGTATGCGGCACGAACGCGATCTTGCGCGATTGGCCGCACGCGCCGTCGCGGTCGCACCGGGCGGTTATGTGTGGATCGACCGCGCGGCGCTCAAGATGGCCGATGCCGCCCTTGCGCAAGCCGTGTTGGCGCGCGCGGTTCTGTGCATCGGCGGCGACGATTACGCGCCAGCCCCCGCCGCACTTGCTGCCGTGTGGCGCGAGCTTGCAAATGCGGCACCGGGCAGAAGCGGTCGCACGCTCGGCCATTGCCGCCTGCGCATCGAGCCCGACGGGCGCTTGTTGGTCGCGCGCGAGCCGCGTGCGTGTGCAGCACCGTTGTCGCTCGACCCCGGCGACACGGTATTCTGGGACGGTCGCTTTGCGGTCTTCTGTTCGGAAACCGCGTGCAGTGCAGCAGGCCTCGCGATCGGTGCTCTTGGCGCGCATGGCTGGGCACAGTTGCCGCGCAAACTACGCGCCTCTGTCGCTAAATCTGTGCCGACGGCCGCGCGTGCGACCCTGCCGACGGTCCGAGACCTTGACGGCGTGCTTGCTGTTCCCCACCTCTCTTATGGACGCGAGGGCCATCGGCTTGATACCGTGGCCGTCCGTTTCTGGCCTCGGCACGCTTTATGCGGCCCTGCTTTCGTGGCGGGCGGCCTGGGCAGTCCGGGGCCCCAGCGACGTCTCGAAGGGGCAAAAACTTGAACAATCTCGGCAAGAATCTCGCACTCTGGGTCATCATCGGCTTGCTGCTGGTGGCGCTGTTCAATCTGTTCCAGGGCTCGAGCCCGCGCGGCGGAGCGGCCCAGATCCAGTATTCGGAATTCCTCAATCTCGTCGATCGCCAGCAGGTGCGCGACGTCACGATCTCGGGCCCGCAGGTGCGCGGCCATCTGCAGCCCGACGGGCGCAGCTTCGTGACCTACGCGCCCAACGATCCCACGCTGGTCGAGCGCTTGCAGAAAAACACCGTGTCGTTCTCGGCAGCCCCGCTCGAAGAGCCGATGCATCCGCTGCTGCAGATCCTCGTCTCGTGGGCGCCGTTCCTGGTCATGATCGGGCTTTGGGTTTTCTTCATGCGCCAGATGCAGGGTGGCGGCGGGCGCGCCATGGGCTTCGGCAAATCGAAGGCGCGTCTGCTCACCGAAAAAGTCGGCCGCGTGACGTTCGACGACGTCGCGGGCATCGACGAAGCCAAGGGCGAGCTCGAAGAGATCGTCGAGTTCCTGCGCGATCCGCAGAAATTCCAGCGCCTCGGCGGCAAGATCCCGAAGGGCGTGCTGCTTGTGGGCCCGCCGGGTACCGGCAAGACGCTGCTCGCACGCGCGATCGCGGGCGAAGCCAACGTGCCGTTCTTCACGATCTCGGGCTCGGACTTCGTCGAAATGTTCGTCGGCGTGGGTGCAAGCCGCGTGCGCGACATGTTCGAGCAGGGCAAGAAGAATGCGCCGTGCTTGATCTTCATCGACGAAATCGACGCGGTTGGCCGCCATCGCGGTGCGGGCCTCGGCGGCGGCAACGACGAACGCGAACAGACGCTCAACCAGCTGCTCGTCGAAATGGACGGTTTCGAAGCCAACGAAGGCGTGATCCTGATCGCGGCCACCAACCGGCCCGACGTGCTCGATCCGGCCTTGCTGCGTCCGGGCCGCTTCGACCGCCAGGTCGTGGTGCCGAACCCGGACGTGCTGGGCCGCGAAAAGATCCTGCGCGTGCACTTGCGCAAAGTGCCGATGGCGCCGGACGTGGACGCCAAGGTCATCGCGCGCGGCACGCCGGGCTTTTCGGGTGCCGATCTCGCGAACCTCATCAACGAAGCGGCCCTGCTCGCGGCGCGTCGCGGCAAGCGCGTGGTCACGATGGCCGAGCTCGAAGACGCCAAGGACAAGGTCATGATGGGCACCGAGCGGCGCTCGATGGTCATGACCGAGAAGGAAAAGGAACTGACCGCCTACCACGAGGCGGGGCATGCCCTGCTCTCGATCTGGGTCCCGGGCAACGATCCCTTGCACAAGGTCACGATCATTCCGCGCGGCCGCGCGTTGGGTCTCACCATGATGCTGCCCGAGCGCGACAAGCTCTCCACCTCCAAGCGCGAGATCGAAGCCAAGCTCGTGATGGCGTTCGGCGGGCGCATTGCCGAAGAGCTGATCTTCGGAGCCGAGAACGTCACGACCGGTGCCTCGGGCGACATCCAGATGGCCACCAACATGGCCAAGCGCATGGTGACCGAGTTCGGCATGTCCGAAAAACTCGGCCGCGTGCGCTACTCGGCCAACGAGCAGGAAGTCTTCCTGGGCCACTCGGTCACGCAGACGCAGAACATGTCGGAAGCCACGGCCGAGACGATCGATTCGGAGGTGCGCCGCATCATCGAAACGGCCGAAGTGCGCGCGCGCGAATTGCTGGGCGGGCGTATGGACGATCTGCACAAGATCGCCAAAGCGCTGCTCGAGTTCGAAACGCTGTCGGGCGACGAGGTCAACGCGCTTCTGCGCGGCGAGGCGATCGTGCGCCCGACCGCCGACGATCCGCCGCCCTCGACCAAGCCGGGCGGTCGCCGCGGCTCGGTGCCGTCCTCGGGCGGCCCCAAGCCGGCCGGCGGCTTCGATCCGCAGCCGCAACCGGGCGCTTGAGCGCGTCGTTGCGGCGATGCCGGAGGCGCAAGCCTCGCTGAAGAATATGTTCGACCGAGCGGCCGTCGATTTCCTTGCCGGGAAATTGGCGGCCGTTTGTCCGTCTTTCGACGCCAAACATTTCTCGAAAACGGTTGCCGCCGATCTGCCCGCACTCGAGCTCAAAGCGCGTGCGGCGCGCATTGCCGACGGCATTCGCGACGCGTTGCCGGGGCGCTATCCCCAGCAGCTTGCCCTCGTGCGCAAAGCGGCCGGAACGCCGTCGCCGCCCGATGCCGAGGGCGGCATGGGCGGGTTTCGCTTCATGCCGTTTTTGAATTTCGTCGGTCGCCACGGGCTTGGCGAGCCTGAGCTGTCGTTGCAGGCGCTTTCGCACCTCACCTGCTTTTTTTCGGCCGAATTCGACGTGCGCCCCTATCTGCTCGCGGACCCCAAACATGCGCTCGCGCATGTGAAAGCCTGGGCGGGCGACCGCGATTGGCGCGTGCGCAGGCTTGCAAGCGAAGGCATTCGCCCGCGTCTGCCGTGGGCAATGCGGTTGCCGATGTTCGCGGCCGATCCCACGCCTGTGCTCGGCGTGCTCGATGGCCTCGCGGCCGACCCGCATCCGATCGTGCGCCGGTCGGTCGCCAACAATCTCAACGACATCGCCAAGGACCATCCGGCCAAGGCCGTTGCGGCCGCAGCCGCATGGCTCAAAGCGCACGAAGCGCACGACATCGTGCGCCACGGTCTGCGCACGCTCGTGAAGGCAGGGCATGGCGATGCCCTCAAGCTGCTCGGTTTCGCGGGCGGTGCCGAGCTTGCGGCGACGGATTTTGCGCTGTCGCCCAAAACGATCGCGCTCGGCGAGGCGGTGACGTTCGCCGCGACGTTGCGCAACGACGGGCGTCGCCGCGTGCGTCTGTCGATCGACTATGCCGTGCACCATCGCAAGGCCAATGGCGGCACGACGGCGAAAGTCTTCAAGCTCGCGGTGCGCGAACTAGGGCCCGGCGAAAGCTGCCGCATCGAAAAGCGCCATGCGATCCGCGCCATCACCACGCGCCGCTACCATGCGGGCCTGCATGCGTTGGCCTTGCTCGTGAACGGCCGCGAGCTTGCGCGCGGCGAATTCACGCTGCGCCTGCCTTAAGGGCCTAGCACCAGATGCGGCCCCAGCGGTCGCGGGCACAGCGACGCGGATGGCCGTAGGGAAAGACCGGCCGCGTGCCCCAGAACGGCGACGGCTCGAAGCGGCTATAGGGGTAGAAGCCGTAAGGCACGGCGTAGCCGGGGTAGGGATAGGGGCCGTAGACAGGCCCGCGCGAACCGTAGCCCGCATCGACCGCCCACACGCTGCCGCCCGCCGGAAGGCAAGCCTGGAGCAGCAGCGCCATCGCGCACACGAGCGCCAAGCGGATCCGCATGTCGGCACCTTTCGGAAAAAAGCGCAGCGATTTTCCCGACAACGACGCAGCGATTTGCGCTATTCCAGAGCCATGCGCAGGTTCGAACGATTCAGCTTGGACGCCCCCCTCGTCATGGGCATCGTCAACGCCACACCGGACTCGTTTTCCGACGGCGGCGATTTTTTCGATACGAACGCCGCCATCGCGCACGGCCTCGCACTTCACGCCGAGGGGGCCGACATCCTCGATATCGGCGGCGAGTCGACCAGGCCCGGGGCTGCGATGGTGCCGCCCGACGAGGAGCAGCGGCGCGTCGTGCCCGTGATTGAAGCGCTCGCCAAAGCGGGCGCCGTCGTTTCGATCGACACGCGCAACGCCGCCACCATGGCGGCAGCCCTCGACGCAGGGGCTGCGATCGTCAACGACGTGACCGCACTCTCGGGCGATCCGGCATCGCTTGCCCTTGTTGCAAGCCGCCGCGTGGGCGTGGTGCTCATGCACATGCAGGGCGAGCCGCAGACGATGCAGGCGAACCCGACCTATGCGGATGCGCCGGCCGAGATCGCGGCCTATTTGGCCGAGCGCCTTGCCGTGTGCCGTGCTGCCGGCATTGCGCCCGAGCTGCTGTGCGTCGATCCCGGCATCGGCTTCGGCAAGAGTGTCGCGCACAATGCCGAGATTCTTGCCAACGTGCCGAAGCTGCGCACGCTGGGCGTGGCGGTGCTGATCGGTGCAAGCCGCAAGGCCTTCATCGGCGCGCTTTCGAAGGGCGAGCGGCCCAAAGAACGCCTGCCGGGTTCGCTTGCCGCCGCTTTGGCGGCCGTGGCGGGCGGGGCCGACATTCTGCGTGTGCACGACGTTGCCGCCACCCGCCAGGCGCTAAGTGTCTGGCGCGCGGTCGCAAATGCGCGCAGATCAACATGACTTTACCGCCTATCCGCCAACGCCTATAAGCGGGGCATGGCAAAGCTTTTCGGCACAGACGGGATTCGCGGCCAGGCCAATCGCTGGCCGATGACGGCCGAAATCGCGACCAAAGTCGCGATGGCGGCGGGCAAATTGCTGCGCCAAGGCCATCACCGCCATCGCGTGGTGATCGGCAAGGATACGCGCCTGTCGGGCTACCTGTTCCAGCCCGCTTTGACCGCCGGCTTCGTTTCGATCGGCATGGATGTGGTGATCCTCGAGCCGTTGCCCACGCCGGCCGTGGCGATGCTCACACGCAGCCTGCGCGCCGATCTGGGCGTGATGATTTCGGCCTCGCACAATCCGCACCAGGACAACGGCATCAAATTGTTCGGGGCCGACGGCTACAAAATTTCGGACGAGATGGAAGCCGAGATCGAAGCCTCCCTCGATACGGTCGACGGCCATGTTGCACCCGAACTGCTCGGCCGCGTGCGCCGCCTCGACGACGGCCCGGGTCGCTACATCGAATTCGCCAAGGCAACGTTCCCCAAGGGCCTGCGCCTCGACGGTCTCAAGATCGTCGTCGATTGCGCGAACGGGGCCGCCTATCGCGTGGCGCCCACCGTGCTGTGGGAGTTGGGGGCCGAGATCGTGCCGATCGCGGTCGAGCCGGACGGGCTCAACATCAATCGCGGCTGCGGGGCCACGCACATCGAATTGCTGCAGCAGGCGGTCGTCGCACACGGTGCGCATATCGGCTTGGCACTCGACGGCGACGCCGACCGCGTCCAGCTCGTCGACGAAAAAGGCCGCTCGATCGACGGCGACCAAACGCTTGCCGCCATCGCGCGCGGCTGGCAGGCCGAGGGCCGCTTGCGCGGGCGCAACGTGGTTGCGACCGTGATGTCGAATATGGGGCTCGAGCGCTGGCTCGCGGGCGAGGGGCTCGCCCTTGCGCGCGCCAAGGTCGGCGACCGCAACGTGCTCGAAATGATGCGCGAACTCGACGCCAATCTCGGCGGCGAACAATCGGGCCATGTGATCTTGTCGGACTACGCGACCACCGGCGACGGGCTCATCGCTGGATTGCAAGTTCTCGCCGCGTTGGTGCAGGCGGGTAAGCCCGCTTCGGAAGTCGCGCACGTGTTCGATCCCTATCCGCAGCTTTTGAAGAACGTGCGCTTTCAAGGTCCGCCCCCGCTCGACGACGCCAAGGTCAAGGCCGCGATCGCGGCGTCGGAAGCCGCCCTTGCCAAAGACGGGCGCTTGCTGATCCGCAAATCCGGCACCGAGCCCTTGGTGCGCGTGATGGCCGAGGCCGGCAGCGACGCGCTTGTGGCCGCGAGCGTGGACCGCGTGGTCGAAGCCTTGATCGCGGCGGGCGGCACGCTTGCGGGCGGCACCAAGGCAAGTGCGGCCGCATCCCCGTCGCCCGAGCAGGCGGCGGCCAGCGATTTGCCGGGCTATATGCGCCGCCGCCGCGTGGCGTCGCCCAGCGTGGGACAATAGCGCGCATGCGCGGCCGCGTTCTGATCGTTGCAGGTTCGGATTCGGGCGGCGGTGCCGGCATCCAGGCCGACATCAAAACCGTGACGGCTTTGGGCGGCTATGCCGCGACGGCGATCACGGCGTTGACGGCGCAAGACACCAAAGGCGTGCACGGCGTGCATGCGGTCCCGCCCGATTTCATCGCCCAGCAGATGCGCGTGGTGCTGGCCGACATCGGTGCCGACGCGATCAAGACCGGCATGCTGCACGACAGTGCGACGATCGACGCGGTGTGCGACGTGCTCGATGCGCATGCGCTCGGCATTCCGCTCGTTGTCGATCCGGTCATGTACGCCAAAGGCGGGCATGCGCTCTTGAAACGCGATGCGGTCGAAACGCTGAAGCGACGCTTGATCGTGCATGCGGCAATCCTCACGCCGAATCTGCCGGAAGCCGAAGCGCTCTCGGGCCGCACGATCCACACAGCCGACGAAATGCGGCACGCAGCGCAAACGATGCTCACGCTCGGCTGCAATGCCGTCCTGCTCAAAGGCGGCCATCTCGACGGCAACCGCCTCGTGGACGTGCTTGCGACCGACGAGGGCGTGCAAGTGTTCGAAAGCGCGCGGATCGAAACGCGCTCGACGCACGGGACGGGCTGCACGCTCGCCTCGGCCATCGCGACGGGCTTGGCGCAGGGGCTCGATCTGGTCGCGGCCGTCGTGCGCGCGCGCGCCTATGTGCGCCGCGCGATCGAAACCGCCCCCAGTTTCGGCGCCGGGCACGGGCCGCTCAACCACGCGCACACGGTGCCGGACTAGCCCGTCTAGACCGCCGCGCGCATGGCATGGCCCGATGCGCCGGAACTTCCGTGGGCTCAATCGATCGCCTCGATCATGCCGCGCTTGAGCATCGCATCGCGGGTGGCGCGCAGACATTCGATGAGACGTTCGGCCAGAGGGCCCAGCGTCGTGCGCTTGGGCACCAGCAGACCGAACGTCATCCATTTGGCGGGGTGGATTGGGATCGCGGCCAGCGTGGCGAGATCGCTCGAAGCGGAAAGAACGTCGACGATCGCCACGCCTGCGCCGCGCACCGCCAAGTTGCAGGCAAGCGAGGTCGAAGTCGTCTCGATCGCGTACTCGGCGGCGACGCCGGCCGTCAGGAACAGGTCGTCCACCTGCTGGCGCGGCAGCAATCCGGGCGAGAGACCGATCAGGCGATGGCGCAAAAGCTCCGTCGGCGCGACGCCGCGCTTGCGCGCGAGCGGATGGCCCTTCGGCGCCAAGGCGCAGACGCGTGCCCGAATCATGGGAAAGGTGTCGATCTCCGAATGTCGCGCGGGCAATGCCCCGATGCCCAGATCGTGGCGCCGACCGACGAGCCATGTCTCCATGTCGTGGCGCCGCAGCACTTCCAAGCCGATCGCGATTCCAGGATTTCCGGCTTGAAAGCGCGCGACCGCGGGCGCGATCCAGCCATGCGCCACGCGCGGCATAACGACGACATGCAGAGATTTCGGCAGCCCCTCCCGGATCGCCGCCGCGATCGCCGGGAGCTCGCCGAGCCCCGCAAGAATGCGGTCGGCGTCGCGGAAGAATGCGTGCCCTTCCTCCGTCAATACGAGGCGGCGGCCGCGGCGATGGAACAGTTGCAGCTTCAGCTCGTGCTCGAGCTGCGCGATGTGCCGACTGACGGCGGGCTGCGACAGGTTCATCTTGCGCGCCGCGCTCGACGCCGAGCCGTCGAGCGCGACGATGCGGAAAGCGGTGAGGGCGCGGAGGTTCAAGAGGGACTCTCCCTATATGTCAAAAACGCATAAACTAATGACGAATTAGCACTTAGTGCATAAACTCGCCAACGCTATTCTCCGCGGGTCGAAAAACAATCGATCGGGAGGATCGTCGATGCTGCATATAAACTCGGTGCCGGCCGAGCGGCGTGCCCGCTTGCGCGCCGCGCTCGCCACGGGACGTCTCTTGAGGTTCCCGGGCGCCTATTCGCCGATCGTCGCCAAACTCATGGAGGAGATCGGCTACGACGGCGTCTACATCGCAGGCGCCTCGATCGCGGCCGATCTCTGCTTGCCCGACATCGCGCTGACCACCCTGACCGAGGTCTCCCAGCGCGGCTACCAGATCGCGCGCGCGACGAACCTGCCGACGCTGATCGACGTCGACACCGGATTTGGCGAGCCGCAAAGCGTGTTCCGCACGGCGCGCGAGATGGAAGCTCTCGGTATCGGCGGAATGCACCTCGAGGACCAGGAAGAGCCCAAGCGCTGCGGCCATCTCGACAACAAGCGCATCACGACGGTAGAAAAGATGGTCGCCCGGATCCGGGCGGCGCTCGACGGGCGTCTCGATCCCAATTTTCTCGTCATGGCGCGCACCGACGCGCGCGCGGTCGAGGGCCTCGACAAGGCGGTCGACCGTGCGCGCGCCTATGCCGACGCCGGCGCCGACGCGATCTTCCCCGAAGCATTGCATTCGGCCAAGGAATTCGAGGCCTTTCGCAAGGCCGTCAAAATCCCGATTCTCGCGAACATGACGGCATTCGGCCAGAGCGCGCTGCTTACGTTCGAGGAGATGGCGAGCATCGGCATCAATATCGTCATCTATCCAAACGAAGGTTTCCGCTTCGCGATGCAGTCCGTCGAGGAAAACATGCGCGAGCTGTACGCTGCGGGGTCGCAGAAGGACCTTGTCGACCGCCTGCAGAAGCGCTCGCGCCTCTACGAAATCCTTGAATATCAGAAGTACAATCGTTTCGATCCGACCACCTTCGATTTCGAAGTGCCGATGGGCGAGGGCCAGACGAAGGGGCAGGCGAACGCGGGCGATGCTCGCGCTCCGCGCGCAGAAGCCGCACCGAGGCGGCTTTGAAACCGGCGCCGGCGGGCACGCGGGGGATGGTCGCGCTCAACGACCACGAGCACGCGATGCTCGCGGGAGCGCTTGGACGCACCCGGCAATGGGCCATGCGCCAGATCCTGGCCGTCGCGCAATTCTTCGACGCGGAGGATCTCGTCGAGGTGTCGCAGGTCCATCTGATGGCCGACGCGGAGGCGCTCGGCGAGGCGGGCGTCGTGTTCCTCGAAAATCTCGTCGAAGCGCCCCCCGGCGAACGGAGACTGTGCGTGCCGGCGATCACGGATCCGCGCGGCGCGGATTTCGGCGCGTACAAAAGGATCCGACAGGCCGAGCGGTTCGTGACGCTGGAACGGCGGGCCGACGCGGCGTTCCGCAAGCTCGGCTTCATGATGACCGACACCTGCATCAACTACCAAACGATCCTGCCGCCGGTGAAGGGCGAGCATATCGCGTTCGGCGACACCGGCTCGAGCATCTACGCCAATTCGGTGTTCGGCGCGCGCACCAATTTCGAAGGCGGCCCCTCGGCGCTCGCCGCCGCGCTGACCGGGCGCGTCGCGCGATACGGGTTCCATCTCGATCGGCACAGACGCGGGACGACGCGGTTCGTCGTCGAGGATCGGCCGAAGGATTTGAGCGAATGGGGCGCTCTTGGCGCGGTGATCGGGCGCCGCATGGCGTCCTATTTCGAGGTCCCCGTCGTCGAGGGGATCGCCGGCGAGCCGACTTCCGACGAGATGAAGCATTTCGGGGCCGCGCTCGCGAGCTTCGGCTCCACCCCGCTGTTCCACATGGTCGGCATCACGCCCGAGGCGCCGACTTTGGACGCTTGTATCGACGGCACGCCGCCGCAGCCGACGATTCTGCGCGGGACGGATCTCGAAGCGCTTCGGCAGGCCTATCTGCCGGCCGACGACACGTTGGACGTGGTTGCCTTCGCCGGGCCGCAATTGTCGCTCGTCGAGATGCAGCAGCTCGCCGAATTGCTCGACGGCCGCCGCGTGCACGGCAATGTCAGCCTGATCGCGACCACCAGCCCCGAGATAAAGCATGCCGCGGACCGGATGGGCATCGCGTCGCGCATCGAGGCGGCGGGGGGCATCGTTCTCGAAGGCGTTTGTTTCTACCAGATGCATGCCCGCGAGATCGGCGAAGCGAACGGCTGGCGCCGGCTGATGTCGAACAGCGCGAAGCTCGTCAACATTCTCGGCGGTTACGGCTACGAACCCATACTGGCGACGATGGAACGTTGCGTGGATAGCGCCGTCGCGGGAAGGATCGTCAAATGAGCACGGATATTCTGAAGGCGCATCCTGGAATCGGCGAACCTGTCGAAGGATTGGCCTTGGTGGCGGCGGACAATTTCTCGGCCCGCTACGATCTGGATCGTGTCGTCGGCACGTTCTCGCGTCGCGCGCACAAGCTCTACGGCCGGAACTATGTCGGCCGGATACTCGTGCTGAACGCCGCCAAGGGCGGGGTCGCTTCGGCCTGGATGCTGAAGGAGATGGTCGATCGCGGCAAGGCGCCGGCGGCTTTGTTGCTCAATTTCGCCAACCCGATCATGGCGCAAGGCGCGGCGTTCGGCGGCCTGCCGCTGCTGGACCGTTTCGAAGGCGACGTTACGTGCCTCATCCCGGACGGCGCGCGCGTGAGAGTGGACCCGGCCACAGGAACCGTGCAACTGCTCGACAAGCAATCAAATCAATAAAGGAGGGAGATCGATGAACCGCAGGTCCGCCGTCTCGACCGTTTTGACGCTTCTCGCCTCGTGCTGGCTTTGGAGCGGACCGGCCGCGGCCCAGCAATATCCCACAAAACCCGTGAAGGTCATGGTGCCGTTGGCGGCCGGCGGGGGTCTCGACACGTTGATGCGCCAGCTCGCCGAACGCATGGTGCCGCTGCTCGGCCAACCGGTCGTGGTGGAGAACCGAACCGGCGGCGGCGGTGCGACGGCCGCCACGTTCCTGGCGACGCAGCCGCCCGACGGCTATGCGGTCGCGATCTTCACATCGACGACGCTGACATTCACGCCGCTCCAAGGGAACGTCGCCTACAAGCTCTCGGATTTCGCGCCGGTCGCCACCCTTATGCGCCGTTCGACGGGGTTGATCTCCAGCGCCAAAGCGCCGTTCAAAGGCTTTGAAGGATTGCTGGCGTACGGCAAGGCCAAGGGCGTCGTTTCGTTCGCCTCGCAAAGCCAAGCGGACAAGCTGCTGATCGAGCGCCTCGGGCGACAAGCGGGCGTGCGGATCAACGTGGTGCCGACGCGCGGCTCCGCCGAGATAAGGACGATGGTGATGGGCGGCCACGTCGATTTCGGAATCTCAGGCGCCCTCGGTTTTCCCGACACCGTGGCCGGCGGCCCGCTGCAGCTGCTGGCCGTTCTCGATACCGAGCGCAACGAGACCTACCGCGAGGCGCCAACCTTGAAGGAGGTCGGTTTCGACGTGACGCTGCTCGACCACTTTGTCGTGGTCGGACCCGCCAAAATGTCACCGGCTGTGGCCGCGCGGCTGACGGCGGCATTGCATGGCGCCGCTGCCGATCCAGGCGTGCAGAAGCTGATCGCCGAAGTCATCGGCGGGACGCCGATGGCTGCGGGACCCGAGGCCACGCAAAAGCTGCTGGCCGAAGAACAGGCCTATTATGCCCGCGTCTTGGCGTCGGCGAAGTGAGGCTTTCCCGATGACAACCACACCGCGCAGAGACCTCCTCGCCGGGCTGGCGCTGATCGCCGCGTCGGCCACCGCGATCCTCGTCGTCATTCCAGCGCAAACGCGCTCGGGCGGGGGCGCCGCGCAAGGACTTGAGTCGGCGTTGATGCCGACGATCGCGGCGTCGGCCGTGCTCGTGCTGTCCGTCGTTTTGGCGATGCAGTCCCTCTTGCACATATTGCGGACGAAGCACGCATCTTCGGGCGCGCCGCCCCTCGACGGCGAGGCCGTTGCCTTGCAGCGCTGGCGCGGTCCGGCGGCCGTGCTGGTCGCCGTGGCCGGCGCTGTGGGCATGCACTTCATCGGCGCCTGGGCCGGACTCGCTTTCGTCATTGCCAGCGGAATGCTGCTGCTGGGCGAGAGCCGCGCGACGCGTATCGTGCCGACCGTCGTGCTGTCGGTCGGCGCCATCTACCTGTTCGCCGAGCGCGCAATCGGGACGGCCTTGCCATGATGGACGCACTCCTGGTCGGCCTGGGCGATGCCATCGCGCCTTTCAATCTGGCCTTCATCACGCTCGGCATCGTACTGGGCTATCTCGTGGGCATCTTGCCGGGGCTCAACCGGCCGACCGCGATCGCCATTTTGACGCCGCTCACGTTTAGTTTGCCGGCCGTGACGGCCATCTCGTTCTTGATCGGAATCGCCAAGGGGAGCGCCACGGGCGGTGCTGCGACGGCGATTCTGATCAACACGCCCGGGGAATCCTCTTCCGCAGCAACCTGCATCGACGGCTATCCGATGGCGCGCATGGGACTCGCCAGAAAAGCGCTCAAAGTGGCCGTGCTAGGCTCGGTTATCGGCGATCTTCTCGCCACCATCGTGCTCATCGCCGTGGCCCAGCCTCTGGCGCGTATGGCGCTGGCGATCGGGCCTTACGAGCTGGCTGCGATCTTGGTGTTCGCGCTGACGTTCATCGCAGGGCTTTCCGGAAACTCGCTGACCAAGGGACTCATCGCCGCAGCACTCGGCATGCTGTGCGCGATGCCCGGTATCGATGCAGAGACCGGTGCGCCGCGATTGACCTTCGGCAGCGTCGATCTTTTCGACGGCGTTCCGATCGTTGCGGTGACGATCGGTCTGCTGGCGCTTTCGGAAATGTTCGCCCAGATCGAGGCCCGCGAAAGCGCGACCCCGGTAGAGACGACGGAAGGCGATCGGGCGCGCAACCGCCTCACGCTCGCCGATCTGGCGCTGCTCACGCCCACGTTCATCCGTTCGAGCGTGATCGGCATCGTGGTCGGGATCATTCCGGGCCTCGGCGCTTCGGTTGGCTCGTTCCTCTCCTATGGGGCCGCACAGCGCGCTTCGCGCACGCCCGAGCAATTCGGGAAAGGCGCGATGGAGGGCGTGGCCGCAGCCGAAACGGCGGACAACGCAGTCGTGCCGGCGAGCCTGGTTCCGCTTTTCGCGATCGGCGTGCCCGGCTCGGTCGCCGCTGCGCTGTTGATGGGTGCGTTCGTGATCCACGGCGTCACGCCCGGACCGATGATGTTCGAGCGCAATCCGGAACTGATCGCCGGCATCTACGCGGGCATGCTGATCGCCGCCGTCGTAATGCTTGTCGTCGGCTGGTTCCTTCTCGGCCTGATGGCCCGCGTCGCCAGCCTGCCGACATGGCTGGTTGTGCCGATCGTCATGGCGCTTTGCATGGTCGGGGCCTTTCTCGAGGGCAGCGGCATGTTCGGCGTCTACGCGATGATCGGATTCGCCGTGCTTGGCTACGTCATGCGCAAGCTCGACCTTTCGCTGGTCACGTTCCTCGTGGGGTTCATCGTCGGACCGATGTTCGAAAGCTCGCTCCGGCAGTCGATCATCATCTCGGATGGCCGTTTGTCGACGCTGCTCGACCACCCGATCGCGATCGGTTTTCTGGTTCTGGCGGCGGCGAGCGCCGTCTGGCTTGTCCGATCGCAGTCCATGTCGCGCCATCGCGCCGACGTCGAACTGAAGTCGTGATGCGCGGCCCGTCGGCGGCGTGCCGATGCTCGATGCGGCTGCCGGAGAGCAAGGCGCTCAGCATTCCCGGCCATTGAAACGGCCCGCGATTTCGCCGCCGGGCACGGGCCGCTCGACCGCGCATATACCGTGCCGGACCGGCCGGTCCAGATGTCGGCGGTTCAGACCATCCGCAAGCTGCCGATGGGCGGCTCTTCCAGGATTTCCACGATCGTGCCGATCGCGCGTTCGAGGTCGGCATCGGCCTTGGGTGCGGCCAATGCCAAGCGCACGGCATGGGGTACAGGTGCGCGGCCGATCGCAAAGGCATTGGCGGGGGCAACGCCCACGCCGCGCTTGCGCGCAACGTCGGTGAATTCCTCGCGCCGCAACGGCTCGGGCAGTTTGAGCCAGATCTGCGAAGCCGCCGGATGGCTCGCGAATTCCTGGCGCGCGAGCAGGCGGCTCGCGATCTTCTGGCGCCGTTCGGTGAGCCCCTTCTGCCACGCGGCGGCCTTGGCCGCATCGCCGCTGCGCACGAGGCGCGTGCCGAGTTCGCCCGTGAGCGGCGTGGTCATGTAGCTCGATGCGCGGATCGCTGCCGAAATGCGCATCGCGATTTGCTCGGGCGACAGCACGTAGCCCAGGCGCAAGCCCGGGGCGACACTCTTCGAGAACGACGTGATGAACACGCCGATCTCGGGGGCGAGGGCGGCGAGCGGCGTGTTGCTTTCGTCGAGGAAGCCGTAGATGTCGTCTTCGATCATCGCCACGTTGTAGCGGCGGCAGATCTCGACGACGGCCTTGCGCCGCTCGAGCGGCATGAGGCTCGTGGTCGGATTCTGGAAGGTCGGCACCGTGTAGATCGCCTTGGGCGCGTGCTGGCGGCAGGCGGCTTCGAGCGCATCGGGCAGCAGGCCTTCGTCGTCGAGCTCGACGCCGATCAGCCGCACGCCGAGCAGATTGGCGATCGACTTCATGCCGTAGAAGGTCAGCGCTTCGACGAGCACCGCGTCGCCCGGGCGCGCCACCGCCGCGATCGTCAGCATCATCGCGTTCTGCGCACCCGCCACGACCGCCACGCGCGCCGGATTGGCCGCAAGGCCGCGACGCGAAATCCATTGGGCACCCGCCTCGCGGTGGGCGGGCAAGCCTTGCGTCTCCACGTAGCCCAGCAGGTTCGACAAATCGCCCTGCGCCATCTCGGCCATGTGGTGCTGGATCATCTGGCTTGCAGGTCCCGAGACGGCCGGCAGATTGCGCGACAGGTCCACGTAATCGTCGGTTGTGGGTGTCGCCATCGGCATCGACGGGGCTGCGTCGCCGATGCGCTCGCGAATGAACGTGCCGCGCCCGACCTCGCCCGCAATGAGGCCGCGCCGTTCGGCCTCGGCATAGGCGCGCGTGACCGTGCCGACGGTCACATGCAGGCGCCAGGCAAGGTCGCGATGCGTGGGCAAACGGTCGCCGGCTTTGAGCCGCCCGCTTGAGATGTCGGCGGCAAGTTGGTCGGCCACGGCCAAATAGCGCGGGCCGCGACGGGTGGCGATTTCGGGGAGCCAATCGGTCATGTTGTCTCGCTTTGTTATGGTGACAATGTATTCGTTGACCCCAGATTGTGTCAATGAGAGGGTGGCGTCGCGAACAATGAGGGTGACATTCATCCACATATCCGCGCGAAAGAGGAGGTTTGTATGGGTACAATGATGCAAATCGGCCCCGCCGGGGCTGGTCCGATCGAACAGACGGCGCTCTCGCTGCGCCATGTCGCTGTCGGCGCCGTGCGCGCCCTCGATCGCGTTTTGCTCATGTGCGTCAAACATCTCTTTGCGTGGCAGGAGCGTGCGCGCCAACGCAGCCAGATGGCCGAGCTTTGTCCGCATATGCGTGCCGACATGGGCCTTACCGACGCCGACGTGTGGGTCGAGACGCGCAAGCCCTTCTGGCAGGGCTAAGGCTGCAATGCTGTCGCCGAGTGTGGCGGCAAGTCTGCCGATCGCTGCTTTTGCGGCGGCGGCGTGGATGTGGCCGCGTGTGCCGCACCGCGCCGCCCTCGCCGGGGCGGCGGTGGCTTTTGCAGCCGCACTCGTTTTCGACAAAACCGGTGCGGCGGTCGATGCCGTGTGGCGCAGCCTGTGGATCGCGGGGCCAATGGCGCTTGTGATCGTCGCGGGCGTGGTGCTGCGCGATGCAAGCCCGCCGACCGTCGAAGCGTCGGCCGCCAATGCGCCCGGCGATGCGCGCATGCGCCATCGCAAACTCTATGTCGCGTGTTTTCTGCTGGGTCCGTTTTTCGAATGCGCGGTCGGTTTCGGCATCGGCACGATGCTGGCCCTGCCTTTCATCTTGGCGGCTGGGTGGAGCGGTGCACGCGCGGTGGCCCTTGGCATGCTCTCGCAAAGCTTCGTGCCGTGGGGGGCGCTTGCGATCGGCACGATGGCCAGCGCCGCGATCGCCGATCTGCCGCCGATCGCACTTGGCATTGCGGCGGCCGAATCGACCGCGTATCTGCTGCCCGCATTTCTGGCCGTGTTCTGGTGGCTTACGCGCGACCGGAAGGTTCCGCCTGCTCAATATGTCGAAGACGCTTTGTGGCTCGCCGCCACCTGGGGCGCCGTACGCATCGCGAGCGAATTTCTGACGCCCGACATTGCGGGCCTTGCCGCCATCGGCGCCGTGCTTGCGGTGCGTGCGCTTGCCGATGGCGGGCGCATCGATGGGAATCTTTGGCATCGCTTCTGGCCCTATCTCGTGCTGGTGCCGCTCTTGGTGTGCGTGCGGCTGGTCGCCCCGATCGCCGATCTGCTCACACGAATTGCAATCCCGACGGCGGCCGATCTCTCGCCGTTCGCACCGTTCCACCATGCGGCTTTCTGGCTCGGGCTCGTGGCGGTTGCGGCGTGCGTTGCGCGAGGGCGCAATGTCGCCGCCTCGGTCGGCGGCGCAATCGTCACGGCACGCGGCGCTTTGATCGCGGGCTTTGCCTTCATCCTGTTCGGCGAAATGCTGGCGCGACCTGGTTTTGCGCAAATCTTGGTGACCGCCGCCGAACACGCAGCCGGTGCAAGCGCCTTGCTGCTCGCCCCGATATTGGCAGCCTTCGGCGGTGCCATGACCGGCTCGGCCCTTGCGGCCAATGCGATGGCCCTGCCGCTGACTCTGCCATTATGGGGAGCGGATGCGCTGGGCGGTACCGGTCTGCAGACCGCGATCGCGGCGGCCTTCACCGCCTTGTCGCCGTCGCGCGTGGCGCTGGCGGTTTCGCTGGTCGGGCTTGCAGGCGGGCTCGGTTTGGCCTATCGCGCCTTGGCGCCGTTGGCTGCTTCGCTTGTGCTTGCCTCGCTCGTCGCTTTTGCCGCTGAAAGGATCTGACCCCCCATGTACATCCCCGGCCCCTTCGCGAGCCCGCACGAAGAAGCGACTCTCGCCCTCGTCGAGCGCTACGGCTTCGGCCAACTCGTCACCAACGGGGCCGACGGCCTCATCGCCTCGCATCTGCCGATGCAGCTCGACCGTGCGCGCAACGTGCTGATCGGGCATTTGGCCGGCCCCAATCCGCAGACCGACCATCTGGCCGCCTGCGCCAAATCGGGCACGCCGGTGCTCGCGATGTTCGAGGGGCCGCACGGCTACGTGTCGCCGAGCTGGTATGCGCCCACGAACAAATCCGTGCCGACCTGGAACTACGCCGCCGCCCACGTCTACGGCGTGCCGCGCCTGATTGCCGACAAAGCCACGCTGCACGGCCTCGTCGACAATCTCGCCAAACAATACGAGCGCCTCAGCTGGCGCATCGAAGCGCAGGACGAAGCCTATATCGACATGATGCTGGGCGGCATCGTCGGTTTCGAACTTGCGATCTCGCGCATCGAAGGCAAGTTCAAGCTTTCGCAGAATCGCAACGCGACGGACCGCGCCAACGTGATTGCGGCCTTGGCAGCGAGCGGCAATGCCGACGACGCAGCCCTTGCCGATCTCATGCAGAGCCACTTCGAAAAAGGAAAATGACGATGCGTTTGCCGATCTATCAGGTCGATGCGTTTGCCGACCGTCTGTTTGCGGGCAATCCGGCCGCGGTGGTGCCGCTCGAAACCTGGCTGCCCGAGGCGACGATGACCGCCATCGCGGCCGAGAACAATCTCGCCGAGACCGCGTTTTTCGTGCCGCAGGACGACGGCTTTGCCTTGCGCTGGTTCACGCCGGAAATCGAAGTGCCGCTGTGCGGCCACGCCACGCTCGCGAGCGCCTTCGTGCTGATGACGAAGCTCGAGCCCGCGCGCACCCATGTGCGCTTCCACACGAAATCGGGAGCGCTGGAAGTCACGCGCAACGGCGATCTCTACGCGCTCGATTTCCCGTCGCGCGGGCTCGAAGCGGCGGCCGATCCCGATGCGGTGGCGCAGGCCCTGGGCGGTGCACCCGTCGCCGTGTCGTTTTCGACCGACCGCTACATGGCGCTCTACGAAACGCCCGACGAAGTGCGCAACCTCAAGCCCGACATGAAAAAGCTGCTCGCCACGAAATACGGCCGTGCGATCGCCACAGCCCCCGGCGAGGAAGGCTGCGATTTCGTGTCGCGCTTTTTCGCCCCCTTTGCCGGCATCGACGAAGATCCGGTCACCGGCTCCTCGCATTGCACGCTGGTTCCCTATTGGGCCAAGCGCCTGGGCAAAACCAAGCTCGTCGCCCGCCAGGTCAGCAAGCGCGGCGGCACGCTGTTCTGCGAAGATGCGGGGCCGCGCACGATCATGTCGGGCCGCGGCCAGCTTTATCTCGAAGGCAGCATCCATGTCTGACGCGGTCGCCTTGCGCGCGGCCGAAGGTGCCGCCGACATGGCGGTCGTCGCGGCGCTGTTTCGCGAATACCAGCTTGGTCTCGGCGTGTCGCTGTGCTTCCAGGATTTCGAGCGCGAACTGGCCGAACTGCCGGGTGCTTATGCGCGGCCCGGCGGGATCATCTTCTTGGCCGAACATGGCGGGCAAGCGGTCGGTGTCGGCGCATTGCGCGCCCTTGGGCCCGGCATTGCAGAGATGAAGCGGCTCTATGTGCGCGACGCGGCACGCGGCCTCGGCCTTGGGCGCAAGCTTGCCCACGCGCTTGTCGCCGAAGCCAAGCGCTGCGGCTACGCGTCGATGCGGCTCGATACGTTGCCGCATCTGACGGCCGCGATCGCCCTCTATCTCGACATGGGCTTCCGCCCGATCGCCGCCTACAACGACAATCCGATCGCGGGCGTGCAGCATTACGAGTTGGCGCTGTGAGCGTGTGGCGCCGCGACGACGGCTATTGCGTGTCGGACGACGCGGCGCGCCTCGACCGCGACTATGTCTATGCGTGGCTTGCGACGCAATCCTACTGGGCGCGCGATCTGCCGCGTGCCGTTTTCGACCGCTCGGTCGAAGGTGCGATGTGTTTCGGCGTCTATGCGCCCGACGACGCCCAAGTCGGCTTCGCGCGTTGCATTTCGGACCGCGCCACGCTCGGCTATTTGGGCGACGTGTTCGTCGACGAAGCGCATCGCAAGCGCGGCCTGTCGAAATTTCTGGTCGCAACGATCCTCGGGCATCCGGCGTTGCAAGGTTTCCGGCGTTGGAGCCTCGTCACGAGCGACGCGCACAGCCTCTATGCGCGTTTCGGCTTTTCGCCGTTGGGCGATCCGGCCAAACACATGGAGCGCCACAATCCCACTGTCTATGCAAGCGGCGCCTGAGCCATGCTGAGCCTCGAAGCGCTTGCCTCGCTCGTCGTGTTTTCGTTCGTGACGTCGGTGACACCGGGGCCCAACAATCTGATGCTGCTCGCCTCGGGCGTGAATTTCGGGTTCGTGCGCACGATCCCGCACATGCTCGGCATCGGGCTCGGCTTCATGCTGATGATCGTGCTGGTGGGGCTGGGGCTCGGCGCCGTGTTCGAGGCCCTGCCATGGCTGCACGACGCGATCAAATATGCGGGCTTCGCCTACATGCTCTATCTCGCCTGGAAGATCGCCAATTCGGGCCGCATCGGGACGGCGTTGGGTGCCTATACGCTTCAAGACGATTTCGTCTTGAGCGTCGGCGTGGTCGCACTCGTGTTCGGCCTCGTCAATCTGCCGACCGTGTCGAGCTGGGCCTTGTTCGGCATGTGGCTGCGCCGGTTCTTGGGCGATCCCAAGATCGTGCGCATCTTCAATTGGAGCTGTGCCGCACTCCTCGTGGCCTCGCTCGTCCCGATGCTGCGGGGCTAAGGATGGCGCAAGTTCCGGGTGGTGCGATTGCGCGCAGGTGCCTATCGTCATGTCCATGAGCGATTATGCGCGCATCGAAAAAGCCTTGGGCTATCTCGCGGCCAATGTCGACGAACAGCCCGATCTCGACCGCGTGGCGGCGGAAATCGGGCTGTCGCCGTTCCATTTCCAGCGCCTGTTCACGCGCTGGGTCGGCGTGAGCCCGAAGAAGTTTCTGCAGTATCTGAGCCTCGGCCGCGCCAAAGAGTGTCTGGCACAGGCAGGCACCGTGCTCGACGCGTCGTTTGCGGCCGGATTGTCGGGGCCGGGGCGGCTCCATGATCTGTTCGTCGCGCACGAGGCCGTCACACCCGGCGAATACAAAGCGCGCGGGGCTGGGCTCGAGATTTTCTGGGGCTGGGCGCAATCGCCGTTCGGGCCGAGCTTGGTGCTCGCAACGGCGCGCGGCCTGTGCGGCCTTGCATTTTCGAGCGACGATCCGGCCGCAAAAGCCGCGACCTTCGCCGACATGCAAGGACGCTGGCCGGCCGCCACCTATCGCGAAGACCGTGCGGCGATCGCCAAGATCGCGGGCCATCTGTTCGCCGAGAAGCGCGACGAGTCGCTCAAACTCGTGCTCTACGGTTCGCCTTGGCAGATCAAAGTGTGGGAAGCGCTGCTCGCAATCCCGCCGGGCCAACTTGTGTCGTACGACGACATCGCTTCGCTGATCGGCGCGAAGCGCGCGAGCCGGGCGGTGGGGACGGCCGTCGGCGCCAATCCGATTTCGTGGCTCGTACCCTGCCATCGCGTGATCCGCAAATCCGGGGTGATCAGCCACTATCATTGGGGCCGGCCGCGCAAGCTCGCGATGATCGGCTGGGAAGCCGCACAGGCTGAACTGGCAGGCGCATCGGCGCCCGGCTAGACTGCTTTCCATGAAAACCAACAACTATCTCGACGATCTCAAAAAAGGCGACCGCTTCGACAGCGGCGGCTACACCTTCACGGAATCGAGCATCGTCGATTTCGCGTTTCTGTACGATCCGCAGCCTTTCCATATCGACGTGCCGGCGGCCAATGCCTCGCATTTCGGCGGGCTCATTGCGTCGGGTTTCCACACGCTTTCGGTTGCGTTCCGGCTCGTCTACCAAACGGGCTTCGTGCGCGACGCCTCGATGGGCGGGCCCGGCATGGACGAGCTGCGTTGGCTCAAGCCCGTGCGCCCCGGCGACACGCTGCGCTGCTCGGCCGAAGTGCTGGAAGTGTCGCCCTCGCGCTCGAAGCCCGATCGCGGCATCCTCAAACTCGCGCTCGTCGCGCGCAATCAAGCCGACGAAACCGTGATGACCGTGACCTTCATCATCCTGCTCAAACGAAAGCCCGACGCATGAGCCGCGAATTCGCCTTGCGCGACGCCGAAGCCAAAGACGTCGGCCTCGTGCTGCATTTCATCAAGCAGCTCGCGATCTACGAGAAGCTCGGCCACGAGGTCGAAGCGACCGAAGCGATGCTGGAACGCTGGATGTTCGGGCCCGATGCGGTCGCCGAGGCGATCCTCGCCGAAACGCCGCAAGGGCCCGTCGGTTTCGCGCTGTTCTATCGCAGTTTTTCGACGTTCATGGGCAGGCCCGGGCTCTATCTCGAAGACCTCTTCGTCGACGAAGCCGCGCGCGGCCTCGGGATCGGCAAGGCGTTGATCGTCGCCGGCGCCAAGCGCGCCGTTCAGCGCGGCTTCGGCAAGTACCATTGGCAGGTGCTCGACTGGAACCAGCCGGCGCGCGATTTCTACATTGCGATGGGTGCCCGCGAATCCGCCGCGTGGCTCAATGTGCGCATCGACGGGGCCGCCCTCGAAGCGCTGGCCGCACGCGGCGACACGCCCTAGCCGGGCAAGCGTATCTCGAGCGTGCTGCCCTCGTCGCATTGCGCGAGAACGGCCAACAGATCGGGCAACGCCAGCGCCACGCAGCCCGCCGTCGGCGAAAAATCGGCGCGCGCTACATGCAGAAAGATCGCGCTGCCGCGCCCGGCCTGCGGCGGGTCGTCGTTGTAGCCGAGCGGCACGACGATGTCGTAGACGCCGTCGGCCCGCGCCAAACGCTCGGGATGGTTTTCGGTGCGGGTGCGGATCAGGCGATTGTAGCTGGGCGAGGCCGCATCGTCGTCCCACGCCATGTCGGCTTCGATGGGCTGGAACCAGTCTTTGAGCGATGCGGGCAGCGTGAGCCGGTCCGCCCGGTAGAAGCCGCGACGCAATTGCCAAGCGCCCGCAGGCGTGGCGCCGTCGCCTTCGCGCTTTCTGTCGGCCGCGACGATGCCGCTGCGGCCCAAGGCGCAGTCGAAGCTTCGGCCGCCGATTGCAAGCGTGCCGCGCGCACCTTGTCCCGTCACGATCATGCAAACGAGACTAGCCGACGATATTGTAGCCCGCATCGACATAATGCACGCCGCCCGTCATGCCGGCGGCAGCGTCGCTTGCGAGGAACGCTGCGAGCGCGCCGATCTCGGCCGTCGTCACCAGGCGCTTGCCCGGGCTCTGCGCTTTGGCGCGTTCGACAAGCTCGTCGAACCGGTCGATGCCGGAGGCCGCGCGCGTAAGCAAGGGGCCCGGCGAAAGTGCGTGTGCTCGAATGCGCTTGGGGCCGAGCTCGGCGGCGATGCTGCGCATGCTGGCTTCGAGGGCGGCCTTCACGGGGCCCATCATGTTGTAGTTGGCGACGGCTTTTTCGGCCCCGTAGAAACTCACGGTGAGCAGCGTGCCGCCCTCTGCCATCAAGGGTTCGGCAAAGCGCGCCATTTGGATGAAGCTGTGGCACGACACGGCCATCGCCTGCAGGAAGCCCGCCTCGCTGCAATCGACCACGCGCGCATGCAGATCTTCGCGCGGCGCAAACGCGATCGAGTGCAGCACGATGTCGAGTTTGCCCCAGCGCGTTTCTGCGTCTTCGAACGCGGCTTCGAGCGCGCCGGGGATTCGCACGTCGCACGGGCCCACCAAGGCCGCCCCCAACGGATCGGCGACGGCTGCGACATGTGGTCGCGCTTTTTCGTTGAGATAGGTGAGCGCCACGTCGGCACCCGCCGCTTTGAAAGCGGCGGCACAGCCGGCCGCGATGGAATCGGCGTTCGCCACGCCGAAAATCAGTGCTTTTTTGCCGCCAAGCGGTGCTGTCGTTTGCATGCGCGTACCCTAACACCGGAATGTTGCCGATTTTAAACGTGCCGATTTATTGGTTGCAACGAGGAAGCCAACGCATTAACAAGAGCGCGGGCCAGGACCTCCCAACGGGTCCCGGCTCTTCTGAAAGGAAGAGCTTAAAATGACAAAGAGCAAACCAAGCGTACGCCCCGCGTGCGCGAACTTCTCCTCCGGCCCTTGCGCCAAGCGCCCCGGCTGGTCCCTCGACACTCTCAAAGACGCGGCGCTGGGCCGTTCGCATCGCTCCAAGCTCGGCAAAGCCAAGCTTGCCGACACGATCGAGCGTACGCGCAAAGTGCTCGGCATCCCGGCCGACTACCGCATCGGCATCGTGCCCGCGTCCGACACGGGTGCCTACGAAATGGCGATGTGGTCGCTGTTGGGTGCGCGCGGTGCGGACCTGCTGACCTGGGAATCGTTCGGGGCGGGCTGGGTCACGGATGCCGTGAAGCAGCTCAAGCTCAAGAACACGCGCACCTTCGAAGCGCCCTACGGGCAGCTTCCCGATCTCAAAGCGATCGATTTCGACAACGACGTCGTCTTCACCTGGAACGGCACCACGTCCGGCGTGCGCGTGCCCAACGGCGACTGGATCCCGGCCGACCGCAAGGGCCTCACGATCTGCGACGCGACCTCGGCCGCGTTCGCGATGCGCCTGCCGTGGGACAAGCTCGATGTGGTCACGTGGTCGTGGCAGAAAGTGCTTGGCGGCGAAGGCCAGCACGGCATGCTCGTTCTCAGCCCGCGCGCGGTCGAACGGCTCACGACCTACACGCCGCCCTGGCCCATGCCCAAGATCTTCCGCCTCACGCAAGGCGGCAAGCTCATCGAAGGCGTGTTCAAGGGCGAGACGATCAACACGCCCTCGATGCTCGCGGTCGAAGACGCGCTCGACGGTCTGATCTGGGCCGAGAAAATCGGCGGGCTCGACGCACTCATCGCGCGCTCGGAGAAAAACCTCGCCGCGATCGAAGCCTGGGCCGCCAAGACGCCGTGGGTCGGCTTCCTTGCCGCCGACAAAGTGATCCGCTCCTGCACGTCGGTGTGCTTGGTGATCCAAGACCCGGACGTGGCGAAGCTCGACGCCGAGGCCAAAGCCGCCTTCTCGAAAAAGATGGTGGCCTTGCTCGAGGCCGAAAAGGTCGCCTTCGACATCGACGCCTATCGCGACGCCCCGCCGGGCTTGCGCATCTGGGCCGGTGCGACCGTCGAAACCGCCGATCTCGAAGCCTTGTTCGGCTGGCTCGACTGGGCCTTCGAAACCGTTAAGGCCGGCTGAAGCAGCCCGCTTTTCTCTTCAAATTTTGTGCGTCTTCAAACGCAAGGAATCCGCCATGGCCAAAGTTCTGATCTCCGATGCCCTGAGCCCGCGCGCCGTTGAAATCTTCAAGGAGCGCGGCATCGAGACCGACATGAAAGTCGGCCTCAAACCCGACGAGCTCAAAGCCATCATCGGCAATTACGACGGTCTCGCCATCCGCTCGGCCACGAAAGTGACCAAGGAAATCCTGGCCGCCGCCCCGCATCTCAAAGTCATCGGTCGTGCCGGCATCGGCGTCGACAATGTCGACGTGCCCGCCGCCACCGCGCGCGGCGTCGTGGTGATGAACACGCCGTTCGGCAATTCGATCACGACGGCCGAACACGCGATCGCGATGATGATGGCGCTCGCGCGCCAGCTCCCCAGTGCGGACCGTTCGACCCAGGCCGGCAAGTGGGAGAAGAACCGCTTCATGGGCGTCGAAATCTCGGGCAAGACGCTGGGCCTCATCGGTGCCGGCAATATCGGCTCGATCGTGGCCGACCGCGCCTTGGGCCTCAAGATGAAGGTCGTGGCATACGATCCGTTCTTGGCGCCCGAACGCGCGCAGGCGATGGGTGTGGAAAAAGTCGATCTCGACACGCTTCTGGCGCGCGCCGATTTCATCACGCTGCACACGCCGATGACCGAGCAGACGAAGAACCTTCTCGACGCCAAAGCGCTCGCCAAAACCAAGAAGGGTGTCCGCATCGTCAATTGCGCGCGCGGCGGCCTTATCGTGGAAGAAGATCTCAAAGCCGCACTCGACAGCGGCCAGGTGGCCGGTGCGGCGCTGGACGTGTTCTTGACCGAACCCGCCAAGGAAAACCCGCTTTTCGGCCGCGACGACGTGATCTGCACGCCGCATCTGGGCGCTTCGACCAACGAAGCGCAGGAGAATGTGGCCCTGCAGGTGGCCGAGCAGATGTCGGATTTCCTGCTCACGGGTGCGGTCACCAACGCCGTCAACATGCCGTCGGTTTCGGCCGAAGACGCGCCCAAGCTCAAGCCCTACATGCAGCTTGCGACCAATCTCGGCTCGTATCTGGGCCAGCTGCAGGACGAAAACGTCGTCTCCGTCGCGATCGAATACGAAGGGGCCGTTGCCGCCCTCAACACGAAGCCGCTCACGGCCTGCGTGCTCGCAGGCTTCCTGGGCGCGCAGCTCGAGACGGTGAACTCGGTTTCGGCCCCGGCCGTCGCGCGCGAGCGCGGCATTGCCGTGACCGAAGCGCGCCACGACCGCGCTTCGGACTACCCCACGCTCATCAGCGTGACGGTCGTAAGCCAAGGCCAGACGCGCAAGATCGCAGGCTCGCTGTTCGGCAATGCCAAGCCCCGCATCGTCGCGATCGCCGACGTGCCGATCGAAGCCGAGTTCGGCGCTTCGATGCTCTATGTGCGCAACCAGGACAAGCCGGGTTTCATCGGCTCGATCGGCCGCCTGTTCGGCGATTCGAGTCTCAACATCGCCTCGTTCAATCTGGGCCGCCAGACGCGCGGCGGCGAAGCGATCTGCCTCATCGCCGTCGACCAGCCGATCACGGAAGCCTTGCTCGAAAAGATCCGCGCGCTGCCGCAAGTGCTGCGCGCGCGCGCGCTGCGGTTCTAGAAGACGGCGAGGGGACGCGCACGCCGAACTTGGCGGCGCGTCCTCGTCGTCGCTGGTGCGCGCGAATCCTACCCCGCCTTCGGCACCGCGATCGCCGTTTCCGCATCGCGCCGCCGCTGCAGGGCTGTCCACGCGATGGTTGCAATCGCGAGGCCGACGAGGAAACACTGCGGCCCGATTGCTTCCCAGGTGCCATTGCCTGCGATATCGGCAAGCCAGTCGGGTAGGCCGGCATCGGTCTGGGCGAGCAAGGTTTGCTCCTGCAACTCCTGCACGGCACCGGCGATGAAGCGCAGCGCCATGCCGAACAGGAAGATGGACGACGCCAGGAACAGCGGGCGCAAGGGCAGGCGGATGGCGAGCTTCTTCACGGCGACGAAGCCCACGAACAGAATCGCCGTGCCCGCAGCAATGCCGCCCAGCAACTCGGGCGTCCAGCCGGCTGGCAAGGCGAGCGCATGCAGGAAGAGGGCGGTCTCGGCACCTTCGCGATAGACGGCAAGGAAGCCGATGCCGACGAGGGCGGCTTTGCTGCCCGCCCCCTCGGCGCGCGCGACTTGGGCTTGCAGATAGCGCGTCCAGCTTCGCGGGTCTTGGCGCAGGAACAGCCAGCCGCTCACATAGAGCAGAAGCCCCGCACTTGCGAACATCACGCCCGCTTCGACGAGGTCGTCGTGGGCGCCGTTGTTGAACACCGCAAAGGCCCAGGCCGTGCCGAGGCTCGCGACCACACCCGCCGCCGCCCCTGCGATCAGCGCTTGCAGCCGGTCGGCCGCACCGAGCCTTGCGAGATAGGCGCCGATCGCGGCCAAGACCAGCAAGGCCTCGAGCCCTTCGCGCACCAAAATCGTCGCCGCGTCGAAAAATGTCCCCATGGCGTAAACCTCCCCCGAGATCGGAAATTCCATGTCCGAGATGGAGAATAGTGCAATTGAGACTTAATCGCAACTATTGGATTCTCGCGGTCTCGCGCCTTGATTTAAGGAATAAAAAGTCTTATCCTAGGACCATGAACACTGTGCTGGCATATTCAGATGGTTTGGATTCGCCGCTTGTCGGCCGCGTCGTCGGGTTCCCTTGCTTGGAAATAGGCGACCAGAAAAAACTCGGCAACATGTCGCCTGAAGCGGGCTTTTTCGCATCAGATCAGAGCGTTAAAATAGGTTGCGCGAATAGGCGACGGTCGCGCGATGTCGCCTATTTCCCATGGCGTGGCCCCGCAAAACCGGCTACTCAAGCGCGCCCGTACGCGGTCGAAACTTGCGAGGTCGAACCTCGCCAGTTGGGGGAGCCATGAACGAACTTGTCACACGCGCCTTGCTGCCGGCGGGCTTGCGCGATGCGCTGCCGGCCGAAGCCGACCAAGAAGCCGAAATCGTCTGGCGCGTGACGCAGACTTTCAAGCGCTACGGCTATGCGCGCGTGAAGCCGCCGATGGTCGAGTTCGAGGAATCGCTGCTGGCCGGCAGCCAGGCCGGCATGTCGCGCCATTGCTTCCGCCTCATGGATCCCGACAGCCAGCGCATGATGGCGCTGCGCGCGGACATGACGCCGCAAGTGGCGCGCATTGCGGCCACCCGCCTCAAGGGCGAGCCGCGGCCGCTGCGCCTTTCCTATGCGGGCCAGGTGCTGCGCGTGAAGGGCGATGGGTTGCGGCCCGAGCGCCAATTCGGCCAAGTGGGCGCCGAACTCATCGGTGCGGACGAGCCAGCAGCCGACGCCGAAATCATCGCCATGTCGGCGGCGGCCCTTGCCGATGTGGGTGCTGCCAACGTCTCGATCGATCTCACGATCCCCTATTTGGTGCCTGCAATCATCGGTTGGAGCCAGGTGCCGCCGGACATCGCGGCGAACCTGCGCGCCGCCCTCGACCGCAAGGATGCGGCCGAAGTGGCGTCCCTCGGCGGCAAAGTCGGCGTTTTGCTGGCCTCTCTTGTGGCGGCGAGCGGGCCTGTCGCCGCGGCCCTTGCCAAGCTCGACGGGCTCGATCTGCCGCCGACGGCGCGGCGCGAAGTCGAGCGCTTGAAAGAGGCCGTGCGCCTCGTGCATGCGGCACGCCCCGAACTTGCTTTGACGATCGACACGGTCGAGCGGCGCGGGTTCGAATACCAGAAGGGCCTGTCCTTCACGATCTTCGCGCGCGGCGTGCGCGGCGAACTTGGGCGCGGCGGGCGCTATTTGGCCGGCGAAGATCTGATGGAGGGGGCGGGCGAAACCGCCACCGGCGTCACGCTCTTCACCGACACGGTGCTGCGCGCGTTGCCGTTCCCGGCGGCCGAGATGTTTGCGTTCGCACCCTTCGGCACGCCGCCTGCGGTCGTCGCCGCGCTGCGCGAAAGCGGCCGCATCGTGCGCGAAGGTTTCGGCCCCGTCTCGGATGCGATTGCCGAAGCGCGGCGCCTCGGCTGCAGCCATATCGTCGAAGGCGGCAAAGCCGTCGTTCTAGAGGAAGCGAAGAAATGACCAACGTCACTGTCGTCGGCTCGCAATGGGGCGATGAAGGCAAAGGCAAAATCGTCGACTGGCTCAGCGAGCGCGCCGAAATCGTCGTGCGCTTCCAGGGCGGGCACAATGCCGGCCACACGCTCGTGGTGGACGGCGTCACCTACAAGCTGTCGCTGCTGCCCTCGGGCGTGGTCCGGCCAGGCAAGCTCGGCATCATCGGCAACGGCGTGGTCGTCGATCCGTGGCATCTTCTGAAGGAGATCGCCGCGATCCGCGAGAAGGGCGTGGATGTGGGGCCCGACAATCTTCGGGTTGCCGAAAACGCGGCCCTTATCTTGCCGCTGCATGCCGAGATCGACCGTCTGCGCGAGGAAGCGCGCGGGGCCGCCAAGATCGGCACGACCGGGCGCGGCATCGGGCCCGCCTACGAAGACAAGGTCGCGCGCCGCGCCATTCGTCTGTGCGATCTCGCCGATCCTGCCACGCTCAAAGCCAAGCTCGACGAACTCTTGCGCCACCACGATGCGCTGCGCAAAGGCTTGGGCTTCGCACCCGTCGATCGCGCCGCGCTCGAAAAGGCCTTGGCCGAAATGGCGCCGCAGATTCTGCCCTATGCCGATCCGGTGTGGCCGTTCCTCGACGAGGCCGTGCGCAAGGGCCGGCGCATCCTGTTCGAGGGCGCGCAAGGCGCATTGCTCGACATCGACCACGGCACCTATCCGTTCGTCACCTCGTCGAACACGGTGGCGGCCCAGGCTGCAACCGGGGCGGGTGTCGGACCCAACGCGACGGGCTTCGTGCTCGGCATCACCAAGGCCTACACGACGCGCGTGGGCTCGGGGCCGTTTCCGACCGAGCTTACCGACGCGGTCGGGCAGGGTTTGGGCGAGCGCGGGCACGAATTCGGCACCGTCACCGGGCGGCCGCGGCGCTGCGGCTGGTTCGACGCGGTCCTCGTTCGCCAGAGCGTGCGCGTGGGCGGCATTCGCGGCATTGCGCTGACCAAGCTCGACGTGCTCGACGGCATGGACGAACTCAAAGTGTGCGTGGCCTACGACATCGACGGGCGGCGCTACGACCGTCTGCCGGCCGCCCAGCATCTGCAGGCGCGCGCGGTCCCCGTCTACGAAACCATGCGCGGCTGGAAAGAATCGACGCGCGGGGCGCGTTCGTGGGCGGAGCTTCCCGCCGCTGCGATCAAGTACATCGTGCGCATCGAAGAGCTGATCGGCTGCCGCGTGGCCATGCTCTCCACGAGCCCCGAGCGCAACGACACGATCCTCACGGCCGATCCGTTCGCCGGCGGGTAGAGCGGTTGCGCCCTATCTCGTGATTTGAAGCGCGATTTGGCGTAGAATCGCGAGTCGGATCGTCGGGGCGAATGCGCCCGGGAAGTTGGGGCCATGGCGGAACCAGCCAACATCGAAGCGAAGGCGGCGGGCGAAACCGCTCCGCAGAGCGCTGCCCTTGCGGGCGGCGGCGTGCCGCTCGGCAATCGCTTCCAGATCTTCCCCGCCATTCCGATTCCGGACATGTCGACGCCGGCCGTGCGCGCGTTTTCGGCCACCGATACGCGCGACGACGGCGTGCCGCGCGTGGCCCTCATCTGCAGCAACGATCTGCCGCCGCGCCTCGAGATGGCCAAGGCCCTCAAGACCGTCGAGCGGCCGGGCCTTTTGCGGCTCTACGATTTCGATCTCGTGAACTGGCCCGGCAGCAAGGGCAAGCGGCTCGCGCTCATCTACGACTTCCCCGAGGGCGGACCCTTGTGGGCGGGCAAAGGCCCGCGCGAGGCGTGGACCGGGGCCAAAATCGTCAGCCACATTTTGGGGCCGCTCGCTGCGGGGTTGAACGAGCTCTTCGTGCGCAACGTCACGCATCGCGCACTTCGGCCGCAGAATCTGTTCTGGCTCGACGAGGCGCGCACGCGCGTGGTGATGGGGCCGTGCCTGCAGGCCCCGCCCGGCTTCGACCAGCCGCCGGCGTTCGAACCGCTCGCCGGTGCGATGACCGATCCCGAGGGCCGCGGCAACGGGACCCGGGCCGACGACATGTTTGCGCTCGGCATGACGCTGATGGCCTTCGCGCAAGGTTCGCTGCCGGGGGCGGGCCTCGATCCGGACGAAGCGATCTATCGGCGCATCGACACGAACTCGTTCGACACGTTCGCCGATCTCAACAAACTGCCGCCCGTTCTTATGGACGTGCTGCGCGGCCTCACCAACGATTGGGAGCCCGATCGCTGGACGATCGAGCATCTGCGCGGCTGGCTCGAAGGCAAGCGCCAGCAGATTCCGAGTACGGCCCCGCAGATGTCGCGCGCGGCGCAAGGCTACAAATTCGGCAAGCGCGAACACAAAAATGCGCGCACGCTTGCGCACGCGATGGGCCGCAATTTCGAAGCGGCCGCGCGCGAGCTGCGCAACGGGGCCATCCCGATGTGGGTGCGCACGTCGCTGGGCGAGCAGAAGCTGCACGACCGCTTGCTGGCGGCCGTCAACGAATCGACCGGCGATACCAACGCCACCTACAACGACGCCACGATCGTCGGGCGCGCGTGCGTGATCCTCGATCCGATGGCGCCCGTGCGCTTTCGCGGCCACAGCGTCACGGCCGACGGGCTCGGGCCCGCCCTTGCGGCCGCGATGCGCAAACCCGGCAACGGCCCGATCTTCACCGATCTCATCCGCTCGCGCATCCTGGGCAGCTGGGCGCATTTCTACAAACTCGCCGGCGGCAAGAATCTTCCCGCCAACAGCATCCTCGACCGCGTCGGGCGCTGGGTCGAAGATCCGGCCCCCGGCAACGGCATCGAGCGCTGCCTCTACGAGCTCAATCCCAACCTGCCGTGCTTCTCGGAGCTTGCGGCCGGCATGTGGGTCTCCGAGCCCGAACACGTGCTCGAAGCGCTCGAGGTCTCGGCAGGGGCCGACCGCAAGCCCGTCGACCGGCATATCGCGGCGTTCCTCGCCTCGCATGCCGGCGCCAATTCGGGCCAGATCAAAGCGCTGATGAATCCCGAACAAGTCGATGCGCACGGCGGCCTCTCGATCGTGAAGCTGCTGGCCGACCTGCAGGAAAAATTCGGACCGTCCTCGGTGCCGCGCCTCACCGCGTGGTGTGCGGGCCTCGTGCGCCAGTTCGTCGACACGATCCGCAATCTGCCTTTGCGCACCACGCAGCTCGAACAGCTCAACAAGGTTTCCGAAGAGGGCGATCTCAAAAAGCTGCTCGAGCTCGTGGACAACGAGAAGATGCGCGATGCCGATGCGCGCGCCTTCGAGAACGCCAAGGAATCCTACGCGAGTGCCGTGTTCGAGATCGGCGAACTCAAGAACGGCGGCAAGATCCGCACCACGCTCGCCATCCATGCCGGCAAAGAGGCGGCCGCCCTTACGGCCGCAAGCCTGTCGGGCGTGGTGGGCATCGGCTCGCTGCTGCTGAGGCTCATGTAATGGCCAAGATGGCGAAGCCCAAAGAAAAGAAATCCGGCCAGCGCAGCCCGATGATGCTCGCCACGGCCGGCGTGGGCGTGCTCGCGATCCTCGGCTGGCTCGGCTTCAGCGTGCCGTGGCTGTGCGTGTACATGATCGGCGGCTTCCTGCCGACGATCGCGGCGTATCTGAGCGATCCGTCGCGCCAGAAATTCGACACGATCGCCGTCGGCACATTGAGCGCCGGGGCGATGCTGCCCTTCCTGCTCGACGGCCTTGCCAGTGCCGGGCGCACCGGCGGGCGCGAGATCCTGGGCAACGCCTATGCGTGGGTCTCGGTCTATGTCGCCGCAAGCTTCGCCTATGCGCTGTGCTGGCTGTTCCCGATCGTGGTGAACATCGCCTACGAAAACCGCGCCCAGGCGCGCATCCGCATGCTCGAGCGGCGCAAGACGATGCTGGAAGCCGAATGGGGCGAGTCCGTGCGCGGCGAGGACGACAAGCTGCCGCGCTGAAAGGTCGGCGGAAATTCAGCCGCCGCCGGCGATGCCTGCTTTGACCGCGCGCTGCAGCTTCTCGAAGGCGCGCACTTCGATTTGGCGCACGCGCTCGCGGCTGATGCCGTATTTCTGGCTGAGATCCTCGAGCGTGGCGGGCTCTTCCGAGAGGCGCCGCTCCACGAGGATCGTGCGCTCGCGCGCATTGAGCTGGGCGAGCGCTTTTTCGAGCAGCTTGTGCCGACGCGCCGATTCCTGGCTCTCGGCGAGCCGCGTTTCCTGGCTCTCGACCTCGTCCACGAGCCAGTCCTGCCATTCGCCTTCGAAATCGCCGCGCACGGGCGCGTTCAGCGAATGGTCGGGGGCGGCCAGGCGCCGGTTCATGCTGATGACGTCCTGCTCGGGCACGTTGAGATCTGTCGCGATCTTGGCCACGATTTCGGGCCGCAGATCGCCCTCTTCGAGCTGGCGCATCTGGCCTTTGAGCTTGCGCAGATTGAAGAAAAGTTTTTTCTGCGCGGCCGTGGTGCCCATTTTGACCAGCGACCAGGAATGCAGGATGTATTCTTGGATGGCGGCCCGGATCCACCACATCGCGTAGGTCGCAAGGCGAAAACCGCGCTCGGGCTCGAAGCGTTTGACGGCCTGCATCATGCCGACATTGCCCTCCGAGATGAGTTCGGCCACCGGCAAACCGTAGCCGCGATAGCCCATCGCGATTTTGGCCACGAGGCGCAGATGCGAGGTCACGAGCCGGTGCGCTGCGGCCGCGTCTTCGCGTTCACGCCAGGCTTTCGCCAGCATGTATTCTTCGTCCTGCTCGAGCATCGGGAACTTGCGTATCTCCTGGAGATAACGCTGCAAGTTTCCGTCCGAGCCAGGCGCTGGTATATACGCACGCAACCGCCCGCCCCCTTCGATATCCCCTTCAGCAGCGCACCGCTCTGCTGAAAGCGATCTTACCCTTTGCTGCCGCGCATGCCTAGCGATGCTGCAGCCCGTCGCAAACGTTCGGCGAAGGAAGCAAGATCGGCGGCGATCGCGCGTTCGAATCGCAAGGATCGACCGTCGTGCGGGTGAGCAAATCCAAGCACGAACGCATCCAGCGCCTGGCGGCCGAACGATGCGATTTCGGCGTCGAGCGCGCCTGCGCGCGGCGAGGTTTTGCGTCCGTAGATACCGTCGCCCGCAAGCGGACAGCCGATCGCGGTCAGATGCACGCGAATCTGATGCGTGCGGCCCGTCGCAAGCTTGCATTCGACCAGAGCCGCGCGATCGGAAAAACGCTCGAGCGTGCGGTAATGCGTTCGCGCCGCTTTGCCGCCGCTGCGCACGATCGCCATGCGCTTGCGATTGCCCGGATCGCGGCCGATCGCCCCTTCGATATCGCCTTCGGACGGGCGGGGCACGCCGCGCACGATCGCGGCATAGAGGCGCTCGACCGTGTGGCTTGCGAATTGTGCGGCGAGATGGCGGTGGGCGGCATCGGTCTTGGCGGCGACCATGAGGCCGCTCGTGTCTTTGTCGAGCCGATGCACGATGCCCGGCCGCTCGACGCCGCCGATCCCGGACAGCGAGCCCGCACAATGGGCGAGCAGCGCGTTCACGAGCGTGCCGTCGGCATTGCCGGGGGCCGGATGCACGACAAGGCCCGCCGGCTTGTCGATCACGATCAGGTGCGCGTCTTCGTAGACCACGTCGAGCGCGATCGCTTGCGCTTCCTGGCGCGCGGGCGTCGCGTCCGGCACTTCGAGCGCAAGCGTTTCGCCTGCTTTGACCTTGTGCGACGGCTCCGTTATCGTCGCGCCGTCGACGCGCGCACGGCCTTCTTCGATCAGCGCTTTGAGACGGCTGCGCGACAGCGTGTCGCCGTGCAGCAGGACAAGCGCGCGGTCGAGCCGCGTGCCGGCGAGATCGTCCGGCACGGGCGCCGAGAAGAGAGTGGGCGCTGCGTTCATAGTTGTTTGGTACCCGAACCGAGGTCTTGAATCCACATATGCGCGCGTTGAAAGCCGTTGTTCTGTCGTTGGGCGCCTTGTGCGTGGCCGCCTTTGGCGTTTTGGTCTATCTGGTCGTCGCAGGGGTCGGCGACAAGCAGACGGCCGCACCCGCGGCCACTGCTGCGCCGCCCTTGGCGGGCCTGCGCTGGAACGATCTGTCGCTGGGCCAGCCCGCGGGGACGCGCATCGTCGGCGTGGTGCCGACGGGCGGCTTGCTCGCGATCCATGTCGAAGCGCCGGGCGGGGCGGGCAGCATTCTGCTCGTCGATCCTTCGAGCGGCCAGGTGCGCGGCCGCATTCTGCCGGGAACAACACCATGAATTTCGCGTCCGACAACACGGCCCCCGTCCATCCCAAGATCATGGCAGCCCTCGAAGCCGCCAATTCGGGCCATGCGATGGCGTACGGCAACGACGCGATCGCCAAGCGGCTCGACAAACATTTCGCCGATCTGTTCGAGCGGCCGTGCGCGGTGTTTCCGGTGGCCACGGGCACTGCCGCCAATTCGCTCGCACTGGCGGCGATGGCCCCGCCTTGGGGTGCGGTCTATTGCCATCCGGAAGCGCACATCAACACCGACGAATGCGGGGCACCTGAGTTCTACACGGGCGGCGCCAAGCTCGTCGGCATCCCGGGTGCGAGCGGCAAGATCGACGCGCAAACGCTCGATGCGACGCTATCGGCCGCGCGCCGCATCGGCGTGCATCAGGTGCAGCCGGCGGCCGTTTCGATCACCAACGCGACCGAAGCGGGCACGGTCTATGCCGTGCCCGAAATCGCGGCCCTTGCCGAGATCGCCCACCGGGCCGATCTCAAATTCCATCTCGACGGGGCGCGCTTTGCCAATGCGCTCGTGCACCAGGGGGCGTCGCCCGCCGAAGCAACGTGGCGCGCAGGCGTGGATATTCTGTCGTTCGGCGCCACGAAGAACGGCTGCATGGCCGCCGAAGCGATCGTCGTGTTCGACGAAGCGCTCGCCGCGACGTTGGCACTGCGCCGCAAGCGCGCGGGCCATCTGTTTTCGAAGATGCGCTATCTCGCCGCCCAGCTCGAAGCCTATCTCGCCGACGATCTGTGGCTCGGCATGGCGCGCCATGCCAATACGCTGGCACAGCGCTTGGCAAACGCGCTTGCGGCGATCCCGGGGGCCAAACTTGCGCACAAGGTCGAAGCCAACGAGATCTTCGTCGAACTGCCCGAGGCTTCGATCGTGGCGCTCGAGCAGGCGGGTTTTGCCGTCTATCGCTGGAACGGGCCGGGCACGCAGCTCTTGCGCTTGGTCGTGTCGTGGTCGTCGCGCCTGGAAGACGCCGACCGCCTCGCCACCACCGCCCTTGCCGCCGCCAGCCGTATCGGCTAAGCCCTAGCGCGCGTGCAAGGTCCCCATCGTCTAGAGGCCTAGGACGGCACCCTCTCACGGTGCAGACCGGGGTTCGAATCCCCGTGGGGACGCCAGCGCCGAACAAAAGCGCGCACTATTTGCCACATATGCCTTCGAGGCGAGAGTATCGAACACGTGGCCGCGCGTTCACGGAACTCCGAGGCATTCCAAAGTTTTTGCTTGAGCTTTGGGTCACGATAAAGCGTAAGAATCGAATCGACTTCGGCTCACGCAGACAAGGTTGTGCGGTGGACGCGCCGCCGGTGGCGTTGCTGGTCGAAGGGCAGAACACGATGCATCGTGCAACGATTGTCCCAGATCAACAGGTCGCCGACGCGCCATTTGTGCGTGTACAAAAACTTTTCTTGGGTTGCATGCGCCAGCAGCGCCTTGACCAGATCGGTGCCGTCGGGTTCTAGCATTCCATCGATTCCCACAACGATCTCGGCACCCAAAAACAGCGTTTTTCTGCCGGTAATCGGATGCGTCTTGACGATCGGCTGGCGCATGTCCGGCGTCGCACGCTTGACGGCTTCTGACAAAGGTTTCTCGGGGTATAGAACCGACTGCAGCGTCTGATAGCTGTGAATCGCCTTAAGCTGGTCGATCCGGGCTTTTGCCGCCGTATCGAGGGCTTCATATGCCGAATACATGTTTGCAAACTGCGTGTCGGCTCCCTCTGGCGGAACTTCAAGCGCGTACAGCAACGCGCCGATCGGCGGATCGGCCGCGTGCGAACCGTCAGAATGCCAACTCTCCGCAAAATTCGTAACGCCGATCGCTCTGCCGTTTTCGACGATGTTCGACAAAACGAAGACTTCCGGCGCTTCGGGCAACGTGAATTCTTTTTTTATGTGTATTTCAAGCGCGCCAAACAATCGGCTGAAGGCGACATGCTCGGTCGGCGTAAGTGTTTGGTTGCGAATAACGAGAACACCGTACTCGGAAAGTGCCGCGCGCATTTGCGACAGCGCCGCCGTTTCGGGCGTACGGCGCGCATCAAGCCCGCGGACCTCGGCTGCGGTATCTCCCGCCATGGTCAGTATTTCGAATTTATCCATTTTATGCCTTTCGACCGGTCGCGGCCCTATAGAATGGCAGAAATGAATTGCTTTGATCGCTCCTCGCGAGGGTCGTCGAGAAACTCGCGCGCCGGGCGGTCCTCGACGATCTTTCCCTCGGCAAGAAAGATGATCCTGTCCGCCGCATTCTTCACGAAACCGATCTCGTGGCTGACGACCACCATCGTCATGCCGCCGGCAACCAGATCGCGCATCACCTGCAGCACCTCGGCCACCATTTCGGCATCAAGCGCCGAGGTGGGCTCATCGAAGAGCATCAGTCGAGGACGCATGGCCATCGCGCGCGCGATCGCAACGCGCTGCTGCTGCCCGCCGGACAGATGGCGAGGATAGGCCGCAATCTTGTGCGAAAGACCGACGCGGACCAAAGCTTCCTCGGCGCGAACTGCTGCCTCGTCTTTCTCGATATCGAGCGCAAAACGCAGAGCCAGCGAAACATTCTCCAGCGCTGTGAAGTGCGGAAAAAGATTGAATGACTGGAAGACCATGCCGATTCGCGCACGCATTGCGGCAAGTTGGGCGGGCTTCAGGCCGACCAAATTCTCGCCGTCCAATTCGACGCTGCCCGTCTCGGGGATCTCGAGCAGATTCATGCAGCGAAGCATCGTCGATTTGCCGCCGCCCGAGGGGCCTAGAATGGCAAGAACTTGACCATTGGGCACGTCGATATTGATTCGCGGCAATATCAAATTGCCGCCCAGCGATTTGCTGATGTTTTTGAGACGCATTACCGGGGTGGACATCGTTCATGCCTCCATGCGTCGACGGCTGTAGCGTTCAAGCCGACCGGTGCACCACTGCAGCAGAAGCAGCGTGACCGCGTACGCGACAACGGCACCCAGCAGCGGCGTCGAATTGCGGGTGAAAACCTGTGCGGCGCGAGCACTCGTGAGTATCTCGAAATAGCCGATGGCAAAGGCCAGCGGCAGATCGCGCAGCACCAGGGTTGCTTGACTGGTCATTGCTGGAATGACGATCAGCGACAGCTGCGGGACGATGACCATCTGCACGATGCGCCACTGCCGAAGCCCAAGGGCATGCGCCGCCAAAATCTGGCCTTTTTCGATCGCCAGCCAACCGCTGCGGTATATTTCGGCGAAATAGGCGCCGTGCTTAAGCATGAAGGCAACGCATGCCGCATAAAACGGATCGACGCGAACGCCGACCACCGGCATAGCGACATAGTGGACAAGAACCAGGAACACCATCAGAGGCATGGCGCGCATGACGTCGATGTACCATTCGACGGCATTGCGCAGCCTGGGGCCGCCTGCAAACTGCAGGGCAAAGATAACGACTCCCATCGCCAGCGAAAGCGCAAGCGCTGCAGCACCCAGCTTGAGAGTGCCAAGCGCACCTTCGAGCATGACGATGCGCGCATTCCATAGCGCGTCGAAATTCAGAAAATGGCGTTGTAGGTCTTCCACGCGTCAGCTCGCCCGCGCCATGCGCCGTTCCCAACTGCGCGACCACCGAACAAGCGGAAGCACGATCGCCAGATAACCGAGGGCGGCGGCGATCAAGGCGACAGGCGCGCCGCTTATGGTTTGAACCGTCAATGCGGCGCCTAGCACGTCGTGCAATGCGATCGCCGAGGCAATGGACGTGTTGTGGACCAACAGGACGAGGCTGTTGGCAAAGGCCGGTGCCGAGACGCGCGCTGCCTGCGGAAGGATCACCTTGCGTAAGACGACGGAGGTGCGCAGCCCGCAAGCGTAGGCGGCATCGAACTGGCCCTTGTTCACGGACGTCAAGGCACCGCGAAAAACCTCCGTGAAATAGGCGATCTGCATGATCGTAAGGCTGATCAGAACCGACACGAATGTGCTGAACGTCAAACCGGCGAAAGGGAGGGCGATATAGATAAAAACGACCGACAAGACGGTGGGCACGGACCGGCAGAGATTTACGATCGCACCCAGCATCCGGTCCAGCCAACGCGGTCCGAAGCGGCGGCCAAAGGCAAACAGCAATCCCGGTCCAAGAGCGATCACAAAGGTCAGAAGCGTCAGCGAAATCGTGATAAAGAAGCCGTCGAGCAGCATGGCGCGATACGGCCACAGCAGCCTGATGTCGATATACTGAAACAGATACGCCAACGGTTTTCCCCAAAAAGGAGTCGGGCACCGGCTTGAGGGCCGGTGCCCGCTTCGTTTATGTGCAGCCGCGCGAGGCCAGTGTTTCCTGCGGGACGACTTTGCCCGCCGGACTGTCGGCCGGCGGATCGGTGTTGAACCAAGTCTTGTAGATTTTCGCCATGGTGCCGTCGGTTTTCATCTCGTCGAGAACCCGGTTGAATTCAAGACGCAGCGGGTCGCCTTGCTTGAACAGGAAACCGACCGGCACATAGGTTTCCGCAAGGCGGCCGGAGATCACGATGTTGCTGTTGCCCCGCATCTGCCATAGCGCCGAGAACTCACCCTGCATGACCGCATCGACACGGCCTTGCTCGAGAGCGAGGAACAGAGTGGGGTTGTCGGGGAATACGACTTTTTCGAAGCGTACCGTTTTCAGCAGTTCATCCGCGACCCGATCGGCAGTCGTTCCGATGGATTCGATGCCGATCTTTTTGCCTGCGAAATCCGCCGGCGATTTTATTGTTCCTGCGTTTCTTGCGAGCGTGGCGATGGCTTGGCCAGCGCTGTAGGTCGCTACCGTGAATTCGCCCACGCCGGTCGGATTCTTCATGCGCTCGCACGTCATGAATGCCGACGAAGCGCTGACGCGGAAGACGCCCGCATTCAATGCCGGCCAATTCTGCGCAAACGGGACGCGGACAAACTGGACATTGTAGTTTTTGCGTACCCCGATTTCCTTCAGGATATCGAGCTCGTACCCGACATTTTCGCCCCTTTCGTTGATGAAGGAGAACGGCGCGAGCGTCAGGCTCGTGCCCACGAGCAGGACCTCTCGTTGTTGGGCTGTGGCAGGCGAAGCCCCGACCAGTGCGGCGAGGCCGCCGCCAGCGACTGCAGCCGCAATGGCCAAGGATGCGAGGCGGCGCGAGAGTGTGGTGAAGGGTCTGGAAGGTTTCATTGATGTCCCTTTCCTGGTTGCAGATTGCGTGGTGTTGACTAGACGGGTTTGTCGCCAAGTATCGTGGTTCGGTGCATGATTCGCGGATATGTGCCGTCGTCGTATGCGGCGGCGCGATGCATGGTGCAGCGGTTGTCCCAGAACACCAGATCGCCGGGCCGATATTTGTGCGTGTAGACGAACTTTTCCTGGGTTGCGAATTCAAGAAGTTCCATCACGATGTCGCGGGGCAACTCGTTGCCGACAGGATCCAAGCATCGGGCAATGACGTTGCCGCCCAAGAACAGCGACTTTCGCTTCGATTCGGTATGATGGCGAACAATGGGGTGGGCGACCGGCGGCGTCTTCGCCAGTTGCTCGGCCGTCAATGGCCGGTCGGGAAACTGGGCTTGCTGCAGCCGCAGATAATCGTGGACGGCACTAAGGCCGACGAGTTCCTGCTTTTTGCCTGCGGGCAACTCGTCGTAGGCGGCGCGCATGTCGGCAAAACAGGTGTCGCCCCCTTCCGCGGGAATCGTGACTGCGTAGAAAAGCGAGCCGAGGCTCGGCAGCGCCATGTAGGAGTGGTCGGAGTGCCAACTGAGCGCGCAGTTCTTGGCGCCGATATCCTTTCCGCCTGCGACGACATTCGAGACGACGAAGATCTCCGGATGGTTTTTTAGCAGGAAGCGCGTCTGAACATGCTCCTCCAATTCACCGAAGTTGCGGCTGAACGCGATATGCTGCGGCGGCGTGATTTCCTGTTCGCGAAAAACCAACAGTCCATGGTCGAGCAGGGCTTGTTTCAACAGCGCCAGTTCCTGGGCAGTCCCGCCGCTGCCGATATCGAAACCGAGGATTTCTGCGCCAAAACTGCCGCCCAGCGGGCGTATCGTCATGTTCGTCATCGTTTGATCCTCGCTGATGTTTCGGTCCTGTCACGTCCTGAACGAGGGATCTTTGCGATCCATTAGGCGCATCACGGCGGCAAAATCGAAGGCGCCGACGCCGCCGCCCATTGCGCCGTCTTGGCCGCGATTCAACAACGCATTCATCTCGTCGGCCGACTTCTCGGACACTTCTTTGTGGATGAAATGAAGCTTCGTATTGCAGGCTTGAGCTGCAACTTGGATTTCGCAGGCGCGTTGCAGGCGGAACATCTGCACGAACGCCTCGGCGATGGTTCGGCCGCAGGTCAGCAAGCCGTGATTTCGAAGAATGAGGATGTTCTTTTCGCCGAGATTGGCGACAATCTTTTCGCGCTCGTCGATGTCGGCACCCGTACCTTCGAGTTCGTGGTACGCGACTTTTCCGTAAAAGCCTGTGGAGGGCATGCTGATTGCCAGCAAACCGCAATCCAATGCGGCAACGGCCATGCCCGCGACCGTATGGATATGAAAGACGCAGTGGGCATCTTCGCGCGCTTGGTGAATGGCACTGTGTATGACGAAGCCGGCTGGATTTATCTGATGCGGCGTCGGGCTCGCGATTTGGCCGTCGACGTCGATTTTAACGAGATTCGACGCCGTCACCTCGTCGAAAAGCAGGCCGTAGGGATTGATCAGAAAATGGCGATTTGGCCCGGGCACGCGAACTGTAACGTGCCCCGACTGCAATTCGGTCCATCCGAAATGATCGATCATGCGGTAAGCGGCCGCCAATTCGACGCGCAGCGCCCATTCGGCCTCCGAACAGTTCTCCGGGCGACCGGCGGCATTGGCGGCGGCTAGGCGTTGCGACAGAAGGTCGGTTGCGTTGCTCATGCGCGGAACCCGGCGTCAATACGGTCGAGTTCGCGAAGGAGGGCAGGCCATTCCCGATCGCCCATCGGCACCGGATCGTCCCAGAATTGACGCGCAGCTTTTTCGCACGTCGCGTCGTCGGGCAGAACGAGAGAACGGCCCGACGCTAGAGCTTGCATCTGCACTTGGCAGGCCTGATCGAGATAGTACATCAGATAGAAGGCCTGGGCGATCGTTTGGCCGGCCGTCAGCAGGCCGTGATTGCGCAGCAGCATGGCGTTGTGCGAGGCCAAATCAGCTGCGAGCCGTTCGCGTTCCCCCAATTCCAGCGCCACGCCTTCATACGCGTGGCAGCCGATGCGCTCGTGGAACACCATCGCCCACTGCGAAATCGGCAACAGCCCTTCCGCCATTGCAGAGACCGCGATGCCGGCTTTTGTATGGGTGTGCATAACGCAGTCCAGATCCGGCCGCGCCATATGGATGGCGCTGTGGATGACGAACCCGGCGACGTTGATCGGCGCTTGCGTCGGCGATACGACATTTCCCTCGTAGTCGATTTCCAGCAGACTCGACGCTGTTATCTCGCTGAAGAGCAGCCCAAAAGGATTGATCAGAAATCGGTCGCGGCGGCCGGGCAAGCGAACCGAAATATGCGTCTGCACCAGGTCATCCATGCCGTAGCGCGCAACAAGCCGATATGCCGCTGCAAGATCGACGCGCAACGCATGCTCGTCCGCTCGAGAAATGTCGCCTTGCGAGTCGGCTGTTGTTGATCGTGAGAAAAACAAAGCATCGCCTATGCAGTGTGGTTGCCCAATTTTTGGACATCGTATTGATTGTTGCTAATCCACTACAATTATGCATTTCTTGTGCCATGCGCGGATCTGCGGGCAATTCCCTGGGAACGATTTTCGGGCAGCGTGAAATTGGCAGATCGGCACATTTTCGGCGTCGTCTTGCTTTGGACCTTGAAGGCAGTCGATCCTGACCCTTCAGTTGCTTCCTAAGGTCAGGCGAGAATGATGCTCATTTCTCTCTGCAAGAGGCGTGTAGAGAATGCCCAATAGAGGTTTCAGCGAAGATCAGATTGTATTTGCGCTTCCACACGTGAGAGCGGCGCGCCGGTTGGCGATCTTTGCCGAGACCTAGCCGAGTTTTTGAATCAAGCCAAATGATAGATCGAGGCCGCATTGCCGCGACGAAACCGTGCTAAGGATGGCGATATTTGTTGGGATTTAGTGGCGAACTCTGTGCTTCGCCGCCCTCAAGCCAAAGGTTCTCACTTACGTCTGCTACGGCACGCCAGCGCTTGTTGAAGCATGCACAATTCTCGCAATGCAACTTCGAAGAAAACTTGCGTTAGATTTATTGTGTGCCAGCCGGCGCTCGGGTAGCTCGGAAATCTGAATTATTCAAGATGTTCAGCCAAGTCGAGCAAGGCAGCATCGCCGCCGCCGATCATGGCCAGTTGGAGTCCCGTCGGCAGGCCCGCTGCGGTCGAACCGTTGGGCAGGCTGATCGCGCACAGCTCCAATAAGTTTGCCGCGCGCGTATAGCGCGACATCGGAATCGTCGTTTCGTCGATGTCCGCAACGGGGATGGCGGGCAGGGGTGTGCCCGGCAGCGCGATCGCGTCGAACTGGGCAAACGCAGCCTTGAAGCTGGCAACGCAAGCGCGGCGCCGTGCCTGCAGCGCGGCATATTGCTTTGCGTCGATGTCGCGGCCGGAAAGAACGCGCTGGCGCACATTTGGATCGAGCGGCGTTGCTGGATCCTCGACGACCGCGCGATGCTGGCGATAGGCCTCGTAAGCCACAATGCTCCCGCACATCGTCTGGTACTCGGTCAGTGCCTCGGGAAACGCCATCGGAACGAGGGTGTGGCCCATCGCGCGCACGCGGTCGAGCGAGCGGCGGTAGTTCGCAAGAATTTCGGGATCGCACGGCTCGAGTTGGGCTGCTTCCGGTATGCCCACGCGCAGCAGGCGGCGGGGCCCGCTTTCAACGACAGGCAGTTGCGCCATGACGCTGTAGAGCAAGCGCGCATCCGCGACGTTGCGTGCAATGGGGCCGAGCGTGTCGAAGGTCGGGCCCAACTCGGCAATGCCGTCGAGCGGTATGCGTCCGAAGGTGGGCTTGAAGCCGACGATGCCGCACAGCGACGCTGGAATGCGGATCGAGCCGCCGGTGTCCGAGCCGATCGCGGCGGGAACGAGCCCCGCAGCCACCGCAACGGCCGAGCCGCTGCTCGATCCGCCGGGTGCACGATGCACATCGGGATCGACCGGGTTCCACGGCGTGCCCATCGCGTGGTTGGTACCCCAACCGCCGAGGGCGAATTCGACCATATGCGTCATGCCGACGATCACTGCACCCGCGTCGATCAGGCGTTGGATTGCCAATGCGGCTCGCGGTGGGACTTGGGCGGCGTAGCATTTCGACCCGAAGCCGGGCGCGCGACCCTCGAGGTCGGCGAGATCTTTGACGGCGATCGGCACGCCGTGTAGCGGGCCGACCGCACCGGTTTTTGCCGCGTGCCGGTCGAGTTCTTCGGCGCGCCGCATCGCAGCTTCGGCGAAGACCTCGACGAAGGCGTGCAGCTTGCCGTTCTGGGCTTCGATCGCGTCGAGCGAATTTCGCACGAGCGTACGGCTCGACAACTGGCCGCGCGCGCAGCGCTGCGCGAGTTCGCCGACGGAGGGCGCGCGGCTCAAAGGCGCCTCATGCGGCCCGGGGCAGGAACAGTGCCTTGTATCCGAACAGCGAGGTCGCACCGCCCGTGTGCAGGAATACGATGTTCTCGTCGGGGCCGAACGTGCCTTTGCGAATATGGTCGATCATGCCGGCCATTGCCTTGCCGCTGTAGACCGGATCGAGCAGGAGCCCTTCGGTGCGTGCAAGCAGCGTCACGGCTTCGATCATGCCCGGGGTCGGCACGCCGTAGCCAGCACCGACGTAGCCGTCGTCCGCGAACACGCGCGCGCGCTCGACGCTGCCGGCGTGGCCGAGATGCTCGGCCGTACGGCAGGCGAGGTCGAAGACGGTCTCCTCCTGCTTCTTGCGCGGTTGGCGTACCGATATGCCGAAAACCTCGACCGAGCTGCGCAGTGCTGCAAAGCCAGCGACGAGCCCGGCTTGCGTGCCCGAGCTGCCTGTGCCGTGCACGACGCGCGAAATCTTTATGTTGTTGTCCTTGGCTTGCTCGACGAGTTCGATCGCGCAAGCGACGTAGCCAAGGGCTCCGACCGGATTGGAGCCGCCGCCCGGAATGACGTAGGGCTTGGCACCTTTGGCCGCGAGATCCTTCGCGACGTCGGCGCAGGCGGCCGCAACGTCCGCACCGCTCGGCACATAGGTCCGCGGGCAGCCGAGCAATTCGTCGAGCAGAACGTTGCCGTTCTCCTCGTAGTCGGCATCCGTCGCCGTGACGCGGCGTTCGAGAACTGCATGCGCCTTGAGCCCGAACCGTGCGGCGGCGGCAGCCGTCATGCGCACATGGTTTGACTGGACGGCGCCCGGCGTGATCAGCGTGTCGCAGCCCTTGGCCAATGCGTCGGCCACGAGGAACTCGAGCTTGCGCGCTTTGTTGCCGCCTTGGGCAAGCCCGGTGCAATCGTCGCGCTTGATCCACAGTCGCGGACCGCCGAGTGCGGCGCGCAGCCGATCGAGCGGTTCCAGCGGTGTGGGCGCATGGGAGAGATTGACGCGGGCAAATTGGGAAAGGAGCATCTGAAACCGCCTTGCTGAAATCGACCGATGGTTCAGGTTAGCTGCGGACGGTTCCGGTTTGAAATTCCGTTTGCACAATGCTTATGCAGAATTTGCATGATCTTTAGGCGACGCTGCCAGGGCGCGCCAAATATGTTCGACGATCGAACGCTCGCGCGCCGAACGGCGATAGGCCCGAATTTCGACATCGAGCGCGTATCTGCGCGTATCGTCGCAGGCGACCAGACGGCCTTCCGCCAAGTCGGCTTCGATCGCGGCGCGCGGCAGCCAGGCGATGCCTTGCCCCGCCAGCGCCATTCCTTTGAGCGCCTCGACGAGCGCGCTTTCGTACGAAGGGCGCGCGCGACTGCTCAGATTCCACGTTTCGAGTGCCGAGCCGACGAGCCGCCCGAGATAGGAATTGCCGGCATAAGCCAGCAGCGTAAAGGGCTCGGCGCCCGTACCCCGGATGGCATGCAGCGGACGCCCGCGCTTGCCGGGTGCGGAAACCGGCACAATGACGTCCGCCCCGATAGTCACGGTCTCGAACTTCGCGATGCCGAAGACCGACGGCACCGATTTCGCGTCGTAGGCGAGGACGAGATCGCATGCACCTTCCATCAAGGCTTGGCCGCATTCGTGCAAATCTGCGGCAATCATCTTGACGGCAATTTCGCCGGCACCGAGGCGACGCACGGTTTGCAGCCATTTCGGCGCGAAATGGATCGCCAGGGTATGGGTGGCACTGATCGTGATCGTGCGTTCGTCGCGCTGGACCATGCCGCGCAACTCCGCGCGCTCGCGGTGCAGGATTCGCACGACGTCGAGCGCCGTCTGATAAAATGCGTGCCCTGCGGGCGTAAGTGTCGTGGGAAAGCGCGACCGGTCGATCAGATCCGTCCCGAGCCAATGCTCGAGCGCTCGGATGCGCCGGCTGAACGCCGACTGGCTGATGTTGCGGTCGTCGGCCGAACGCGAAAAATTGCCCGTCGCCGCCAGACTGACAAAATCCTCCAGCCACTCGACTTCCATGCGTTTCCTTGCGTGGCGAAAGCTTGATGCAGAATTCGCATAACGTATCGAAAATGAGCAATGGCCGCAATGCAATACCAGCCGCTATGGTTTTTGCAAGCCTCCTACGAGGGGCGTTTGAACAGGGTTATGGCCACCAAAGGAGATGTGCGATGCGTTTTGTCGGACGTTTTGCCACTGCCGTCCTTGCGGTCGGTGTGGGTTTTGCCGGGGCGCTCTTCGTCGCCGATCCGGCCGCGGCGCAAAAGCGCGGCGGCACGCTGGTGCAGATCACCCAGCCCGAGCCGCCGACGCTGGGCTCCTACATCTCGACCGCCTCGCCGGTGGGCCAGGTCGCCGCCAAAATCTACGACGGGCTTTTCGAGTATGATTTCAATCTGAAGCCGGTTCCGGCTCTGGCGCAGTCCTGGACGGTCGCCGACGACGGCAAGACGATCACGTTCCGCCTGCGTCCGGGCGTGAAGTTCCACGACGGCAAGCCTTTCACCAGTGCCGACGTCCAATTCTCCGTCATGGAAGTGCTCAAGAAGGTGCACCCGCGCGGCATCAACACCTTCGCCGAGGTGACGGCCGTCGAGACGCCCGATCCGATGACGGCGGTGTTCCGCCTCGCGAAACCCGCGCCCTACATCATGTCGGCGCTGTCGGGCTACGAAACCCCGATGCTGCCCAAGCACATCTTCGAGCAGGGCGACATCCGGACCCATCAAAACGCCAACAATCCGATCGGAACCGGGCCGTTCAAATTCGTCGAGTGGCGGCGGGGCGAGTTCGTGCGTCTCGACCGCAACCCCGACTACTGGAAGCCCGGCCTGCCGTATCTCGATCGGGTCGTCGTGCGCTTCATCGCCGACAACGCCACACGCGCCGCAGCGCTCGAAAAGGGCGACGCACATGTCGCCGGCCTCGGTGCTGTGCCCTACAACGACGTGAAGCGGCTCGAGCGGCTGCCGAACATCCAGGTCGAAACGCGCGGCTCGGAAATGCTGTCGCCCGTGGTCGAACTTATGTTCAACACCCGCAAGGCGCCTTTCGACAATCCGAAGGTTCGGCAGGCCGTCTCCTACGCCATCGACCGGAAATTCGTCATCGACAACATCTGGTTCGGCTTTGGTCAGCCGTCGACCGGCCCGATCAGTTCGAACTTCGCGCCGACGGGGCTCTACAGCGCCAACGTCGCGAACTACAACGTGCCCGACGGGGTCGAGCGGGCGAACCGGCTGCTCGACGAGGCGGGCTTCCCGCGCAAAGCCGACGGCACGCGTTTCGAAATCGTGCACGACATCACGCCCTACGGCGAGGAATGGCGTCGGTTCGGCGAGTACACGCAACAAGCGCTCGCACGGGTCGGGATCAAGGCGTCCACGCGCTACGAAGACGTGGCGACGTGGCTCAAGCGCACTTATACCGACTACGATTTCGACATGACCTCGAACTGGCTGTTCAACCTCGCGGATCCCGTGCTCGGCGTGCACCGTGCCGTCCACTCGCGGTTCATCCGCCCGGGAACGGTCTTCGTGAACGGAGCGCGTTGGGGCGATCCGCGCGCGGACGAGCTTATGGACATGGCAACGATCGAGACCGACGCGGCGAAGCGCTCGGCGCAATACGCGGAGGTCCAGAAGATCGTCGCCGATGCCGTGCCGATCGCTTGGGTGCTCGAGGTCAAGTTCCCGACCGTCATCGACAAGCGCTACCGCGACGTCATCGTGAGCCCGCTCAACATCTTCACGAACTTCGATCGGGCGTGGCGCGAGTAGTGCAATAGAGGGCGGTCTGCAGCGATGCAGACCGCCTTTGTTTTTCGCCCACATGCCGATCGGAGGGACGCGCAGCCATGAAATCCGGTTCCTTGGGCGGCTACATCGTCCGGCGGCTGGTTCAGACTGTGCCGGTCGTTTTCGGCGTCGTGATCGTCAATTTCCTGCTGCTTCAGTTGGCGCCGGGCGATCTTGCAACGGTGTTGGCGGGCGAGGCGGGCGGGGCGCCGAAGGAGTATATCGACCAGCTTCGCGCGCGCTTCGGGCAAGACCAGCCGGTCTACGTCCAGCTCTTCAACTATCTGCGAAACCTCGTCGTCCTCGATCTTGGCTATTCCTTCCGCCAGAGCGCGCCGGTGCTGGGATTGCTTCTCCAGCGGCTTGGGCCGACGCTGCTGTTGATGGTGTGCACGCTCGTCCTGTCGCTGGGTTTCGGCATCTTGATGGGGTTGCTCGCAGCGCTCTGGGTGCGCACCTGGAAAGACAACGCGATCTCGGTGGCCGCCATCATCGTCTACGCCACGCCGCTTTTCTGGGTCGGCCTGATGCTGATCCTCGTCTTCTCGATCTGGCTCGACTGGTTCCCGACCTCGGGCATGGAGGACGTCGTCGCTTTCCACGAAGGCTGGGCGCGGATCGTGGACATCGCCCATCATCTCGTGCTGCCGACAGTGACGCTGTCGCTGTTCTATCTGGCGCTCTATGCGCGGCTCATGCGCGCCTCGATGCTCGAACAGCGCGGTCTCGACTACGTCGTCACCGCGCGCGCCAAGGGACAGAGCGAGCGCAAGATCACCACGCGGCATGTGTTCCGGAACGCGCTGCTGCCGGTGGTGACGATGGCGGGCGTGCAGACCGGCGGACTGATCGGCGGCTCGGTCGTCGTCGAATCGATCTTTGCGTGGCCCGGCCTGGGCCAGCTTGCCTATCAATCGCTGTTCGCGCGCGACTACAATCTGCTGCTCGGCATCTTCTTTATGTCGGCGGTTCTGGTCGTCGTGGTCAATTTGATCGTGGACGTCATCTACGTCTTTCTCGACCCGCGCATTCGGATCGGGTGAGCGCATGAAGACCTTCTGGAACCGCTTTCTCGGGAATCCGCGCGTCTATCTCGGGCTGATCTGGGTGGCTTTGCTGCTCGTCGTCGCGATCGCGGCCGATCTCATGGCGCCGATCGATCCGTTCGCGATCGTCGGCAAGCCGATGTCGAGCCCGAGTGCGGCATTTCCGCTCGGCACCGACAGTCTCGGGCGCGACGTGCTTGCGGGGCTTCTGCACGGCACGCGCGCAACGCTGCTGATCGCCGTGCTCGCCACGCTCGCAGCCGTCGCGTTCGGTACATTTGTGGGCGCTGTCGCCGGCTATTACGGCCGTACGATCGACGACGTGCTGATGCGCTTGACGGAGTTCTTCCAGACAATCCCGTCTTTTCTGTTTGCCATCGTTTTGATCGCGGTGCTTTCGCCGTCGGCCGCAAACGTCGTTATCGCGATCGCGACCGTCAGTTGGCCGCCCATCGCGCGGGTCGTGCGCGGCGAAGTGCTGACCGTCAAGTCGCGCGAGTTCGTGCAGGCGGCCGTCGTGGCGGGGCAGGGCGACGCTGCGATCCTGCTCAAGCAGATTCTGCCGAACACGCTTTCGCCGTTGATCGTCACTGGATCGCTGTTGGTGGCGACTGCCATCCTCGTCGAAAGCGCTTTGTCGTTTCTCGGCCTGGGGGCGCCGAACCTGATGAGCTGGGGCTTCATGATCGGTGCGGGACGCTCGTTCATGCGCGAGGCGTGGTGGCTCGTCACTGTTCCCGGCATCGCGATTCTGCTGACGGTCCTGGCGATCAATCTGATCGGCGAAGGGCTCAACGACGCCCTCAACCCGAGGCTCGCGGATCTATGAGCGAAATCGCCATCTCGATCCGCGATCTGAGCGTCGGGCTGCCGGCCTGGTCGGACCGCAAACTCGCGGTCGCGGGCGTCTCCCTCGATATCCGCAAGGGCGAGATCCTTTGCATCGTCGGCGAATCCGGTTCGGGCAAGTCGATGATGGGCAAAGCCATACTCGGCCTGCTTCCCGCACCGCATGTGCGCGCGGTCGGCGGCCGAATCCAGTTCGAGGGTCGGAATCTTTTCGAGCTTTCCGAAGACGAGATGCGCGCCGTGCGCGGCTGCCGGATCGCGATGATCTTCCAGGAGCCGATGACGGCGCTCAATCCGCTGATGCCGGTCGGACGGCAGATCGACGAAATTCTCGAGATCCACACGGATCTTCCGGCAGCGCAGCGGCGCGAACGCGTGCTCGAACTCATCCGCGACGTGCATCTGCCCGATCCGGAACGGATGGTCGCGAGCTATCCGCACCAGCTGTCCGGCGGGCAGCGCCAGCGGATCGTCATCGCGATGGCGCTTGCGCTCGAGCCCGGCCTCATCATCGCCGACGAGCCGACAACGGCGCTCGACGTGACGACGCAAGCGCAGATCCTGCATCTGATCAAGGAACTCCAGCGTGCCCACGGCACGGCCGTTCTGTTCATCACCCACGATTTCGGGGTGGTCGCCGAGATTGCGGATCGCGTGGCGGTGATGCGCCACGGCGAGGTCGTCGAGCAGGGGCCGGCCGCCGACGTGCTTGACGCCCCGCAAGCCGACTACACGAAAGCGCTGATCGCGGCGGTACCGGGCCTCAAGCCGCGGGGCCGCGAAACGGGTGCGGATCCGAACGTCCTGCTGCGCGTGACGGACGTCGAGAAGACCTACCGTATCGCGTCGGGTCTTTTCGGCAGTGCTGTCCGCGAAGTGAAGGCCGCCAAAAAGATTTCGCTTGAGCTCAAGCGCGGCAGTTCGCTCGCCTTGGTCGGCGAGTCCGGGTCCGGCAAGACGACGCTTGCGCGCTGCATCATCGGGCTCGAAAGCATCGACAGCGGCACGATCGAACTCGACGGCGAACGCATCAGCGGCCGCTCGCGCGCGGCGCTGCGGCCCTATCGCAAGCACATCCAGATGGTCTTTCAAGACCCTTATGCGTCGCTCAATCCGCGGCAGCGCGTGGGCGACATCGTTGCCCTCGGGCCGATGCTCAACGGCGTTTCCCGCGATCAGGCCATTGCCGAGGCGCGCGAGCTCTTGCGTCTCGTCGGCCTCAAACCCGAAGCCGTCGATCGCTATCCGCATGAATTTTCCGGCGGGCAGCGCCAGCGTATCGGCATCGCGCGCGCACTGGCGGTGAAGCCGAAATTGATCGTGGCGGACGAGCCCGTGTCGGCACTCGACGTCTCGGTCCAGAAGCAGGTTCTCGAACTGCTGAACGACCTGCGCAAGTCGTTCGGATTGTCGATGCTGTTTATCACGCACGATCTGCGTGTCGCCGCAACGGTGTGCGAGGAGATCGCCATCATGCAGCGCGGCGAGATCGTGGAGCAGGGTTCGACGGCGGAAATCTTCGCCTCGCCAGCACACCCTTATACGCGCAGCTTGTTCGACGCGGTGCCCGGCCGCGAATGGATCAGCGGCCTTGGGTGACAGCTGCCGAGGGCGGACGATTCTGGCGGCCAAGTGGCGCTTGGCAAAGCCCTGAATCTCGCCAAAAACTCGCCAAAGTGTGTTTCGCCGCTGTTCGACACCGGCCCCGGTCCGCTCGTCTTTTCGCGCAACGCGCGGCTGCTGAAAGTCGATTTTGGCGCGATCGACGCGCCGATGCTCTCGCACGGCCATTGGGATCACGGCGGCGGCATCCTCAAAGCGCTCGACTTGATCGCTGCCGCCGGCGGCAAGCCGCAGATGCCTGTCCACATGCATCCGGGCATGTTCGCGCGGCGCGCCTTGCGCGCTGCGGACGGCACGATGCGCCAGATGCGCGACGTGCCCAAACCGGCCGAGATCGCCAAGCGCGACGGCAGGGCAATCCTGAAGCGCGAAGCCTATGCGGCCCTGGACGGTTTCTTCTGGATATCCGGCGAGATACCGCGCGTGACGCCGTTCGAGCGCGGCATGCCCGGCCAACATCGGCGGACGCTTCACGTTCGCCGCTTAGTGCTGCTGCCCGGCTCGCCGCGTCTCGTTCAGCCCTTTCTCTCCCGCGCTTCGGCGACAATGCTCAACGCCACACCGCCGATGACGACGACGGCGCCGATCAGAACCGCGAGTTCGGGCACCTCGTCGTAGAACATCCAGCCAATCAACGCGATCAGCGGCACGCGCAGGAAATCGATCGGCACGACGATCGTCGCGTCGCCATGCCGGAAGGCATTCGTCAGGCAATAGTGGGCAAGGAAGCCCGTGACCGCGATCCCGAGTGCGGGCAGCCAGATGTCCCAGCTGAGGCGGCCGACGATCCACGGCGACTCCCCCACGAGCCCGGCCGCCGCCATGTTCATCGGCAATTGCATCAGGTTCATCCACAGCAGGATGGTCCAGGTCGTATTGGATCCCGTCAGCTTTTTTGTCGCGACGATCTGGATGCCGAAACACACCGCCGCGAGCACGACGGCCAGCGCCTCCGGCCGAAACGCATCGAGGCCCGGACGCAGAATGATCGTAACGCCCGCGAAGCCGAGCGCGATGGCGAGCAGCCGGGCCAACGTCATGCGCTCCTTGAGAAACAGCACGGCGAACACCGCGACCCAGGCGGGCGTGGTGAACTCGATGGCGAACACGATGGCGAGCGGCAAGACCGTCACACCCCACGCCCACAACGCCTGCCCGCCGAAATGCGCGACGTTGCGCACCAGATGGATCGCAGGCCGCGTCATCGCCAAGACCCGGTCCGGACCGGGCGCGAAAACCGCCATCGCGGCCAGGATCGCAAGACCGCCGATATTGCGGATCGCGAGCATCTCGAACACGGTCATCGCACTTTGCAGGCCGCGGACCGACAGCGCCACGCCGGCAAACGACACGAGCGAGCCGAGCATCCAGAACAGAACGAGCAGGTGTTTGTGTCGGACCGGCATGCGTCGGACGTGACCTTGCGCGCTGCTTTCTACGTCTCGTCCGAGCGCACGAAAAACGCCTTCAGCACGGTCGTGCCGAAGCTGTTCGACAAGGGCACGTCGGCGGCGTCGCGGCCGCGGCCGATCAGAATGCGGCCGATGCGCGGGCGATTGTGGCGCGCGTCGAAAACATACCAGCGGTGTCCGAGATAGACTTCGAACCACGCGCTGAAATCCATCGGGGCGGGATCGCGCGGCACGCCGATGTCGCCAAGATAGCCCGTGCAGTAGCGCGCCGGAATGTTCATGCAGCGGCACAGCGCCACGGCCAGATGCGCGAAATCGCGGCACACGCCGACGCGCTCGCCATACACGTCGAACGCCGATTTCGTGGCGCGCACCTGCATGTAGTCGAAGCGTATGTGGTCGTGCACGAAATCGCAGATCGCCTGCACGCGCGCCCAGCCGGGCGCAACGGGGCCGAACAGCGCCCAGGCGATTTCGGAGAGCTTGTCGGTTTCGCAATAGCGGCTGCCGAGCAGGTACACGAGCAGCTCGGCCGGCAGATCCGGGACCGGTATCTCGGCGGCAAACGGCGCGTACGCGTCGGCTTCGCCCAAGCACCCGATCGTCGCGTCGGCCGTCATGCGGAACAGTCCGGCCGGGGCCGTCAAGCGCGTGCACAGATTGCCGAACCCGTCGAGATAGGTCTGGAGCGGGACGGCCGGATAGGTTGCCACGAAGTCGGGCACCACGAGGTCGCCTGCCAACGACGGATGCACGCGCAGCATCAGCAGGAGCGGCGTGGCTTGCGCGCATTCGTAGGCGATGTCGTAGCCGATGCGGATCTGCACGGGACCTCCAATCCATGCCATCCTACGCGCAATTTCGTCCGTGCGGCGATCAATCGGGCAAGGCGGGCAAAATGGCGGCGGCGATCGGGCGCATTCTGCGCGCATTGGGCTTTCTGCTGGGGCTGCTCTATTTCGCGACGGAAGATCTCGCGCGCTTTCTCGTGGCCCCCGTGCTGGCGGGTTTGGCCAAGCTGCGCGTGTGGCAGCGCGTCGAAAGTCTGATCGCCAAATTGCCGCCCTACGGTGCGTTCTGCGTGCTCGCCATACCGATGCTGCTGCTGGAGCCGGTCAAACTCGCGGCTTTATGGTGGATCGCCTCGGGCCGGCTGCTCGCGGGTGCCGCCGTGCTGATCGCGGCCAAGATCGTCGGCATGGCCGTGATTTTGCGGCTGCACGCGATCGCCCAACCCAAACTCCTGTCGATCGGCTGGTACAAAAGCATCCACGATCGCGTGCTCGGCTGGCGGCGCTGGATCTATCTGTCGATTATGGCGCGCGCTGGTCTGCGCCATGCCTTGCGCCGCGCGAAGGCGGCGTTGCGCGATCTGCGGTCGTTCGCGATCGAATTGCGCGCGCGGTTCGCCCGTTTCGCTCGCTAGATCTTCAGCGCGCGGACGATGTCCAACGGCACGGCGCGCAAGACATGTTTCAGCAATGCCCAGTCGATCGGCTTGGCCAGCACCTTGTCGAAGCCGCCGTTGAGATAGGCTTCGCGCCGTTCGCTGACGATGTCCGCCGTCAACGCGAAGATCGGGATGCGCGCGCACGCACCGCCGAGTGCGCGGATTTTCACCGCGGCCGTGAGCCCGTCCATGACCGGCATCTGGATGTCCATCAGCACCACGTCGAACGCGGCCCTCTGCACGCGGTCGAGGGCCTGCGCGCCGTCCACGACCTCGACGACGCGGTGGCCCTCTTTTTCGAGCACGCTTTTGATGACGAGGCGGTTGACGTCGCTGTCGTCGGCCAGAAGAATGTCGAGCGTTGCCGGTGCCGCGAGCGATCCGGCGGGCGGCCGCTCGGCAGCTTCTGCGGCGTCGGCAAGGCGCAACGGCAGCGAGAAGAAGAATTCCGATCCGCGCTCGGGCACGCTTGCAGCCGAAATTTCGCCGCCCATGCGCTCGACGAGGCGCTTGCAGATCCACAGGCCGAGGCCCGAGCCGCCGAAGCGCTGGGCCACGCTTTTGTCGCCCTGTTCGAAGGGGCGAAAGATGCTCTCGATTTTCGAAGGCGCAATGCCGCCGCCCGTGTCGCGCACCCACACGAACACGTTCGAAGTCCCCGTCGCGGTCGGCGCGCAGTCGACCGCGAGGGTGACCGAGCCGACTTGCGTGAATTTGAGGGCGTTGCCGAGGATGTTGTAGAGAATCTGCTGGAACCGTGCTGCATCGCCGACCAGTTTGGGCAGGCCCTCGGGCGGCAGGCGCATGTCGAAGACAAGCCCCTTTTCGCGGAACATGGGGGCGAGAATGTCGGCAACGCCCGCGATCGCGGCGGCCAGATCGAAGGGCTTGGCCTCGATTTCGATGCGCCCTTCCTCGATCCGCGAAAACTCGAGCACGTCGTTGATGATGCGCAGCAGAAGATTGCCCGACGACTGCATGACCTCGACGTAGCGGCGCTGCTGCGGCACGAGATCGGTCCCCAGCAGCAGTTCGGCGATGCCGAGCACGCCGGTCATCGGCGTGCGCAGCTCGTGGCTGACATTGGCGAGCAGCAGCGACTTGTCGTGGCTCGCCGCCTCGGCCGCGGCCTTCGCGGTTTCGAGTTCGCGCTGGATCGCGCGCAGGCGCGTGGTTTCCGTCTGCACCGAAACGAAGCGCTGCAGCGTGCCGTCCGCACCCAGGATCGGATTGATGTGGACCATCGTCCAGTAAGGCGCGCCGCGTTTGGTGTAGTTCAGGATCTCGGTCGAAACCGAGCGACGTTCGCGCAACGCGCGCGCGATTTCGGCGACCGCGCCCGGATCGGTGTTCGGCCCCTGCAGCACGTGGCCCGGGCGCTTGCCGAGCATCTCTTCGAAGGTGAAGCCGGTGCGCGCGGTGAAGGCCGGATTGACCCATTCGCAGCGCCCTTCGGCGTCGGCAATGATCACGAAATTGTCGGTGTTGTTGGCCACGAGCGACAGCTGCTCGAGCTCTTTCTGGTAGGCGCGCTGGCGCGTGACGTCGTGCAGCGTGCCGAGATAGCCCGAGGGCCCCAGACGCGTGAGCGAGATCTCGACCCAGGCAAGCGCTCCGTCCGTGCGCTTCAAGGCCCGCGCAACCGCACTGCGCGCGGCGTTCGGATCTTCGGCGACGTTCGCGTCGATGCGCCAATCGTCGGGCTCGGCCAGAAAATCGCCGAGCCGCTTGCCGAGCGCCGCTTCCGGCGCGCCCCCCACGACGCTCGTCCAGGCGCGGTTCACGAAGACGATGCGTTCGTCCCGGTCGAGTTCGAACACGACGTCGCTGATGAGCTCGATGCGCCGGCGCATCGTCTGTTCGCTCGCCGCCAGCGCTTCGATCAGACGGTTGGTCGCCTGGACCTGAAGATCCAGGCGTTCGGTATCCGCGTCGTTCGCGCGATCGCTCAAGCCGCGATCTTCAATTCCGACCCGACGATCACGCTGCCGTAGAGCGGAAAGACCGTGTTGCAGAAGAAGTCCTGTTCGACCGCGGTGCGCGCCGAGGTGCAGTCCTTGAGGACCGAAACGTTGTAGCCGCGCTCGTAGGCCGCCCGCCCGGTCGAATCGATGCACAGCGACGTGACCATGCCCGCAAGCCACACGTTTTTGATGCCGCGCTGCTTCAGTATCCCGTCGAGCTCGGTGTTCACGAAGCCGTTGAAGCCGATTTTGCCCGAGAGCGTGATGATGCGGTCTTCGAACGGCTTGATCGCGGGCACCACCTGCGCACCCTCGCTGCCGATCGCGAACGCGCCCGATTCCTTGATCGCGTTCAGGATGCCGACCGGGCTTGCAAGGGCGCGATAGTCCGGCTTCAGCACGATCGGCGTCGAGACGATGGTGATTTCGGTGTCGCGCAGGCGCTCGAGCAGATCGACGGTCGCGGCAAGCACGCTGTCGACGCGGCCGGGCTCCTCGACCACGCCGCGCAGGATGCCGTCCTTGGCGAAATAGTCGTTCTGGTATCCGACCATGATCAAGGCTGTGTCTTTGAACGACATTTCGGAGCGCTCCCACGGCTGAGGATTGCCATAAGTTATATGGCTGCCCGGCCCGTTGACAAGGCGCAGATTCGGTCCGGTTTTCCCTGCTTCGGCGCCCGCCGCGCGCGGCTCCCGCGCACAGATTTGCGCATGCGGACTTTGTGGCCCAGCGCCTCAAGAATTGCGTCGGCATCGTCCGGGTCGACCGCGTCGCGCGTTTGAATTCGAGATCGACGAGTGCGCCGCCGAGCGACCTGCCGACATGGCGGGCGGTCGCGATACGGCATTTGTCGGCATCGCGGTTTTTGAGGGCGTCGATGATCGCGCGGTGCTCGCGCGCGTCTTCGGCGAGGCGCTTGCGCCACGAATCGAGGCCGCGCTGCACCCAGGTCGCGATCAATTGCTGCTGGATCGAGCCGAACAGAGCGACGAGCAGGCGATTGCCGCTGAGCTCGACGATCGTGCGATGTAAGGCGGAATTGGTTTCGATATGCAGTTCGGTCGACATGCGCGCGCCTTGCGCCACGAGCGCTTTTGCGGCCTCTGCCGACGCATCGAGCGTGGGCAGGAACGGAACCGGGCTCACGTAAAGCGGAATGGGCCCGGGCGTGCCGCCGAGAATTTCGCACAAAAACTTGCCCGCAAGTTTGGCTTTCGATCTTTTGAAAATGCGCGGCCGGACGAAGCAGCTGCGGCGGAACCTTGTCGATCCCGCCGAATTGACGGGCGAAGGTGGCTTCAAGGGCGACGGTTTCGATGCGGGCGATTTTCATTCTGATAAATTGTAATTTATCGAGTCAAGCGGCCGTTTTTTTGGTCATGCGAAGCGGCAAGAAGCTTTAGCATCGCCGTCAACAAGCGGTTGACCGAGGGAGGGGGAGGACAATGGAATTTGCGGCGTTTGCAGCGTCCGCGGACGGCACCCAGCCGCCGCCGGATTTGGCGCGGCCGCTGGTCGCGCTGTGGCATCTGAAAAAAGGCGATTGGAACGCGGCCCACGCGCTCGTGCAGCAGGACGAAGGCGAAAAGCGCCACGATTGGGTGCATGCGCATTTGCATCGCGTCGAGGGCGATCTTGGCAATGCGCGCTATTGGTACCGGCGCGCGGGCCAGCCCGTTGCGATCGGCACGCTTGAAGCCGAATGGGCCGCGATCGCGGCTGCGTTGCTCGCAGCCGACGGGCCGCGCTAGGTTGCCGGAAATCCGAAGCAGCAAACCATCAAGCGGCGACGCTGCGTTTGAGGCGCGCCATCAGCAGCAGCAGCGGCAGCAGCGCTGCGATGCCGATCGCACAGGCGATCCACAGGGTCGTCGCAAGGCCCGCCTCCTGCATGCCCAATGCAAACAGGAACGGCGCGCTTGCACTCAAGACCGTGCGCACGGCGGCAAGCCGCCCGAGGCGTGCGGCGTAGCCCGCACCGCCGAACAGCGCCAACGGAACCGTGCCGCGCACGATGCTCGACAGACCCTGGCCCACGCCCGTGGCGGCCGCAAACAACGCCCCCGCGATCAGCCCTTCGATCGGCAGCATCAGGGCGACGACCGAGAGCGGCAAAGCGAGGCCCGAAATCGTCGCGACCTGCAGCGGATGCAGGCTGCGCCAGAACAGCGCGTCGGTGAGCCGGATCGCGACTTGCGTCGGCCCCATCAGCATCGACACGATATAGGCCGACGCACCCAGCCCCATGGCGCTCAACACCGGCACCATATGCACGCTCATCGCCGCAATGACCATGCCGCTCAAGGCGAAACTGATGCCGACGGCCCAGAAAGCGAAGCGCTCGTCTTGCGGGCGCAGCTGTGCGGCGGCTGGTGGCGCTGACGGGGCCTTTGCGCCGTTCGCAGCCGCTTCGTTGCGCGCCTGGGCCGCGAGCCACAGATGCAGCGGCAAGGCCACCGCCACATGCAGACCCGCGAAAATGAGAAAGGTGGTGCGCCAGCCGAATTCCGCGTCGAGTGCGCCCGTGAGCGGCCAGAACAGCGTCGAAGCGAAGCCCGCGATCAGCGTGAGCCTTGTGATCGCCCCGCGCGCCTTGGCACCGCCGAACAGCACGAGCGTGGCGAACGCCGCGTCGTAGCAGACCGCAACGGCGACGATCTCGGTTGCGACCACGAGACCTGCAAAGACCGGGAAACTCGGCGCGACCGCCAAGCCTGCCAAGGCCGCGGCAGCGGCAAGGCTGCCGAGCGTCATCACGCGCGGTGCGCCCAAACGGTCCATGAGCGCGCCCAGGCGCGGGGCGGCGAGCCCGCCCGCCAGCATGCCGGCCGAAAACGCGCCGAACATCGCCGACGGCGGCACGCCGAATTCGCCCGCGACGGACGCGGCGAGGATCGAATAGGCGTAGTAGAGCGTGCCGTAGCCGACGATCTGGGTCACGCCCAACGCCAGAACGGCAAGCCAAAGACGTTTTTCCGAACTCAATTTTTGGCGCCCGCTGGTGTGCCCGCGCGCACGACCTCGCCGTCTTCCTTGCGGAAGGTGGCCGGGCGTTTGTCGAGAATTTCGAACACGACCTCCGAGGGCCGCGCGAGGCGCGCACCCATCTTGGTCACGACGATCGGCCGATTGACGAGGATCGGATGGACGAGCATCGCCTCGAGAATCTGCGCGTCGCTTGCCGATGCGTCGAGCAGACCGAGTTCTTCGGCCGGCGTACCCTTGGCGCGCAGAATGTCGCGTGGGGCGAGGGCGAGGGCGGCCAAAAGCTCGTCCAGTTTCGCGCGCGTCCAGCCGGTTTTGAGATATTCGACCACCGTCGGCGTATAGTCGGCCTCGCGGATCATTGCGAGGGCGTTGCGCGACGTGCCGCAGGCGGGGTTGTGGTAGATCGTGACAGGGAACGCGTCGGACATCTCAGTCCCTTTCGGATTTCGCGTAGAGCCAGCCGAAAAACGCCGCCGCCGCCGCGGCCCCGACAAGCTGGCCCGCAATGAACACCGGCGCGGAGGCTGGCGCAATCCCGGCGAAGCTGTCGCTGAGCGAACGCGCCACCGTCACGGCCGGATTGGCGAACGAGGTCGAGGCCGTGAACCAATAGGCCGAGGCGATGTAGAGCCCGACGAGCGTGGGCACCGCATCGGGCTTGAAACGCAAGCCGCCGAGGATCGTCGCGATGAGGCCGAAGGTGGCGACCGCCTCGGCCAAACCTTGGGCCGGGCCTTCGCGCAGTTTCGGCGAGATTTGCAGGATCGGCTCGGCGAACATTGCGTGGGCCAGCCACACGCCGGCGATCGCACCTGCAAACTGCAGGGCGATGTAGGCCGGCACGTCGCCGCGCGGAAATTCGCTGCGGCCTGCGAACACGAGGGTGACGACCGGGTTGAAATGCGCGCCCGAGACCGGCCCGAACGCGGTGATCAGAATCACGAGCCCGGCGGCCGTCGACAGCGTGTTGCCGATCAAGGCGACCGCGTCGTTGCCGGCCGCCAAGCGCTCGCCCATGATGCCCGAGCCCACGACGATCGCGAGCAGCAACGCGGTGCCGAGAAATTCGGCCGCGTAGCGGCGCGACTTCGAATAAACCATGGCGTCAGGCGCCGCTGCGATCTTGGCCCAACTCGTCGATCTTCGTCTTGATCTCGAGGTTGGACAGGGTTGCGAGCGGCAATGCCGAGAAAATGCGAATGCGCCGCTCGATCATGCGGAACACGTCGGCGGTGAAGGCGGCTTTCTCGGCGTCGTTGCCCGATGCGGTCGACGGATCGGGAAAGCCCCAATGCGCGGTCATCGGCTGGCCCGGCCAGACCGGGCAAACCTCGCCTGCGGCCTGGTCGCAGACCGTGAAAACGAAATTCATCTGCGGCGCACCGGGGGCGGCGAACTCGTCCCACGGTTTCGAGCGGAAGCCCGAAATGTCGAAGCCGAGCTTCTCAAGCAAGGCTGCGACAAAAGGGTTGATCTTGCCCGTGGGGCTGCTGCCGGCGCTGTAGGCTTTGAAACGGCCGCCGCTGAAGCGGTTCAGCAGCGCTTCGGCCATTACGCTGCGCGCCGAATTGTGCGTGCAGAGAAACAGAACGTTCTTGGGCGTGTCGGACATGGGGCCTTCTCCCTAGCAGCAGGCGGTTTTTGCGGGGGCGTTCGGGGCGGCGACGGCTGGTGCGCAGCAAGCGCTTGCTGCTTTTGCCGCAACCGGTTTGGGCGCGCTGTAGACGGTCGATTCGCCGAAGGTGCGGAACGCTTCCCAGGCAATGCCGGCCGGATCGCGCGTCCAGGCTTTGTCCGATTCCGCGTAGCAGCAGGTCGTCTCGCCTTTGTCGAAGGTCGCGTGGCCCGCGGCTTCGAGGCGTTCGGCCAGAACGTCGAGTTCGGCCGTGTCGTCGACCTGGATGCCGAGATGGTCGAGCCCCGGCGTCTTGCCGCGCGTCGACACCGCGAAATTCACGCGCGGATCTTCGAGCATCCATTTGGCGTAATCGTCCTTGACCACGCTGGGGGCCGCACCGAACAGATCGGCGTAGAAGCGCGTGGCGACGGCAATGCTGTCGACGCTCACATGGATGTGGAGGCGTTTCATGCGCAGGCTCCTTTTGCGGGTTTCGCTTTGGCCGATTTGGGTGCGGCTGGCGTGCACAAAGCGGGGTTGCCGCCGCAGCAATTGTCGGAGAGGAAGGCCATCAGCGCGTCCATGGAAGCGAAGTCGGCGCGGTAGCCGATCGAGCGGCCGTTGCGCGTGGCCGAGGCGAGGCCTGCCGCCACGAGGTCGCGCAGATGGAACGAGAGCGTGGGCGGCGGCACGTCGAGCAGGCGCGCAAGTTCGCCTGCCGAAAGCCCGGCAGGCCCCGCTTGGACAAGGGCGCGGAAGATGCCGAGGCGCGTTTCCTGTGCCAGCGCTCCCAGCGCCACGACGGCTGCAGATAATTTCATAGTTCTAGAAATATCGAACTGTTTTCGGCCTGTCAAGGCCCGGCGAGCTGCCAGCCGCCGCCCAAGGCCTGGAACAGCGCGACGAGCGCTTGGTAGTAGCCGAGCCGCGCTTGGGCGAGCGCGTCGAGGGCGGTGAAATAGCTGCGCTGCGTGTCGCGCAAGGCGACCGAGTCGATCGAGCCCGCGCGATACTGCGCTTGTGCGGCATCGAAGCCGAGCCGCGAAGCGGCGGTCGCCGCGATCTGCGCGTCGAGCTGTTCGCGCGTGCGGCGCAGGCCCGACAAAGCCGTCTCGACGTCGGCGAAGGCCTGCACGACTGTTTTCTGGTAGGTCGCCGCGAGTTCTTCGAGGCGCGCGCGCTGCAGGCGTTCTTGCCCCTGCAGTCGGCCGCCCGCGAAGATGGGGGCCGTGAGCCCGGCGGCGATCGAGAAGATCTGCGACGTCGGATCGAGCAGCCGCCCGAGATCCGACGATTGATAGCCCGCAGCGCCTGTGAGGCTGAGGCTCGGGAAGCGCTGGGCGATCGCGTTTTTGAGATCGGCATTGGCGGCGATCAACTGCGCTTCGGCGGACGCGATGTCGGGCCGGCGACGCAGCAATTCGGACGGCACACCCGCCGCCACCACGGGCACGCGCAGATCGGTGAGCGGGATCGGCGTGTAGTCCGGGCGCTGCGGCGTGCCGAGGAGCACCGCCAGCGCATCGTATTGCTGCGCGAACTGGCGCTCGAGGCTCGCGATCGTGGCACGCTGGCCCTCGACGATGCCGACTTGCGGGGCGATGTCGACGAGGCTTGCGGTACCGGCGGCTTCGCGGGCGCGGATCGCGGCCAAGATATCGTCGGCGTCGGCCAGCGACTGGCGCGCATAATCGAGCCGTTCGCCGAAGCCGAGCAGCTGGAAATAGGCGTTGGCGACGTTGGCCTCGGTTGTCAGCGCCACGGTCGCAAGATCGAAGCGGCGGGCCTGCAAGGTGGCGTTGGCCGCATCGGCGGCAGCGCGGTTTTTGCCCCAGAAGTCGATCTCGTAGCTTGCTTCGAGCTGCATGTTGTAGCGGTTCGACCAGACCGGCCGTGCGACCGTTCCGGTGCGCGAGCTCGTCGTCGTGGGAGCTGTTTGCTGGCGCGTGGCGTTGCTCGTGAAATCGAGACTCGGAAACAACGGGGCTGCCGAAATTTCCTGCTGGGCGATCGCCTGGCGGATGCGCGCTTCGGCGGCCGCGAGATCGAAATTGCGGTCCTGCGCTTGCGCAATCATGCGGTCGAGATCGGCCGAGCCGAATTGCGACCACCAGGCGGCATCGCTGCGCGGCTCGGGTGCGGCTTCTTCGGCCGCCGGTGCCGGCGCAGCTTGCGTGCTGCCGCGGAAAAACGCCGGCAGCTCGACGATGGGGCGCAGATATTCCGAATTGGCAAGATCGCAGCCGGACAAAGACAAAGCGGCAGCGGCAACGGCAAGAAGGCGGGTACGCATCATTCGGCGGCACTCGGTTCGGCAAGCGGTGGAGCGGCGGGCTTCGCGCGCCCGCGCAAGGCAAGATAGATCGCAGGCGTGGTGAACAGCGTGAGGACCTGACTCGCTGCAAGCCCGCCGATGATGGCAATGCCGAGCGGCTCGCGCAGCTCGGCTCCCACACCGCCGCCGATCGCCAGCGGAACGGCCCCCAGCATCGCGGTCAGCGTCGTCATCAGAATCGGCCGCAGCCGCGCTTGGCAGGCGGCGAGGATGGCTTGGTCGGGCGGCATTCCGTCGCGCCGTTCGGCCACGAGGGCGAAATCCACCATCATGATCGCGTTTTTCATCACAATACCCATCAGCAGAATGATGCCGATCACGCTGACGAGGCTCAAATTGGTGCCCGTCGCCATGTTGGCGAGCAAAGCACCCATGCCGGCCGACGGGATCGTCGACAGGATGGTCACGGCTTGCGTCCAGCTTTCGTAGAGGATGCCGAGCACCAGATAGATCGCGATCAAAGCTGCGACGATGAGCAAGGGCACGCCCGAATCCTGCTGGCGGCTGATGCGCGCAAAACCGGCGGGTTCGAGGCGCATGCCGCCCGGCATGCCCATCGATGCCGCAATGTCGCGCACGCGCGCCAAGGTTTCGTTGAGCGCCGCCCCTTCGGGCAGATTGAAGCTGATCGTCGAAGACGGAAACTGGCCGTCATGCGCGATGCTGATCGGCGTCTGGCCGATTTGCACGCTTGCGACCGCCGACAGCGGAATCTGCTCGCCGCCGGGCCCTTTGACGAACAGGCCCGCCAAATCGCGGGGCCCGCGCTGCTGTTCGGGCAACGCCTCGAGCACCACGCGATACTGGTTGCGCTCGCGGTAGATTGTGGAGACGAGGCGCTGGGAATAGGCGTTGTTGAGGGCCGTTGCGATCTCGGCAGGCTGGATGCCCATGCGCGCGGCGGCGTCGCGGTCGATCGCGATGCGCGCATCGAGACCGCCGCGCTCGAGATCGTTCGACACGTCCTGGATATCCGGTTCCTGCTGCAGGCGGCGCACGAGCTGCGGCGCCCATTCGGCGAGGTCGGCCGCGCGCGGTGCCAGCAGGGCGACCTGGAACTGTGCGCGCCCGCCGCGCCCGCCGAACTGCAGATCCTGTTCGGCCGACAGGAACACCTGGACGTTTTCGAGCCGCGCCAATTGCGGGCGCAGGCGTGCGATGACTTGATCGACCGAGACGCCGCGCTCGGCGCGCGGTTTGAGCGCGATGAACATCTGGCCCGAATTGGCCGCACTGAAAAATCCGCCGCCCGTGACGCCGCCCACGCTCGCCACGGCCGGGTCCGCGCGCACGATGCGCACGGCCGCATCCATGCGCTCGGTCATGGCGCGGAACGACGTGTCGGGTGTCGCACGCGCGAAGGCGCGCATGAGCCCCGTATCCTGCTGCGGCACGAAGCCGCCCTTCGGCGCCGCGATATAGAGCTGCACCGTTGCGGCGATGGCGAGCAAGGTGGCCACCACGGCCGTGCGCCGCCAGGCGACGACGACGCGCAGCAGGCGCATGTAGAAGGCGGTCAAGGCGCCGAAGGCGCGCTCGAACCCGCGATCGAAGCGCGAGTCGGGTTTTGTCTGCGCCGAGAGCCGTGCGCAGATCGACGGCGTCAAAGTCAGCGACACGATTCCCGACACGACGATGGCAAGCGTGAGGGCAAGCGCGAATTCGCGGATGAAACGCCCCTGCAAGCCGCCCATGAAATAGAGCGGGATGAACACGGCGACCAGCGCCAGCGTCATCGACACGACGGTAAAGCCGATCTCGCGCGAGCCTTCGAGAGCGGCGTCGAGCGCCGAGAGCCCGCGCTCGCGATGGCGCGCGATGTTCTCGATCACCACGATCGCGTCGTCGACGACGAAGCCGACCGAGATCGTGAGCGCCATCAGCGACAGATTGTTGAGGCTGAAGCCGAGCCACCACATGCCTGCGAACGTCGCGGCGAGTGCCAGAGGTACGGCCACGCACGCGGCAAGCGTGAGGGCCAAGCGCCGCAAGAACAGGCCCACGACCGCGATCACCAGCGCGATCGACACGACGAGCGTGAACTGCACGTCGCGCACCGAAGCGCGGATCGTCGCGGTCTGGTCGAAGATCGGCACCGTGTCGATGCCTGCGGGCATCCAGCGCGCAAGCTCGGGCAGGATCGCTTTGACGCGATCGACCGTCTCGATCACGTTGGCGCCGGGCTGGCGCAGAATCTGGATCAGCACCGCGCGCCGGTCGCCGAACCACGCGGCTTGGCGCTCGTTCTCCACGCCTGCGAAGACGTTGGCGATGTCGCCCAAGCGCACCGTGCGCCCGTTGGCTGCGCGCAGCAGGATCGCGCGATACGCGTCGGCGCTCTGCAGCGTGTCGGAGACGGCGAGCGTCATGTTGGTCTCGGCCGTGTCGATGCGGCCCGTCGGCTGATCCACGTTCGCCGCGACGATGGCAGTGCGCAGATCTTCGAGCGACAGGCCCATCGCGGCCAGGCGCTGCAGATCGACCTGCACGCGCACGGCCGGCTTCTCGGCCCCCATCACGTTGGCCTGCGCCACCCCTTCGACTTGCGCCAGGCGCTGGGCAAGGATCGTGTCGGCCGCGTCGAACACGGCTTGCGTCGTCATGGTTTCGGACGTCAGCGCCAGGATCAGCACCGGGCGCTGGTTGGGATTGGCTTTGCGATAGATCGGCGGCTGCGGCAAGCCTGCGGGCAGATCCGGGATCGCGGCATTGATCGCGGCCTGCACGTCTTTGGCCGCGTCGGCGGGTTTGCGCGACGGATCGAACTGCAGCACCACGGTCGAGCTGCCGAGCGCACTGGTACTCGTCATCTCGTTGACGCCCGAAATAGCGCCGAGATGGCGTTCGAGCGTGGCCGTCACGGTTGCGGCCATCGTCTCGGGATCCGTGCCGGGCTGGTTCGCGCGCACGAACACGACCGGCAGATCGGTGTTCGGCAAAGGCGATACCGGCAGATCGAAATAGGCGACCAAGCCCGCAAGGAACAGCCCGAGCGAGAGCAGGCACGTGCCGATCGGGCGACGGATGAAGGGGGCCGAGAACGCCATCACTCGGCCGCTTCCGGCGCTGGTGCTGCGGACTTGCGAAGGCGCTGTTTCAGGCGTTCGAACGCGAGATACACGACCGGCGTGGTGTAGAGGGTCAGCAGCTGCGACAAGATCAAGCCGCCGACGATCGACACGCCGAGCGGATTGCGCAGCTCCGAGCCCGTGCCGCTTTCGATCGCGAGCGGCAAGGCGCCGAGCAAGGCCGCCATCGTCGTCATCATGATCGGGCGGTAGCGCATGTGGCAGGCTTCGCGGATCGCTGCGTCCGGCGATTTGCCCTCGTTGCGCTCGGCGTCGAGCGCGAAATCGATCATCATGATCGCGTTCTTTTTGACGATGCCCATCAGCAGCACGATGCCGATGAGCCCGACGAGCGACAGATCCATGCCGGCCGCCCACAAAGCCAGCAGCGCGCCGATGCCGGCCGACGGCAGCGTGGAGAGAATCGTCACAGGATGGATCAGGCTCTCGTAGAGCACGCCGAGGCTGATGTAGATCACGACGATCGCGGCCAGGATGAGCCAGGGCTGCGAGCCCAGCGCGTTTTCGAATTCGGCCGCGTCGCCGAAAAAAGCGCCCGTGATCGAAGGCGGCATGCCGAGGCTGCGTTCGGCCGACACGATCGCAGCCAAGGCCTGGTCGAGGCTCGCCCCTTGCGCGAGATCGAAGCTGACCGTCACGGCGGGGAACTGCGCCTGGCGGTTGATGGTGAGGGCCGTCGGCGCTTGTTCGATGCGCGCCAAAGCGGCGATGGGCACTTGCGCCCCGTTCGCACCCGAGACGCGCAGCGTGCCCACCGTCGCGGGATCGCTCTGCAAGGCGGGCGTCAATTCCATCACCACGCGATACTGGTTCGTTTGCGCGTAGATCGTGGAGACTTGGCGCTGGCCGAACGCGTTGTAGAGCGTGTCGTCGATCGCCTGCAGGCTCACGCCCAGGCGCGAGGCGGCGTCGCGGTCGATCGTCACGCGCAATTGGCGCGCGTTCGTCTGCTGGTCCGACGCGATGTCGCGCAAGCTGGGCTCGGCGCGCAAGGCACGCACGAGCTCGGGCGCCCACAAGGCAAGCTCGGCGCCGTCGGGCCCCGAGAGCGTGTACTGGTAGAGCGTGCGGCTCGAACGCGCGCCGATCTGGATGTCTTGCACCGCCTGCAGATGCGCTTCGGCCGGCAGAACGGCGAAGCTGTCGCGCAGGCGTTCGGCGATTTGGGCGGCCGATGCGTTTCGGTTTGCGCGCGGCTTCAGCACGATCGTGAGGCGCACAGAGTTGCTGCTGCCCGCAAGCGTGCCTGCGCCTGAAAAACCCGTCACGGTCTCGACGTCCGCATCGGCCTTGGCGATCGCGACGGCTTGCATCTGCAACTCCGCCGTGCGCCCGAAGCTCGCATCCTGCTCGGCGTCGAGCGTGGCCACGATCACGCCCGTGTCCTGCTGCGGCAGGAAGCCTTTCGGGATCCAAACATAAAGCGCCACGGTCGCAACGAGCGTGCCAAGTGCGACCGCCAGCGTGAGCCCTTGGCGCGCCAACACCCAATCGAGCGACGCCATATAGGCGCGGCGCGTGGCCTCGAATCCCGCTTCGAGGATGCGCGCCACGGGGCCGTCTTTGGTTTCGCGTTTGGCCTTGAGCAGGCGCGCGCACATCATCGGCGTCAAGGTCAGCGACACGAAGGCCGACACGATCACTGCGATCGACAGCGTTACCGCAAACTCGCGGAACAGCCGCCCCACGATGCCGGTCATGAACAGCATCGGGATGAACACGGCCACGAGCGACACGGTGAGACCCACGATCGTGAAGCCGATCTGCTCGGCCCCCTTGTAGGCGGCGGCGAGCGGCGTTTCGCCCTCTTCGATGTGGCGCACGACGTTTTCGATCATCACGATCGCGTCGTCCACGACGAAGCCGGTTGCGAGCGTGAGCGCCATCAGCGACAGATTGTCGAGGCTGAAGCCGCACAGCGACATGGCCCCGAACGTCGCCACGAGCGAAACCGGCAAGGCCACCGCCGGAATGGCGGTGGCACGCCAATTGCGCAAGAACACGAACATGACGAGCACCACGAGGCCGGTCGCCAGCGCCAGCGTGAACTGCACGTCGGCCACACTCGCGCGGATCGTGACCGTGCGGTCGGCGACGACAAGGATGCGAATGCCGGGCGGGATCGCGCGCTCGAGCTCGGGGATCGCGCGCTTGATGCGCTCGGCCGTGTCGACGACATTGGCGCCCGGCTGGCGCTGCACTTCGATCAGCACGGCCGGTTTGCCGTCGACCGTCGCCAGCACCTTGGCGTTTTCGAGGCCTTCGACCACGTCGGCCACGTCGCGCAAGCGCAAGGGTGCCCCATTGCGGTAGGCGACGATCACGTCGCGATATTGGCCGGGCTCGGTGATCTGGTCGTTGGCGGTGATCGTGAAGGCTTGGGCAGGCCCGTCGAAACTGCCTTTGGATTGTTTGGTGTTCGCACGTCCCAACACGGCGCGCACGTCTTCAAGGCCGAGGCCGTAGGCGTTCAAGCGGCGCGGGTCGATCTGGATGCGCACGGCGGGCTTCTGGTCGCCTTGCACGCTCACGCGGCCCACGCCGGAAATCTGGCTGAGTTTCTGGGCGAGCACGCTGTCGGCGGCATCGCTGATGCGCACGATGGGCAGCGTGTCGGAAGTAAGCGCCAGGCTCAAGATCGGCGGATCGGCCGGGTTCACTTTGGCGTAGACGGGCGGGTAGGGCAGGTTGCGCGGCAGGAAGCCGTTGGCGACGTTGATCGCGGCTTGCACGTCTTGGGCGGCATCGTCGATTTTGCGGCCGAGCAGAAACTGCAGCGTGATCGCACTCGTCCCGTAGCTCGAACTCGACGTCATCGTCGTGAGCCCCGCGATCTGGCCGAGCTGGCGTTCGAGCGGGGCGGTCACGAGGGCCGCGATCGTTTCGGGATCGGCCCCCGGCAGACGCGTGGTCACTTGGATCGTCGGGAAATCGACCTCGGGCAAGGCCGAGACCGGCAACGCGCGATAGCCGAGTATGCCCGCCAACACCACGGCCAAGGTCAGCAGCGTGGTCGCGATCGGCCGTGCGATGAAGGGCGCGCTGATTTTCATGGAACGGGCTTGCGCGTCACGAGGGCGGGTTCATGAAGGCGGGCGGGCGCC
>VYKU01000033.1_pt1 | contig 74864 bp, 75 predicted proteins | sample 5114491 | NCBI WGS metagenome assembly VYKU01 (sample SAMN12291796, study PRJNA351875) | freshwater metagenome | isolation source: freshwater lake | place: USA: Michigan, Gull Lake | collected 2011-07-05 | reverse complement strand
ATCGCCCGCCCCGTCGCCCGCCACACCTTGGGCGAGTGCGATCAGCCGCTGCAGCATTTCGATATAGAGGCCCGACAGCGGCAGGTCCGACCATTCGGGCGACGCGGTCACGTGCACGAGAACGAGCCAGCCTTCGCCGCGCTTGTCGGCCGTCACCAACGGCGTGCCGTCGCTGAGGCGCGCCCAGCTTTTGCGCGCAAGCTCGAGCGTGGGCTCGGCCAGCACTTGGCGGCGCACGAGCACGTCGCTCGGCACCTTGAGGCCGACGAACGGCGAGTCGACGTCGAAGGGGGCGAGGCCGATCGGCTGTTCCCAGCTCATCGCCCCCCCGAACGCGCGCCCGCCCAGGCGCAGCGGGACGGGGACGAGATCGTCGTTGGCTTCGGCGAGCCTTGCACCGGCAAAGCGCAGCACCACGCCGCCGCGCCGCAGCCACGCTTCGACGGCGGCCCGGTCGCTTGCGGGCAATTCGCCGACATCGGCCAAGATCAGCACGGCCGTTTCGCGCGCCAGAATGTCGGCGACCGTTCCGATGCGCACTTCGCTGAAAGGCTGCAAGGCGCGCTCGAGATAGAAGGTGTCGGCCAAGAGCGGCTGGTTCTGGCGCTCGGCCGTGTCGCTCGACACGATGCCGACCGGGCGGCGGCGCCAGCGCTCGTCGATGAGGGCGGTGGCTGCCGCCGTCGCTTCGCCCTCGATCTCAAGGCGCGAAATTCGGTTGCGCAGTTCCGACGGCAGCGCAATGCGCGCGAGCGCCGTGCTGGTGCCGGTCTCGAAGCGCAGACGTTCGCGCGCGAGCAATCGCCCGTCTTCGCCGCGCGCGACGAGATTGAGATCGAGCGGCCCGATCGTCGATGCGCGCGCCACGGTCGCGGCAATGCCGCCGGTTTCGGAGACCGGCGGCAGCATCAGTCGCGCAAGCTTTTCGGCCGTGGGTGCGGTGTAGACGACGGGACCAATGCGCTGCAGCCGCTCGAGAAAGCCGGGCAGGGCCGCATCTTCGAGCCCGTCCGAGAAATACTGCACGAGTGCCGCTTGCGACGGAGCCACGGCTTCGAGCGTCGCGCGGGCCGCCACGCGATCGACCGGCCACGGCTTGGGCTCGAGCGCACCCACGAGCGGGCGCGCTTCGCCCGCCGTCAACAGGCGCGACGGGCGCGGCGGTTCGCCCGCAGCATTGGGGGCGGTGGCGAGCAGCATCACCGCACGGCGGTCGCGCTCCGCACCGTCGAGGGCGCGGTCGAGATGGGCGCGCATCGCGCTCCAATTTGCAGCCGACGCCCAGCCGTCGTCGACGACGAGGATCGTCGGCCCATTGCCGACGATGCGGGCCGCTGGATTGAGCACGGGCTGCGCCAACGCCAAGATGATGAGCCCGGCGATCAGCAAACGCAGCAGCAGCAGCCACCACGGCGTCTGGGCGGGCGTTTCTTCGCCGGGCTTCACGCGCAGCAGCAACGCGATCGCCGGAAACGCGGCACGGCGCGGGGCGGGCGGGGTCACGCGCAGCAGCCACCACAGCACCGGCAAGGCGGCCAAGGCCGCAAGCCACACAGGGGCGAGGAACGCGAACGACGACAGCAGACCCATCACCTGCCCTCCGTCATCGGCGTTGCGTGCCCGCGTCGGCGAGCGCTTGCCAAAGCGTGAGCAAAGCAGTCTCGGGCGCGCGGTCGGTGCGGTGTGCCACATAGCCCCAGCCATGGGCACGCGCGATGTCGCGCAAGCCTTCGACATGGGCGCTGTACACGGCGCGATATTCCGCGCGCACGGCTTCGACGCGCGGCACCACAAGCTCGCCTTCGTTCTCGAGCCCTTCGAAACGCGTGCGCCCGGCATAGGGCAGATTCTCTTCGGCCGGATCGGCAATCTGCACGAGCTGGCCGCGCGCACCCGATCCCGCCAGGCGCCTTATCGCCGCGTCGGTTTCGGCAAGCGGCCCCAGGAAATCGCCGAACAGCACCACATGCGCATGGCGTGCCACGCGCATCGGCGGCGGCACACCTTGATCGGCGGCGCGCGCGAGCAGATCTTCGGCAAGGCGATTGACGGCAAAGCGCCCGACCAACGGCCGCGCACCCTCGCCGAGCAATCCAACTTGCTCGCCGCCGCGGGCGAGCAAAGCGCCGAGTGCGATCAGCAGCAATTCGGCACGCTGCTGCTTTTGCGCAAGGTTGCGATCCGACGCCCACGCCATCGAGGGCGAAGCGTCGCGCCACAGCCACACGGTCTGGGCGGACTCCCATTCGTTCTCGCGCACATAGACCGCATCGCTCTTGGCCGTCTGGCGCCAATCGATGCGCTCGATCGAATCGCCCGCCATGTAGCGGCGGAACTGCCAGAAGCTTTCGCCGGGACCTGTGCGCCTGCGCCCATGCACGCCTTGCGACACCGTGTCGGCGACGCGTTGGGCTGCCACCAGCAACGCGGGCAGGCGGCTTGCCAGCGCTTCGGCCGCAAGGCGTTGGCGCAACGTGGCGGCGGCGGTTGCTTGCGGCGTTGACATCGGCGCGGGGGACATGGGCGACGCGGTTTCCGACGCGATCCCGCTCAGCCCATTCCCGCGCAGAGCTGGCCGATAATGCCGTCGAGCGAAATACCGTCGGCGCGTGCGGCGAACGACAGCGCCATGCGATGGCGCAGGATGGGGGCGGCCAACGCCGCCACATCGTCGAGCGAGGGCGACAAGCGGCCGTCGAGCACGGCGCGTGCGCGGGCGGCCAGCATCAAGGATTGGCTCGCGCGCGGGCCCGGGCCCCAGATCACGTATTTGCGCACGGACTCGACGTCGGTCTCGCCGGGCCGTCCGGCGCGCACGAGGCGCAAGATCGCTTCGACAACGCTTTCGCCGACGGGCACGCGCCGGATCAAAGCTTGCGCGCGCATCAGGCTGTCGGCATCCATCGCGCGCTGCGGCTTGGCTTCGGCCGAACCTGTTGTTGCGAGCAGCATCTGGCGCTCGGCGGCAAGATCGGGATAGCCCACATCGACCTGCAGCAGGAAGCGGTCGAGCTGCGCTTCGGGCAGCGGATAGGTGCCCTCTTGTTCGAGCGGGTTCTGCGTCGCGAGCACATGGAACGGGGCGGGAAGTGCGTGGTACTTGCCGCCCACCGACACGCGGCGCTCCTGCATGGCCTGCAGCAACGCCGACTGCGTGCGCGGGCTCGCGCGGTTGATTTCGTCGGCCATCAGGATCTGCGCGAAGACGGGGCCTTGCAGAAAGCGGAACTGGCGCTTGCCGCTGTCGCCTTCTTCGAGCACTTCCGAGCCGATAATGTCGGCGGGCATCAGATCGGGCGTGCACTGCACGCGCTTGGCGTCGAGGCCCAAGACCGTGCCCAGCGTTTCGACGAGCTTGGTCTTGGCAAGGCCGGGCACGCCGATCAGCAGCAGATGGCCGCCCGCAAGCAGGGTCACGAGCGTCTGCTCGACCACCTCTTGCTGGCCGAAAATGACTTGGCCGATATGCGTGCGAACCGTCTGAAGCGAAGCGCCCAGCGCTTCGATTTCGCCGAGCAGCGCGTCTGCAGCTGCTGCGGGGCCGGGAGCAAGGTCGGTCGTCGATGCGTTCACGAGCTCTTTCCTCAACAGTTAAGGCCGCAAGGGACATAGGGTGCCGTCGGACGCAAAGCCAGCGTGGCAGAGGCGGTCGCGTCCGTCCAGCGCACTTTGGTTACCCGCCCGTCAAAGACGCTGCATGTTGCGTGCCGGGCCGTGTAGAATGCGGCGACTCCAATGTTTCGCGAACTTTCCCCCTTGGCCGAGTTGGCGCCCGAGATTTGCGGCGATTTCGATCTGCGCATCGATCGCGCAGGTGTGTGGCACTATCGTGGGTCGCCGATTGGCCGTCCGGCCCTTGTGAAACTCTTTGCGCGCGTGCTGCGCCGCGAAGCCGACGGCAGCTATTGGCTCGTCACACCCGTCGAGCGCGGCCGCGTGACGGTCGACGACGCGCCCTTTGTGGCGATCGACGTTGCATTCGAGCACGGCGAAGCGGGACCGCGTGCGACGTTCACGACCAATCTTGGCGACATCGTGTCGGCGGGGCCGCTGCACAAAATCCGCACGGCCGCGCAAAGCGACGGCAGCATTGTCCCGTATGTCGAGGTGCGCGCCGGGCTCGATGCGCGCATCGACCGTGCGGCGTTCTATCGCCTCATCGAAGGTGCCACGGTCGAAGACGGGCGCATGGGCGTGCGCAGCGACGGCGTGTTTTTCGATCTCGGTGCTGCCGAGGCAGGCGCATGATCGCCCCCGAACGCATTCGCGCGCGCTTTGCCGCAAACGTGCCGGGCATGCGCCAAAGCGCGTCGCGCGGCGACGATGACGGCAGAGCGGGGGACGGCAATCCGGGCCTGCTGCCGCCGGCGGCAAGTTTTCGTGCGGCCGCCGTGCTGGTGCCGCTTGTGGCGCATGCCAGCGGCATGTCCGTGCTGCTCACGCAGCGCACGGCGCATCTGCACGCGCATGCAGGCCAAATCAGCTTTCCGGGCGGGCGCGTGGAAGACAGCGACGCAGACGCCGTCGCCGCCGCCTTGCGCGAAACCGAAGAAGAGATCGGCTTGCCGCGCGCGCATGTCGAAATCGTCGGGCGGCTCGACACGTACCGCACGCGCACGGCCTACGAGGTCACGCCGATCGTCGGCATCGTGACTCCGCCCTTCGAATTGAAGCTCGACGCGTTCGAAGTGGCGTCGGCCTTCGAGGTGCCGCTGTCCTTCGCCCTCGATCCCGCCAACCACCAGCGCCATTCGCGCGTGTTCGAGGGCACGACGCGGCATTTCTGGGCGCTGCCCTTCGGCCCGCACTATATCTGGGGGGCGACGGCCGGCATGCTGATCAATCTTGCCGAAGCGCTTGGCACGCGCCCGCCTTCGTGACCAACTGCGCTCATGATCCGCATCCTGTTCGAATTTCTGCTGCCGCTCGTTTTGCCCACGCTCGTCTATGCGGGCTGGATGGCGCTCGAAAAGCGCCGCGCCGAGCGGCTCGGCAAAGGCGAAGCGCCGAGCTGGCGCGACGCGCCCTTCGTGTGGCTGTCGCTGGCGGGCGTGGTGCTGGCGGCCTTGCTGCTCTTCGGGCTTGCGTTGATGCGCGACACCGGCAACGCCAAAGGCCAGTACGTGCCGCCGCGCCTGGGCGAGGACGGGCGCATCGTGCCGGGCCATGTTGAACCGCGCGGCACGCAGCGTTAGATTCAGGCACCGCGCACAAGACCAGTCGAAGGAGCAGGCAGCATGGACGGCGAACGCGACGAACGCGGTGGGGGCCCGCGCGGCGCCAAAAACGTGCTGGGGCTGCCGCTTGCCGAATGCGGGCGCAATCCGTTGACCGGCTTTTTCCGCGACGGGTGCTGCAACACCGGCCCCAGCGACCGCGGCATGCATACGGTATGCGCCGTCGTCACCGATGCATTCCTCGAATTCTCGAAAGCGGCGGGCAACGACCTTTCCACCCCGCGCCCCGAATTCGGCTTTCCCGGCCTCAAGCAAGGCGACCGCTGGTGCTTGTGCGCGCCGCGTTGGCAAGAAGCGCTCGAGGCGGGCAAAGCTCCCAAAGTGGTGCTCGCCGCCACGCACGCCGACACGCTCGACGTGTGCGCGCTCGACGACCTCAAAAAACACGCGGTCGACCGGATTTAGCGCGCGCGGGCGTTTTGGCGCGCGGGCGCGATCGGCTAAAGTCGCGCGATGGCCGATTCGTCCGATTTTCGCCTGTCGCCGTTGCCGTTGTGGGCGGCGGGCGCCGAAACAAGCGCGCTGCTGGCGTGCTTGGGGCCGCGTGTGCGTTTCGTGGGCGGCTGCGTGCGCGACGCGCTTTTCGGCGTCGTGCCGAACGATCTCGATTTGGCAGGCCCCGCGCGGCCCGAGGCGACGATGGCCACGCTCGAAGCCGTCGGCTTCAAGGCGATCGCCACAGGCCTCGCGCACGGCACGGTGACCGCGATCGTGCGCGGCCGACGTTTCGAGATCACGACCTTGCGCTGCGATGTTGCGACCGACGGCCGCCATGCGACGGTCGCATTCACCGACGATTGGCGCCTCGATGCCGCGCGACGCGATTTCACGATCAACGCCATGTCGATGGATGCAAGCGGGTCCGTCTTCGACTATTTCGGCGGCCGCGAAGATTTGGCGGCGGGCCGCGTGCGCTTCGTCGGCGATGCCGCCACGCGCATCGCGGAGGATTATCTGCGCGTGCTGCGCCTGTTTCGCTTTCATGCGCGCTTCGGGCGCGGGTCCCTCGATGCGGCAGCGCTCGCCGCATGTGCGGCGGCCGCGGACCAGCTCAAAAACCTGTCGGCCGAGCGCGTGCACAGCGAACTCTTCGGCATTCTCGCCGGACCCAACGCGCCCGCGATGCTCGAGACGATGCGCGCTGCCGGGCTCTTTGCCTTTTGGCTGCCGGAACTCAAAGGCACGTCGGCGCTTGCACGCCTGCTTGGCGTCGCTGGACAAGCGCGCGCACGCGTCGATGCGATTCTGGCACTCGCAAGCTTGCTGAATGCTGGCGACGTGGCGGCCGTCGCCGCACGTTTGCGCCTGTCGCGCGCGGAGACCGCCCGGCTGCAGGCTTTGTGCGCGCCTGTCCTGCGGCTCGATCCGGCAGCTTCCGAAAAACAGCACCGTGCGGCGTTCTATCGCCTCGGCGACGACCCGGCCGCCCACGTGCTGCTGCAATGGTCGCAAACGCCGGACGTGCCGGGCTTCGCCGCACTCTATGAAGCAGCGCTCGCCTGGGTACGGCCCAAATTTCCGCTGTCCGGCGACGACGCGCGGCAAGCGGGCTTCGCGCCCGGCCCCGCCATGGGCGCTTGGCTCAAAGCGCGCGAAGACGAATGGATCGAAGCGGGCTGCCCCTAAACCCTCACGGCCACGAAACGTCGGGCGGCAGGCTCATCAGGATGGCTTCGACATTGCCGCCGGTCTTGAGGCCGAACGTGGTGCCGCGGTCGTAGAGCAGGTTGAACTCCACATAGCGGCCGCGGCGCACGCGCTGGTGCGCGCGATCGGCTTCAGTCCACGCATCGTGCATGTGCTTTTGCACGAGCGGCACGTAGCCCGCGAGGAACGCGCGGCCCACATCCTGCGTGAAGGCGAAGTCCTTCGCCCAGTCGCCGGTGTCGAGATTGTCGTAGAAAATGCCGCCCACGCCGCGCGGCTCGTTGCGGTGCTTCAAGAAGAAGTACTCGTCGCACCATTTCTTGAAGCGCGGATAGTAGTCGGGATCGTGTTTGTCGCACGCGGCTTGGTAGGCGGCGTGGAAGCTCTTCGTGTCGTCGTCGTTCGGCACCATGGGTGTGAGGTCGCCGCCGCCGCCGAACCAGGCTTTGGTCGTCACGATGTGGCGCGTGTTCATGTGCACGGCCGGCACTTTGGGCGAGCGCATATGCGCCACGAGCGAAATGCCGGACGCCCAGAAGCGCGGGTCCTCGGCCGCACCCGGCATTTGCTTCGCGAATTCGGGCGCGAATTTGCCGTATACGGTCGAAACATTGACGCCGACTTTTTCGAATACGCGCCCGTGCATCACGGCCATGGTGCCCCCGCCGCCGTCTTCGCCGTCCGCATCCTGGCGTGGCCAAGATTTGCGCACGAAACGGCCCGGCGGCAGATCCTTGTGCGGACCCGATGCGAGCGCGTCTTCGAGGCCTTCGAAGGCGGCACAGATATCGTCGCGCAGCTTCTCGAACCACGCCTTCGCCGTCGCTTTGCGCGCGGCTGTTTGTTCTTGCGACGTCATTGCCCCTCCCCCGGAAAGCCCCCAAGTTGCCGCAATGCTTGCCCCAGCGCAATTGCACCGGCAATGGCCACGTTGAGCGAGCGCAGGCCCGGCATCAGCGGGATCGCGACCCGTGCGTCGGCAGCATCGTGCACGTCGTCGGGCACGCCCGCCGATTCGCGGCCCAGCAGCAGCGTGTCGCCGGCTGCGAAGTCGAATTCGGGCAGGCGGGTGGCCCCGCGCGTGGTCATAAGCACGAGGCGCTTCGGCCGGGCGTCGGCCATGTAGCGCTGCCAGCTTGTGTGGCGATTGAGATCGACTTGGTCGAGATAGTCCATGCCGGCTCGGCGCAGTTTGGGGTCCGACCACACGAAGCCGCACGGCTCGATCACGTCCACGCCCACGCCCAAACACGCCCCCAGCCGCAGGATCGTGCCGACATTCGGTGCGATATCGGGCTCGAACAGGGCAATGCGCAGAAGGGGGCGCACAAGCGGCACGGAATCTGGGTTCACGGGTCCTTCACAAAAAACAGCGTTTGGAACTTTGCATCCGCCGCGAACTGGACTATACCCGCCCGGCGCCGTTTGGTCTTGAGAAGGCTGCGACATTGCGTCGCACGCTGCCGCGACATGAGACTGTACGGCGATTGCGCACTAGCATATTTGTTGGGCGCGCGTCGCACCGTTTGCGGCACGCATGCCCGACCAACCAAAAGGGTTCCCTCGCGATGGCTCAGTCCGGTTCCCCCGCAGTTTCCCCCGCACATTCGAGCGACGGTACGCGCAAACATCCCGACGGCTCGACGCGACGCGATTTCCTCTATCTCGCCACCACCGCCTTCGGCGCCACGGGTGCCGCTTTGACCGGCTGGGCGTTCATCGATTCGATGAACCCGTCGGCCGACGTGCTGGCGCTGGCCTCGACCGAGGTCAATCTGGCGGCGGTCCAGCCCGGCATGGCGATCACGGTCACATGGCGCGGCAAGCCGGTGTTCGTGCGCAATCGCACCGCCGAAGAGATCGCCAAGGCCAAGGAAGACGACTCGGCCAACCTCCCCGATCCGCAGCCTGACGCCAAGCGCGTGCAGAAGCCCGAGTGGCTGGTGCTGCTCGGCGTGTGCACGCATCTGGGCTGCGTGCCGCTCGGCCAGAAGCCGACCGATTCGCGCGGCGAATACGGCGGCTGGTTCTGCCCGTGCCATGGCTCGCACTACGACACGTCGGGCCGCATCCGCAGGGGGCCGGCACCGCTCAATCTCGCAGTGCCGCCCTACGCCTTCACGAACGACAAAACGATCAAGATCGGTTGAGGCAGCAAGCCATGGCCAAATACGACTACGTCCCGTCGGCGTTCCGCTCGAACCCCATCGTCAAGTGGGTCGACCATCGCCTGCCGATTTTCGAGCTGATCGACGAGCAGCTCATCAAGTATCCCGCACCCCGCAATCTGAACTACATGTGGAATTTCGGGTCGCTGGCGGGCATCTGCCTCGTCATCATGATCGTGTCGGGGATCTTCCTCGCCATGAACTACCAGGCCTCCACGCTGCACGCGTTCGACTCGGTCGAGCGCATCATGCGCGACGTGAACTACGGCTGGCTCATCCGCTACATCCACATGAACGGCGCCTCGATGTTCTTCATCGTGGTCTACATCCACATCATCCGCGGCTTCTACTACGGCTCCTACAAGGCGCCGCGCGAGATTTTGTGGTGGCTCGGCATCGTCATCTTCCTGCTGATGATGGCGACCGCGTTCATGGGCTACGTTTTGCCCTGGGGCCAGATGAGCTTCTGGGGTGCCACCGTCATCACGAACCTGTTCTCGGCCATTCCGATCGTCGGCGAGTCGATCGTGACCTGGCTGTGGGGCGGCTTCTCGGTCGACAATCCCACGCTGAACCGCTTCTTCGCGCTCCACTATCTGATGCCGTTCGTGATCGCGGGCGTGGTGCTCTTGCATCTGTGGGCGCTGCATGTGCACGGCTCCAACAACCCGCTCGGCATCGACGCCAAGGGCCCGCAGGACAAGGTCCCGTTCCACCCGTACTACACGGTCAAGGACGCGCTCGGCCTCGGCGTGTTCCTGATCGTGTTCGCGTACTTCGTGTTCTTCAATCCCTACATGCTGGGCCATCCGGACAATTGGATCCCGGCCAACCCGTTGGTCACGCCGCCGCACATCGTGCCGGAATGGTACTTCCTGCCGTTCTACGCGATCTTGCGTGCAGTCCCCGACAAGCTCGGCGGCGTGCTGCTGATGTTCGGGTCGATCGCGATCCTGTTCCTGCTGCCCTGGCTCGACACGAGCCGCGTGCGGTCGGCCAAGTTCCGTCCGGCCTTCCGTGCGTTCTTCTGGCTGTTCATCGCCGTGTGCTTGGTGCTGGGCTGGGCCGGCGGGCAGCCGGCGGAAGGTCCCGCCCTGCTGATCGGGCGCATTGCGACCATCCTCTACTTCGCGCATTTCCTGGTCTTCCTGCCGCTGCTGGGATGGTTCGAAAAGCCGTTGCCTTTGCCAAGCTCGATCGCCGAGCCGGTGCTGGGCGGGGGCAAGATGGCGGCGGCTGCTGCGATGGAGAAAGCCTGATGCGTTTCGTGAAGTTCCTTGCCGTCGCGGCCGTGCTGGCCGTCGCTGCGGTTCCCGTCCAGGCGGCCGAAGTTCTCGTGCCGCCCAAGCAGAAATGGGCGCATGACGGCTTCTTCGGCACGTTCGACCGCGCGTCGCTGCAGCGGGGCTTCCAGGTCTACAAGGAAGTCTGCTCGGCCTGCCACGCGATGAAGCAGATGCGCTACCGCAACTTGGCCGGCATCGGCCTGTCGGAAGCCGAGATCGCGGCGATCGCGGCCGAATACGAAACGACCGACGGTCCCAACGACGAAGGCGAAATGTTCCAGCGCCCGTCGCGCGCCTCGGACCGTTTCAAGTCGCCCTTCGCCAACGAGCTTGCGGCGCGCGCGGTCAACAACGGCGCTTACCCGCTCGACCTCTCGCTGATCGCCAAGAACCGTTTGGGCGGCGAAAACTACGTCTACGCGCTGCTGACCGGCTACGCCGATCCGCCGGCCGACATGAAGCTGGCCGACGGCATGAACTACAACAAATGGTTCCCGGGCCATCAGATTGCGATGGCGCAGCCGATCCAGCCCGACGGCGTGCAGTATGCCGACGGCACGAAAGCCACGGTCGAGCAGATGTCGAAGGACGTCGCGACGTTCCTCGCCTTCGCCGCCTCGCCGCATCTCGAGGCGCGCAACTCGCTGGGCGTGAAGGTGATGCTGTTCCTGTTCATCTTCACGGGCCTGCTCTACGCGACCAAGCGCAAGATCTGGAAAAACCTGCACTGAGGTTTCTTCCAGCGCCAAACGACAAAAGGCCGGTCTCCAGGGACCGGCCTTTTCTTTTGGGCGATTCCAGGATATATATCGTATATATTGAGGTGTCCGATGCCCTTGATCTTCGACAATCCGGTGCTTGAAGGCTGCGTTCGAAAGCTCGCTCAGGAGCAGGGCGAGACGTTGACGCAGGCTGTTTTGACGGCCGTGCAGGAGCGGCAGGCGCGCTTGCGCAAGCCCAAATACACGTCCGAAGAGCGCGCCGTTCTGGTGCGCGAGATCATGGCGCGCGGCCGCAACCGGCCGATCCTCGACGACCGCACGCCTGACGAAATCATCGGCTACAACGAATACGGCGTGCCGGAGTGATCGTCGTCGACAGTTCGGCGCTGGTCGCGATCGTGTTTTCGGAGCCCGACGCCGAGACTTTCGCCGCAAAGCTCGACGCCTCGTCGCACAATTCCATGTCGGCCGCGACGCTTCTCGAATCTTCGATCGTGGTCGCCCGTGCGCAAGGCAGCGAAGCGCTTGCCGACCTCGACGCACTCGTGAAGCTCTACGAAATCGAAATCGTGCCGTTCGACGAAGCGCAAGCGGCGGTCGCGCGCGAAGCGTTCCTGCGTTTCGGCAAGGGGCGCAACAAGGCGGGTCTCAATTTCGGCGACTGCATGTCCTACGCGCTCGCCAAATCGCGCAAGGCCAAGCTGCTTTGCAAAGGTGCCGATTTCGCGGCGACGGACGCGGCCTTGGCCTAGCCCGGCGGCGGTTCGACGAGGTGCCCGACGAGTTTGCGCACGAGCGGCAGGATCACGAGTACGCACGGGAAGGCCACGACGAAGCTCGTCGCCCACGCCAACGCGATACGCCACACGATGTCGTCGGTAAAGCCCACGGCCTTCACGGTCGCGATCGACGACACGATCAGCGTCATGAAACCCGCCAGGAAAAACGGCACCAGCACGGTCTTCGCGCGGTTGGGCAGGCGCCAGCTGCGTGGCTTGGAAACAAGCGGGCTTTGGGTGCTGTCGGTCATGCGCCAGAGATAGAGCAGAATTCACGCCAATAAAGCGGGAAAGCCAACGCGCAAATCGGGCTTGCAAAAAGCGCGCGGCTGTGATAGGATTATTATCCGTAAACTCTGCTTTGGAGCGTAAAATGGAAAATATGCTAGAAAACAACGGAAGTCAAACAAATTCGCCGGACGTTCCGGCGGGGGCGGGCTTGCGCAGTGTGGCGCTCGGTCTGCCGGAGCCGGATCTTTCGGAGACGGCGCCGCGCGACCCGCCGGATGGCGCCCTGTCGGCAATGCCCGACAAGCGGCTGCGGCGGGGCCCGCGTCGGCGCATCGATTGGGGCGAGGCGGCGGCTTTGCTCGCCGACGGCGTGCCGACGATCGAGGTGGCGCACTATGTCGGCTGCTCGCGCCAGCATATTTGGCGCATTCTGCGCTCGTCGAACGCGATGCGCGTGCGCCTGGGCGAGGAGCGGGCGCGCATTGCCGCCGAATGCGGCGCCCAGGTCGAAGGCCTGCGCCGGCCGATCGCGATGCTGCTCGAGCGCGAGGTGCTGAGCGGCAATGTGCGCGTGGCGATGTGGCTCGCCGACCGGCTTGGCCTTGCAGCCCACGGCCTGCCGGGGCGCAAATTGCCCCCGCTGCCGCCCGAGATGAAGAGCGACCCGATCGATCCATGGGAACCCTATTACGACGACGCCCTCGATCCGCCGCCCGAAGCCCCGGGCGAAACGGTTTCTGCCGAAACAAATGTGACGCAAACGCGCGCCGAGGCGACATCCGAGAAAAATCAAACCGATAAACCGGCGACGGTCGCCCTTGGCAACGCATCGTCGCCTATTTCCAAACCGCCCAAATCGGCTAAAAGGGACGCGGTTTCTGCACCCCCATCCGCACCCCCACCCGTATCCGGAGCCCGCACGCGATGAGCACCCACACTTCTCCCGGCACGCCGCCCAAGCTAGGCGTCATCGGCGGCTCGGGCGTCTACGACATTCCGGGTCTTGCGAATATCCGCTGGCAGGCGTTCGACACGCCGTGGGGCAAGCCGTCCGACGAACTCATGTTCGGCGAACTCGACGGCCAGCCGATCGTGTTTTTGCCGCGCCATGGCCGCGGCCATAAAACCGCACCCAGCGATCTCAATTTCCGCGCCAATATTTCGGCGCTGAAACAGGCGGGCGTCACGGAAATCGTGTCGGTCTCGGCGGTGGGTTCGCTCAAAGCCGAATTGCCGCCGGGCCACTTCGTCATCATCGACCAGTTCATCGACCGCACCTTCGCGCGCCAGAAAAGCTTTTTCGGCACGGGCCTCGTGGCGCACGTGTCGATGGCGCATCCCGTGTGTTCGCGCCTCGGCGACCATCTCGAGGCGGCCGCCAAAACCATCGGCCTGCCGCACACGCGCGGCGGCACCTACATGGTCATGGAAGGCCCGCAATTTTCCTCGAAGGCGGAGAGCGAGCTCTATCGCAGCTGGGGCTGCTCGGTGATCGGCATGACGAACATGCCCGAAGCCAAGCTCGCGCGCGAAGCCGAGCTTTGCTACGCCACCGTCGCGATGGTCACGGACTACGATTGCTGGCATCCCGACCACGACCACGTCACGGTCGATGCGGTCATCAAAGTGCTGCTCGAAAACGCCGACAAGGCGCGCGCGTTGGTGAAGGCCGTCGCCCCGCGCCTCACGAGCCGCGCCGATGCCTGCCATGCGGGCTGCCACACCTCGCTCGAAGCGGCCCTCATTACGGGGCCCGCCCACCGCGATCCCGCAATGGTCGAAAAGCTCGCCGTCGTGGCGGGCCGCGTTCTCAAGAAGCAGGGCTGAGCGCACATGAAAAATCTCTACAGCCAAGCCGATGCCCAAGCCGCCATCGCCAAATACGGTGCGCAAGGCTGGAACGAAGACATCGCGCTGAAGACCTACACCACGCGGCTGATCGGCCAGGTGCCCGAGCTTGTGCTGCATGGCGGCGGCAACAGCTCGGTCAAAACGCGCCTCAAGGATACGCTCGGCGAAGAGGTCGAGGTGCTGTGCGTGAAGGGCTCGGGCTGGGACATGGGTTCGATCGAGCCGCCGGGCCTGCCGGCCGTGCGGCTCGAGCCGTTGCGCAAGCTCACCAAGCTCGAGCGCCTCACGGACGAAGACATGGTCAATTTCCAGCGCCTCAATCTGCTGGATTCGAACGCGCCGAACCCGTCGGTCGAAACGCTGTTCCATGCGTTTTTGCCGGCGAAGTTCATCGACCACACGCACGCCAATGCCGTGCTCGGCGTGTCGGACCATGCCAACGGCATGGAGCTGCTGCGCGAGGTCTATGGCGATCGTGCACCCATCGTCGATTATGTGATGCCGGGCTTCGATCTTGCCAAGCGGGCGGGCGAAGTCGCGGCCGCCCACCCCAAGGCCGACGGGCTTGTGCTGCACAAGCACGGCATCTTCGCGTGGGGCGCCACGGCGCAGGAATCCTACGACCGCATGATCGAGCTTGTGAGCCTCGCCGAAGCGCGGCTTGCGAAGGCAGGGCGCAAAGTTTTTGCCGCAAGCAAGCTGCCGGCGAAGCTTGCCAGTGCCGCCGAAATAGCACCGCTCATTCGCGGCGTTCTGGCGCTGCCTGCGGGCGAAGGGCGCTACAAGCGCTTCGTGCTCGATCTGCGCACGAGCCCGGCCGTGATGAATTTCGTGAATGGGGCGGAAGTGCAGCGCTATGCGCGTTCGGGCGTCATCACGCCCGACCATGTGATCCGCACCAAGGGCAAGCCGATGGTCGTCGCAGCCCCGGTGGCGGGCGAACTCGACGCGTTTGCGAGCAATCTGCGCGCCGAGCGGGCCGCCTACGATGCCGAATATCGCGCGTATTTCGAGACGCACAATGCGCGCGTCGGCGGCATCAAGAAAATCCTCGATACGAGCCCGCGCGTGGTGCTGGTCCCCGGCATCGGCGCGTTCTGCGCCGGTGCGACATCCAAAGACGCGAAGATCGCGGGCGATCTCATCGAGAATGCCGCCGCCACGATCGCGGATGCCGAAGCGCTTGGCCGCTTCGAAAGCGTGTCCGAGGCCGATCTGTTCGACGTCGAATACTGGTCGCTCGAACAGGCCAAGCTCGGCAAGGCGGCCGAAAAGCGCCTGCAGCGCCATGTGGCCCTCGTCACCGGCGGGGCGTCGGGCATCGGCCTTGCGAGTGCGGCGGCATTCGCGGCCGAGGGCTGCGAGATCGTGATCCTCGACCGCGACGGGGCTTCGGCCCAAGCGGCTGCGCGCAAATTCGGCGGATTGGGTCTTGGCTGCGATGTGACCCAGCCCGGCGACGTGCGCGCGGCCTTCGATGCGGCCGTGGCGCGCTTCGGCGGCGTGGACATCGTCGTGTCGAACGCCGGGGCCGCGTGGCAGGGCAAGATCGGCGAGGTCGACGAGAAGATCCTGCGCGACAGTTTCGAGCTCAATTTCTTCGCGCATCAGCATGTGGCGCAGAACGCCGTGCGCGTGATGAAGGCGCAGGGTACGGGCGGGGCGCTGCTGTTCAACGTGTCGAAGCAGGCGGTCAATCCGGGTCCCGATTTCGGGCCCTACGGTTTGCCCAAGGCTTCGACGCTGTTCTTGCTGCGCCAATATGCGGTCGATTACGGCAGCCTCGGCATCCGCGCCAACGGCATCAATGCCGACCGCGTGCGCACAGGCCTGCTCACCGACGCGATGATCGCAAGCCGCTCGAAAGCGCGGGGCTTGAGCGAGCGCGACTATATGGGCGGCAATCTCTTGGGCCGCGAAGTGACGGCCGAAGACGTCGCACAAGCCTTCGTGTTCCTGGCTCTCGCCGAGAAAACGACGGGTGCGATCCTCACGGTCGACGGCGGCAACATCGCCGCGGCGTTGCGCTAGGTGCAATCGTGATCGGCCCCCTGCGCGGCATCGACCACGCGATCGTCGGCACCGACGATCTCGAGGCTGCGCGGGCTTTGTGGCAGCGGCTGGGCTTCACGTTGAGCCCGCGCGGCCGCCACAAAGGCTGGGGGACCGGCAATTACTGCGTCATGTTCGAGAATGACTATGTCGAGCTGTTGGGCCAGATCGATCCGGCCGGCTTCGACAACGGCCTTGCCGCCATGTTGGCGGCGGAAGGGCCGGGGCTGCTTGGGTTTGCCTGGGCGGCCGAAAAAGCGGGCGAAGCCGCCGATTGGCTGGGTGCACGCGGGCTGCCGCATACGGTGAAGGCTCTGTCGCGCTTCATCGAATTGCCGAGCGGCACTGTCGAGCCGCGTTTTGCGCTTGCGATGCCGGATGTGCCGTATCCGGGCGGTCTCAAGCCGTTCGTGACCGAACATCTCGCGCGCGATCTCGTGTGGCGGCCGGAATGGTGCGCGCACCCGAATTCCGTCGTGGGTATCGAGAGCATCACCTGCGTCGTGGAATCGCCGCTGGCACTGCAAGAACCGTTCGAGGCGATTTTCGGGCTCGGCTCGGCCGTCGCGACCGACGACACGCTCGCCGTGCGCTGCGGGCGCGGCGGCGGATTTTTGATGTTCGTGACGGCCGCCGACATGACCTTCATGCATCCGGCCGTCGCCCCCGACGAGCCCGTGCGCAACGGCTATGCGGGCCTCACCTTGCGCACCGCCAGCCTCGAAAAATGTGCGGCCGCCCTCAAGGCCGGCGGCATCGATTTCGAGCGCGATCGCGGGGCGGGCCTCCATGTGCCGCCCGATCTCGCGGGCGGTGTCGCACTCGCCTTTTCGAAAGCCTAGGGGAACGCGATGGCTTTCGAAAAACGCTTGCTCAGGAGTGCAACCGAAGGTTCAGCCGGCGTAGCGGCGCAGGAATTCGCGCGTGCGCTCGCGCGCTTTGTCGGACGAGGCTTTGTCGTAGCTGCCGCGCGCGTCGCACGAAAAACCGTGCCCGGCCGGATACACGAACAGGTCGGTGTCGGGCTGCATGCGGCCGATCTTGTCGACGTCCGACATCGGGATCGACGCATCGGTCTCGCCGAAATGGAACAGCACCGGGCAGCGCGGCGTTTCCTGCGCATGCTCGGCGACACCGCCGCCGTAGTAGCTGATCGCGGCATTGATGCCGGTTACGCGCGTGGCCGCAAGCCAAGCGAGCGTGCCGCCCCAGCAATAGCCGATCACCGCCACTTTGAGGCAGCCCGCGCGCTGCAGGGCCGCAGCGGCGGCGGCAATGTCGTTGAGGGCTTTGGGGTAGGGCACTTTGGCGCGCACTTCGCGGCCCTTGGCGATGTCGTCCTCGGTGTAGCCAAGCTCGATGCCGGGGGTCACGCGGTCGAACAAAGCCGGGCACAGCGCCAAATAGCCGTCGTAACCGAACCCGTCGGTGACTTTGCGCATATGGTCGTTGACGCCGAAAATCTCCTGCACGATCACGAGGCCCGCGCGCGGCTTGCCCGGCGGATCGGCGCGCCATGCCTGGAAGCGGTGGCCGTCGGTGGCGGTAAGTTCGATCGGATGGCCCATCCATACCCTCGTGCAAAGTGGCGTGCGCAGCGGAAAAAGACTGCGAATTATGGGGGTTGGCCCCCGAGTCGGGCAAGGGGCAGGGGGGCAAGCGGTCTTGCCGCGCGGTTGCCACAAAGTTCTTTAAACCGTAACGGGACAATGCTAAGTGTAACAAAAGATGGCCGCTGCCATCTGAGTCCGAACAGTTTCCGATTTAGGCCCGGAGATATACATATGTATGCTGATTGCGTCCCGCCGCGCAAAAAGCCGAGCCCGACCCTTATGCGTGTCGCGGCGATGGGTGCGGCCTTGCTGCTTGGCGCATGCCAGCCCGACCAGCTTTTGCAGAGCGGCAGCGGAACGTCGACAGCCGTGCCCGCGTCGGCCAATCCGGACGGCGTTTCCTATTCGATGTTCTTCAGCCAAGGTCAGCATGTCGACCAGCTCGCCAAAGCCGAGCGGTGGGACGACGTGGCCAAGGTGTTCGCGCTCAATCGCGCGTTTTTCGACGCCAACCGCATGGAGCGTCATGCGCCGGCTTTGTCGGCTGCCGCCGAGAATTTGAATGCCGCGCGCAGCCCCGCACTTGCAGCGCTGCAAGCACGGCTCGCGGCGGGCAATCCCGCCAGTACCGCCGATTGGCCCGACCTGCGCGCCGCAATGCGCGAGGCGGACGCGGCGTTGCGCGATTACGATGCGGTTCCCTTGCTGGCCGAGCCGCGCTATCGCGCTGCCGAAGCCGAAGCACTGCGCAGCGCCGCCCAAGCCGCCGATGCGCGCAGCCGTGCCGCGATCGCCGGCGCTTTTGCTTCCTACGACCATCTGGGTGCGCAGCCGTTTTTTGCGAACTATCCGCTCAGCGTCGATGCGCCCAATGTGTTTGCCGCCAATTTCCCGGCGATCGAGGCGCGCCTGGCGGCGGCCCCGCGCGAAAGGCTGCTGGAATTCGCGAAGGCAGCGCGCGAAGCAGGCGTGCTGAACGAAACCACGCAAGAGCGGCTCGCCAATATGCTGCTGGCGGCCTACAGCGGTCCCGCAGGTGCGGCCGCGGGGCAGCGGCGCGATCTGCGCACGTTGGTGGCCGGCGTTGCGGCCGTGCGCGCGGCCGGTTTCGAGCCCAAGAAGATCGAGGGGGCGACGGTCGGCTTCGTGCAGGCCACAAGCCAGACCTTGCTGCGCCAAGGCCAGATCGAGTTTCCGGCCGAGGTTACTGTCGACATGCCGTTCGAGGCCAAGCGCCTCGATCTCGACAAGGCGCTCGAGGATCCGATCGCCCAGACCGCCGATTTCCTGATCGTGTTCGACGTTGCCTTGGCGCGCGCCACGCGGCGCGTGGGCGGCATGGACCCGATTCGCTCGCGCTATGTGGCCGACATGCGGCGCGAGCCCAATCCGGATTTCGAAATCCGCCGCATCGAAGTGACCAACAGCCAGATGGCGCACCAGCAGGCGCGGATGCAAAGCAGCCTCAATTCGATGCGCACGAATGCGTCGCCGCTGGCCGGGCTCTTCCAGGGGATCGCCGATGCGGCCTCGACGGCGTCGGCGCGCGGCAAGGTCGACGAGGCGATGAAGCGGCTCCAGGAAACGCCGCAATTCGTCGATGTGCCGGTCTATGCCGACTACACCTACAACCAGGCGCGCGTGCAGGGTGCGCGCGCCATGACGGTCAATTACTACGTGATCGACCGGCGCGCGCAGACCTACGTCAAATCCACCTTCGACGTGACCGAAAACCAGGATTTCCGCGTCAACTACAATGTCCACGACCGCGATCCGAATGCGGCCGGCATACGCGGCTCGGCGCACAAGGAAGACGACGTCGCCGACTGGGAGAAGTCGCCGATGGTCGTCAAGCTCTCGCAGCTCGTCGACCACTACGTCAAAAACACTGCGCGCGAGCAGCGTCTCGTTTCGCCGGTGGCGCTGCGCGACGAAATGCTGCGCGACAAGAACACGGCCCTAGCTGCGGTCCAAGCCAACCGCGTGGAGCCCACCGCGCGCACCGACCAGCGCATGGAAAGCGTGGTGGCGATCTTCTTGGGGCGCGGCAGTATGGGGTCGGGCTTCTACGTTACGCCGGACATTGTAATGACGAATTACCACGTTGTGCGCGAGTCGCGGCTCGTCGAGATGCGGCTTTGGAACGGCCAGGAGACTTTCGGGCGCGTCGAGGCTTCCGACGTGCGCCTCGATCTTGCACTCATTCGCGTGCAGAATCGCGGCAAGCCCGTACAGTTCTTCGACGGAAGCCGACTCGATTTGGGGACCCAGATCGACGTGCTTGGGCATCCAGACGGCAATCTCTTCAGCCTGTCGCGCGGCGTCGTCAGTGCCGTTCGGCAAGGCGCTTCGGTAAACTCGGTCGGCGGAAAGCCGTATCTCCAATTGCAGTATGATGCTGCTTCGAGCCCCGGAAATTCCGGCGGACCGATCTTCATGGCCGACAAGGTCGTTGCAGTCGTCTCTTACGCTTCCCTCGGCGAGCGGCGCACGAACCAGAATCTCAATTTCGGCATCCATTATCGCGAGGTCTTGGAATGGCTGCGCGAGAAAAACATCCAAGTCGCGGTGCAACGATGAAAAAGACATTCATGGATCGTCGGACTTTCTTTGCGGGTTCGGGTGCTTTGGCGCTCGCGGGCTGCCAAGCCAATCCCTCGCCCCAGCTTGGGCTTGTGCGCGATCCGCAGACAGGGCTTGCCTTCGGCTCCGTCGTCGAAAAACACATCGTGTTCGACGCCAACCAGGTGCGCGACCGGCGTTTGCGCGTGTTCGTGCGCAACACCTCGGGCGATCCGGCGTTCGATTTGGGCGGCTACGCGTCCACGATCAAAGCGGGCTATGCGAGCCGCGGGTTCCAGCCGGTCGAAACCGACACGTACGGTCTGCGCGTCGACGTGAATGTCGTGCGTTCGAGCCAGATCAGCGAAAACTACATGCTCGAATTCGGCTTCCTCGGGGCGGCCGCCGGCGGCATTGCGGGCCGCCGTTCGAACGTGTCGCAAGGCACCGCCATCGGGATCCTGTCGGGTGCGACCTTGGGCGCCATTTTGGGCAGCTACGTCACCAACGACACGTTCATCGTGATCGCGAATTTTTCGTTTTCGGTTTTCGACAGCCGCACGGGCGTTGCCGAGCGCGGCATCACGTTCGACGGCAGCCCGCGTCTGGTCGAGCGCGACAGCGATTTCCGGCCCGCGCGTTTGATTCTGCACAACCAGTTCGCCGTGTATGCGGGCGGGCGCAACGTCTCGCAGGCCGCGATCGCCGAGCAGGTGCGCCAGCGCTCGGCGCGGATCGCAGCCGATATGGTGTAATCAGACGTTGAATCGGAACAGGAACACGTCGCCGTCGGCGGCCGTGTAGTCGCGGCCCTCGGTGCGGGCCTTGCCGGCCTCTTTGGCGCCCGCTTCGCCGCCCAGCGCCACATAGTCGGCATAGGCGATCGTTTCGGCCGCGATGAAGCCGCGCTCGAAATCGCTGTGGATGGCCCCGGCGGCTTCGGGCGCTTTGGCCCCTGCGCGCACGGTCCAGGCGCGCGCTTCCTTGGGCCCCACCGTGAAGAAGGTGAGCAGGCCCAACAAGCCGTAGCCCGCCCGGATCACGCGCGTGAGGCCGGTCTCCGACAGGCCGAGTGTGGCCAGGAACTCCTGGCGTTCTTCCGAGCTCGCAAGCTGCGAGATCTCGGCTTCGATCGCGGCCGAAATCACCACGCTCGAAGCCCCCTGGCGGGCCGCCATCTCGGCCACCTTGGCCGACAGCGAATTGCCTTTGTCCGCACTTTCCTCTTCGACATTGCAGACATAGAGCACGGGCTTGGCCGTCAGCAGCTGCAGCTGGCGCAAAGTCTCGCGCTGTTCGGCCGAGGGCACGAAGGTGCGGGCGGGCTTGCCGGCCCGCAAAGCTTCGAGCACGGGTTCGATGATCTCGATCTGGGCCTTGGATTCTTTGTCGCCGCCTTTGGCTTTCTTTTGCAGGTTGGGCAGGCGTTTTTCGAGGCTGTCCATGTCGGCCAGCATCAATTCGGTTTCGACCGTCTCGGCGTCGCGGATCGGATCGATCGAGCCTTCGACATGCACGATGTCGCCGTTCTCGAAGCAGCGCAGCACGTGGGCGATCGCATCCACCTCGCGGATATGGCCGAGGAACTGGTTGCCGAGGCCTTCGCCTTTGGAGGCCCCGCGCACGAGGCCCGCGATATCGACGAACTCAAGCTGCGTGGGCACCGTGCGCTGCGACTTGCCGAGCGAAGCGAGTTTGTCGAGGCGCGCATCGGGCACGGGGACGCGGCCCACATTGGGCTCGATCGTGCAGAACGGATAGTTCGCCGCCGCCGCCGCTGCCGTCGCCGTCAGCGCGTTGAACAGGGTCGATTTGCCGACATTCGGCAGGCCCACGATTCCGCAGCGAAAACCCATGTTCCTGTTCCTTCAAATCGGTTTGGGCGGCGCTGTCAGGCGCGCCACTTTGTTGAGAAACCCGGCTTCGTTGCCGTCGAGCAGCATCGCCGCACTGTCGGCGATCGCGGCCAAAAGCGGCTCGAGCCACAAACGGTCGCCCTTGCCGAAATCGTGCAGCACATAGTCCGACACCAGCGCTTTGTCGCCCGGATGGCCGATGCCGATGCGCAGGCGCCGATAATCCTTGGTGCCGAGATGCGCGTCGATCGAGCGCAGACCGTTGTGCCCGCCATGGCCGCCGCCGGACTTTGTGCGGATTTTGGCGGGCGGCAGGTCGAGTTCGTCGTGCACCACCACGATCGAGTTCGGCACGATCTTCAGAAACCGGCTCGCCTCGCCGACCGAGCGGCCGGAATCGTTCATGTAGGTGAGCGGCTTCAGCGCCACGGTGCGGTGGCCCGCAATGTCGCCCTCGGCCGTGATGCCGCCCAGGCGCTTTTTCCACGGGCCGAAATGCCAGCGTGCCGCAACGGCATCGAGGGCATGGAAACCGACATTGTGGCGGTTGTTCGCGTATTCGGGGCCCGGATTGCCAAGCCCGACAAGGAGCTTCATGGTCCGGGCCCCGAATTTTCGCGAAACGTCGCTGCCTTACTTCTTGGCAGCAGGCTTGGCGGCCGCAGCGGCGGGAGCCGCCTTGGCATCGCCCGCCTTCGCACCGGCGGCGGCGGCAGGTGCCGCCTTGCCGTCGGCCGCGGGGGCTGCGGCTGCCGCAACGGTCTCGGTCTTCTCTTCGACCTTCGACACGCTGGGGGCACGCAAGGCCACGACCGTGAAGTTGCGCGCGATGGTGGGCTTCACGCCCTCGGGCAACTTGATCGCTTCGATGTGGATCGAATCGCCGATGTCGAGACCGGCCATGTCGATCACGATGCGCGAGGGGATGTTGCCCGGCATCGCCCACACTTCGATCGCGTGGCGCACGAGATTGACCACGCCGCCGCGCTTCACGCCCGGCGACTTTTCCAGGTTCTCGAGCTTGACCGGCACTTCGACGCGCACGCGCGTGCTTTCGCCCACGCGCTGGAAGTCGACATGTTCGGGCTTGTCGTTCACCGGGTGGAACTGGATGTCGCGCGGCAGCACGCGGTGCGCTTTGCCGTCGACTTCCACGTCGTAAAGACGGGTGAAGAACCCGGCCTTGGACGCTTCGCGCATGACGTCGCGCGGATCGAGCGAGATCATCACGGGGGCTGTTTTGTCGCCGTAGATGACGGCCGGCACGCGGCCCTCTCGACGGACGGCGCGGGCGGCCCCTTTCCCAGCCCGCTCTCTCGCGGTGGCCGCGAGTTTGATTGCAGTCGACATACTCTACTCTCCTCTACCAGGGTTCCGACGCCGGCCTCCAGGGGTGCCGCAACGTCGGTCGTCGTCGGTTTCGCTTCTGCTCTAGTCGAACAGGCTCGAAACCGAACGTTCTTCGCTGATGCGTTTCATCGCCTCGGCCAGCAAGGGCGCGATCGGCACCTGGCGGATGTTCGCGGCCGCCTTCACGGCCTCGGTCGCCAGGATGGAATCCGTCAGCACGAGTTCTTTGAGGGGCGAGGCCGTCACGCGCGCCACGGCCGCACCCGACAGCACGCCGTGCACGACGTAGGCCCACACTTCTTTGGCGCCCTCGTCCATCAGCGCCACGGCCGCATTGCACAGCGTGCCGGCACTGTCGACGATGTCGTCGACGAGCACGCAGGTGCGGCCTTTGACGTCGCCGATGATGTTCATGACTTCCGAAACGCCCGCACGCTCGCGGCGCTTGTCGATGATCGCAAGATCGGCCTCGACGCGCTTGGCGATGGCGCGTGCGCGCACCACGCCGCCGACGTCCGGGCTCACCATCACGACGTCCGCACCCTTGAAGCGGTCGCGCATGTCTTTGACGAAAGTGGGAGCCGTGAACAGATTGTCGAGCGGGATGTCGAAGAAGCCTTGGATCTGGCCTGCGTGCAGATCGACCGTCACCACGCGGTCGGCACCGGCGGTGGTGATGAGATTGGCCACCAGCTTGGCCGAGATCGGCGTGCGCGGGCCGGATTTGCGATCCTGGCGCGCATAGCCGTAATAGGGCAGCACGGCCGTGATGCGGCGTGCCGAGCCGCGGCGCAGCGCGTCGATCGAGACGAGCAATTCCATCAAATGGTCGTTGGCCGGGAAGCTCGTCGACTGCACGACGAAGACGTCTTCGCCGCGCACGTTCTCGAGAATCTCGACGAAGACCTCTTGGTCGGCGAAGCGCCGGATATTCGCCTTGGTCAGCGGAATATCCAGATATGCCGCGACGGCTTCGGCCAGGACCCGGTTGGAATTGCAGGCGAGAATTTTCATCGTGCCGATCCGTCGCGCGCAAGCTTGCGCAAAGTCTTGAAAGCGATGCCAAAAACGACAAGCCCGCGCGGGTCGAAAACACCGTCCAGCGCGAGCGGCCGGGAAAATAACAGCGTCGCCCGGGTCTGTCTATGGCTCGTGGAGCCGTCGTCAGCTCGCGAGTTCGCGGGCGCGTTTGGCGGCGGCGGCAACGGCATTTTCGAGCAGCGGGCCGAACCCGTCTTCCGCCATCAGCACGGCCAAGGCGGCGGCCGTCGTACCGTTGGGCGATGTCACGTTTTTGCGCAATTGTTCTGCCGATTCAGGGGCTTGGTGCAGCAACTCGCCGGCCCCCGCGACCGTCGCACGGGCCAGGCGCTGGGCCAAATCGGCGGGCAGGCCCGCTTTTGTGCCCGCTTGCGCCAACGCCTCGGCCAGCAAAAACACGTACGCCGGGCCCGAGCCCGAGACGGCCGTCACGGCGTCGATCAGCGTCTCGCTTGCCACCCATTCGACGGCACCCACGCTGCGCAGCAGCCGGTCGGCAAGGGCACGCTGATCGGGCGAAACGGCGGGGCTCGCGTAAGCGCCCGAAATGCCGCGCCCGACGGCAGCGGGCGTATTCGGCATCGCGCGTACGATGGCGATTCCAGCACCCAGATGCTTCTCGAAGGTCGCGATCGTCGTCCCCGCCGCGATCGATACGAACAAGGCGTTCGCGGCAAAACGCCGATAGGCAGGCACAACGTCGTTCATCACCTGCGGCTTGGTCGCGAACACGACGACGTCCGGCACGAAATCGGCCGGAATGGCGGCAGCGTCGGCCACCTGGCGCACGCGTGCATGCGCGGCGGCAGGGGCGGTGCCCGGCTCGACCGCCACAAAGGCCCCAAGGCCCGCATCGGCAAGCCAGCCTTGCAGCATGGCCCCGCCCATTTTGCCGCAGCCGACGAGAAGGATTTTGGGAGCAGTCATCTTACGACCTCAGAAAAGCTTGCCGCCGTTGGGCACGGGCAATGTCGGGCCGATCAGCACGACGGCCCCGTTCGCGTCCGGAAAGCCCAGCGTCAAGACTTCGCTCATGAACGGGCCGATCTGGCGTGGCGGGAAATTCACCACGGCCGCAACCTGGCGGCCGACGAGGGTTTCGGGCGTGTAGTGCACGGTGATCTGCGCCGAGCTCTTTTTGACGCCGATTTCGGGCCCGAAATCGATCTGCAGCTTGAAGGCGGGCTTGCGCGCCTGCGGGAAAGGCTCGACCGCAACCACGGTGCCCACCCGAATATCCACGCGCTCGAAATCGGCAAATCCGATCTGGTCCATCGCAACCGGTCTCCCCAACGAAAAAGGCCCCGCCGTTTCCGGCGGGGCCTGTCTCTTAGCACGAAGAAAAATTTACTTCTTCTTCGCGATGACCGTCTTGATTTCGTCGAGGCTGTCGGCGACGCGCTGCTGCACGACTTCCATCGCGTCCGTCTGCGACTTCGCCACGAGCTCGGCCAATTCGCGCATGTTCACGACTGCGCGCTGGAAAGCTTCCTTGACGATTTCGGTCTGCTTGGCGGCCTTCTCTTCGGGGCTGCCGGCGGCCATCACTTCGCGCGCGGCCGACGAGGCTTCTTCCATCATCGAGCGGAAGATTTCCGACTGGCGGCGGGCGATCGCCTGCATGCTTTCGACCGCAAGCTGGTTGGCCTTGGCGAGCGCTTCGATGTTCTTGCGCTGCGTGGCGACGACACCTTCCATGTCGACGGCGGCGAACTTGAATTCGCCCATCTGCTTCGTCATGTCGAATTTGGACATGTCGAACATCTTACCGAAGTCGAAATCGCCAAACGGCATTTTGGGGGTCCCCTTCATCATGGCGTGGTTCCTCTCGCAAGCGGGTGACGTTTCACAGCTCGCAATCGGGCAAGCTTAAAGCTTGGGCAAAATGCCTCACGGAACAGGGTACGTCAAGCGAATTTGTGCAGTGCAGCAGAAATCCAGAAGCCTTTTTTCAAGCCGGGTTGCTCTTCAAAAAAGCCGGAATATTCGACGTCCAGGACTCGAGATGTCCAAGTTGCTTGTCCAAATGTGCCATGGTCTTTGCTGCATCTGCACTGTCGTCTTTGAGCCAGACTCGCAGAGTGCACAAATAGACGGCAGCTAAGGCATTGATCTTTAATGGCCCCAAAAGGCCTGTGGTTTTCACCCCGGCGGCATCACCCAGATACCGCATGCTGGCAACCAAGGCCGGGCCCTGGCATAGGGTGGTGGCCGGATCGCGCGCCATGCCGTCGAGAATGCCCTGCACGGCATCGCGATAGGCCCCGAGTGCGTCGAAGCGTCGCATCAGCAATTCGAACAGCCGGTCTTTGACCGAGCCGTCGGCCTCGGCGGGCGTTGCCAGCATCGCTGCATCGATGCGGCGCGAGAAGGCCGCCAACAGCGCCGATTTCGAGCGCACATGGCGCAGCATCTCGCCGAGCGTGAGCCCGGCTTCGGCGGCGATTTCGCCAAGGGCGATGTCGGTCCAGCGGCGCGTGGCGGCAAGGCGCAAGGCGGCGTCGAGGGCGCGATCTTCGATGCCGGCCGCCATGTCCGCAGCGTCGGAAGCGGGCGGGGCTGCGTTTTTCGGTTTGGCGCGTTTGGCGGACATGGGACGGCCTCGACTCAAAGGGGACCGTACTAGAGGTAGGGCGCCATGCGCCCGCCGTCAATCCGGCCCGAAGCGCGCGCGCTCGGCAATGTCGAGAATGCCCTCGGCCGAGGCCGTCGCGATTTCGAACGACAATTCGGCCCATTGCCGCTCGATCGAGACGCGCGGCACGTGGTTTTGCATGTCGACGCGCCCAAGCTCGCTGCCGTTTTTGTCGGTCACGCGCCAGACGATGGCCACGCGGCGCGTTTCCGTACCCAGTTCGGCGATCGTGACCTCGCCTTCGACCGTGATCGTGTCGGCACCCGGCGCGTCGACCACGCGCAGGCCCGCCCGGCCCAGCTGGAAGGCAAGGCTGCGCGCCAACGCGTTTGCGTCGTTGGCGGGTGCCCCGGTCACTTTGCCGACGAGGACCGCGGGCAGGCGGCGCGCGATCGCCGTCTCCGGCTTCATCGCCAGCACGATGGCGCGCGCCAAAGGCTGTGCGAGTATGCTCCAGCCCGCGGGCTGCTCGGGGTTGGGCGGAAACGCGCCGCGCGATTCGCCGTCGAACAGGCTGACGCCGTCTTGGTCGACGAGGTTCGCCGCCAATGCAAGCCCGCCGGCTGCGGGCAACACCTGCAGATCGAGCACGAGGCTGAAGGGATTCCCGATGCGCGCATTGGCCGGAATGTCGGCCTCGCGCAAAGCCTGGGCGACCGCCTCGGCCACCGCACGCCCTTGGGAAAGCGGCAGGCCGGCGGCAGGTGCCACGACGACGCCGCCATGGTCGGTCAGACGCAGCAGCGGGTTTGGGGCTTCGAGTTTGTCGTCGGGTGCAAAGGGGCGCGGCACAGGTCCGCAGGCAACGCAAATCAGTGCCAGCAGTGCCGCCGCTAGGCGAAGCACGACACGACCAGACCCAAAATCAAGATCAGCAGGAAAAACAGAAGATGGGGCATGGCTCACGGCTCCAAGACGATCGCCGACAAGCCGCGCCCGTAATCGGGCTCGCCGTTGAGGCAGCTGCGACGATAGCTGAAAAACCGATCCGATTCCGCGCACGTGTCGTTGCCGGTCGCCTCGATCGAAGCGATCTCGGCCGCTTCGAGCCGGGCCGCAACGTAGCCCGGCAGGTCGAACATGCGTTTGCCGGGCACACGACCGGGCGCGAAAAACCGCGCTGCTGCCGGATCGTGCGCCAGAAAGGGGGCCGGAAATTCCGCACCCACCTCGTAGCTTTGTTTGCCGATGCAAGGCCCAATGCCCGCAACGATGCGCGATGGTGCGGCACCGAGCCGCACCATCGCGGCGATCGTGGCTTCCAAGACCCCGCCCAGAGCACCCTTCCAACCGGCATGCGCCGCACCGATCACGCGCGCTTGCGCATCGCAGAAAAGGACAGGCGTGCAGTCGGCCGCGAGGATGCCGAGCACCACGCCAGGCGTCTTGCTCACAAACGCGTCGGCCTGCGGGCGGGCGCCTTCGGCAAGCGGGGCGTCGAGTTCGACCACGGCTGAGCCGTGCACTTGATAGAGCGTGGAGATTGCAGCGCCCGGCATATCGAGCATGGCAGCGGCGCGCGCGCGATTTTCGAGCACGGCTTCGGGTGCATCGCGCGAGCCGAGGCCGCAATTCAGCGACGCATAGATCCCCGTGCTCACGCCGCCATGGCGCGAGAAGAAGGCATGGCGCATGCCGTCTTGGCGGTTGAGCGTTCCCAGCGTGACCAGCGACATGTCAGATTTCAAGCTCGGCGGCGAAACCCGGCGGCGGCGATGCACCTGCCGGGACAAAACAAACGACTTTGAACAGCGTGCCCATTTCGCGCGGATCAAGCAAGCGCTGGCTGGCTTTTGCAAGATCGCGCGCTTGGCGCGGTGGGGCCGATTTGAGCAGGCGCCCCAAGCGTACCGGCAGGCCAAGGCGCGTGAGGAACGCACCCTGGCCGACGATGCCGTAGCTTGCCGCCCCGCCTTTGCGCGCAGCCGCCATCAAAGCCGGGAAATCGACATGCGCCGTGAGATCGCATTCGCCCGGCCGGTCGAACACATCGACGTGTTTGTGCTTGCGCAAAGCCTGAAGCGTGTCGCCCCAGCCCGGCACGGCCGTACCGTAATCGATCGCAAGGGCGGCCCCGCCATGTTCGGCGATGCGCGTCCCCAACGCCGCCGCGATCGCTTCGCCCGCCGGGCAGGTTTCGACGATTGCGCCTTCGGGCGCTTGGGGCCGTTCGAAATCGACTTCGACTGCATCGCCTTCGACGAAGCCCAAGCGCCCTTCGCGCAAGCCCACGCGGCGCGCGTGCCAGGCGGCACCGCGGCGCACATGCTGGCGCACGGGCAGTGCATCGAAAAACTCGTTGGCGACGGCAAAGAGGGGGGCGTCGTTCGGCACGTCGGCGAGGTCGGCGTGCCAGCTTGGCCCATAAGCACCCAAGCGATGGCGCTGTTCGTCGCGCATCGGCACCGAGATATCGACGAGATGCAGGCGTGCGGCCGCCACGAAGGCGGGCAGCGCTTGGGCGGCCGCGCGCAGCGCATCCTGCATCAGCACGCCGCGCCCGGGCCCGAGCTCGACGAGGTTGAAACGTGGCGGCGAACCTTGCGCTTGCCATTGGTCGGCGAGCCACAGGCCAATGAGTTCGCCGAAGATTTGCGCGATCTCGGGTGCGGTCGTGAAATCGCCGGCCGCCCCGATCGCGTTTGTGCGGCGGTAATAGCCGAATTCTTCGTCGGCCAGACACGCGGCCATGTAGGCGTCGACCGGCAGCGGACCGCCTGCTGCGATGCGGGCGGCGAGTTTGCGCGCCAGTGCGCTCACGCGCGCTGGCGCGCCGTCGCGATCAGCCACGCACCGGCCGCCATCATCGGCAGCGACAGCACCATGCCCATCGTCAGCGGTCCCCACAGATAGCCCAGATGCGCGTCGGGCTCGCGGAACAGCTCGCCAATACAGCGCGCCACACCGTAGCCCGCAAGGAAAGCGCCCGCGATTGCACCGGGGCGGTTGCGCCATTTCGCACTGTGCGTGAGCGCATAGAGCAGCAGCAGCAAGCACAGCCCTTCGAGCCCGGCCTGGTAGAGCTGGCTCGGATGGCGCGGCTCGGGCCCGCCATGCGGAAACACCATGGCCCACGGCACGTCGGGGGCCGCACGGCCGTAGAGTTCGCCATTGATGAAATTGGCGATACGGCCGAAGAACAAGCCGATCGGAACGACGGCCGTGACGAGATCGCCGACGCGAAAGAGATCGAGCGAATTGCGGCGCGCGAACAGCACGATCGCCGCCATGACGCCGAGCAGGCCGCCATGGAAACTCATGCCGCCGCGCCAGAGCATCAAGGCTTCGAGCGGTTCGCCCAGATAATAGCCGGGTTTGTAGAACAGCACATAGCCCAAGCGCCCGCCCAAGATGATGCCGAGCGTGACCCAGACGACAAAATCGTCGAGCTGTTCGGTCGCCATCGTGCGCAGGCGCCCGGCATTCAGCGACGCCGCATAGCGCCAGCCGCCGAGAATGCCGGCCACATAGGCAAGCGCATACCAGCGCACGACGATAGGCCCAAGCTCGAGCGCGATCGGATCGATGGCGGGGAACGCGATCGCCATCTAGAGATACGGGTCCGCAGCGCCGAGATGGTTGCGCACATAGCGGCGCACGCCTTCTTCGAGCTCGGTGAAAGGTTTCGTGTAGCCCGCCTGGCGCAGGCGCGTGGTGCTTGCCTCGGTCAGATACTGGTATTTGTCGCGCATCGTCTCGGGCGTGTCGCGCCATGCGATGTTGGGCTCCGTACCCGCTTCGCGATAGACGCACGCGGCAAGGTCGAGGAACGTGCGCGCCTTGCCGGTGCCGAGATTGAACAGGCCCGAGATCTGCGGATTGGCTTGCAGCCACAGCATCGCATCGACCGTGTCGCCGACCCAGATGAAGTCGCGCTTCTGCCCGCCGTCGGGCACGCCGGGCTTGTGCGAGCGGAACAATTCGAACGGCGTCCCTTTGGCGGCATGCGGATAGATCTGGTGCACGACCGAGCGCTGCGCGCCCTTGTGGTATTCGTTGGGGCCGTAGACGTTGAAGAATTTGAGGCCGACATGCTGGCGCGGCCGCTTGGCTTTGGGATCGGCCAAGGTGGAAGCGATGCGCCGGTCGACGAAATGTTTGGACCAGCCGTAGGGATTGAGGGGGGCGAGCTTCGCAAGAGCGGCGGGCGAGGGGTCGTCGACGAAGCCGAAGCGGCCGTCGCCGTAGGTGGCGGCCGACGAGGCGTAGATGAAGGCAACGCCGGTGCCGGCACACCAATCCCACAGATCGAGCGTCGCGCGCACGTTGCTGCGCACGATTTCGTCGACGTCGGTTTCGGTCGTGCTCGAATTCGCACCCATATGGAAGACCGTTTCGATGCGGCCTTTGTTGGCGCTGAGAAACGCGGGCAGGTCTTCGGGGCGCACGACGTCGTGGAGATTGCGCTTGGCGATGTTGCGCCATTTGTCGCCGGTCCCCATGCGGTCCACGCACACGAGCGGGCTCGAAAGCCGCGCTTCGAGTCCGGCCAGAAGATTGGCGCCGATGAAACCTGCCCCGCCCGTGACGACGATCATGGAATGTCCGCTTGTTGCCCGAAGATGCTGTCGGGTTATAGGTGCTTGACGCTCGCCGTTGCAACAAGACGCCTCACGAGGCCATACTAGCGCCATGCAGACCGACAACCGAATCCTCGACGATCTCTCGCGCGCCGCCACCGGTGCCCTCTCCGCTTTCGGCGCATTGCGCCAGGAAATCGACGCGCAAGCGCGCCTCGTGCTCGAACGCTGGCTGCAAAGCCAGAATCTCGTGGCGCGCGACGAGTTCGAAGCCGTCAAGGAAATGGCCGCCAATGCGCGTCTCGAAAACGAGCGGCTGGCAAGCCAGGTCGAAGCGCTTGCGGCCGAACTCAATAGGTTGAAGGCTGCGCCGCCTGCCGAAACTTCGTCTTGATCCCGTCATATAGTGGCGGTTGAGCGCTCCCCCACGCTTTATCTTGGGGGTAAGTGCGAAATTTCATTGCTCCCTTGACTCGCGTTTGGCACGCTATCCCTTGTGTTCCTGCGTCGAGTCGCAACTTCCGGGTCTAGCCCCCGGGGGGCAATTCGGGCCGGAACGCGAGAAGGTTCAATTTTGCGTCCCAGTGGGAGCCCACGGCATGGCCGACGTCTCGGTGCACCAGACTTCCGAAAACGCCGTCAACCCGCTCGACATTATCGAAGAAATCGTCACCGCGAACGAATGGCCGTGCGAGCGCGCGGCCGACGAGGAGTTGGTCGCCCAAATCCCCGGCCGCTGGTGCGACTACCGCGTCTATTTCGCGTGGAACGAAGACATGAGCGCCTTGCATTTCTCCTGCGCGCTCGATCTGCGCCTGCCCAAGCATCGGCGCGGCGTGGTGACCGAATTGCTTGCGCTCGCCAACGAGCGCCTGTGGCTCGGCCATTTCGACCTGTCGGGCGAAGACGGGCTGCCGACCTTCCGCCATGCCGTGCCGTTGCGCGGTGCACGCGGGGCAACGGTCGAGCAGATCGAAGATCTGGTCGATGTCGCACTCACCGAATGCGAGCGCTTCTATCCGGCGTTCCAGTATGTCGTGTGGGGCGGCAAGGACCCGGCCGAAGCCGTGGCCGCCGCCTGCATGGAGCCGATGGGCGAAGCTTAACCGTTCAGCCGAACGGGTTCAGCTTCTTCAAGAACGCCGACATTTTGTGGCGGCCTTCTTCGCGGTCTTTGGTCGCCTGGTCGACCATCCAATTCATCTGCAGCACGTGGCGCGGGCCTTCGTAGCTTGCATGACCGTGCCACGCATCGCGCGTGCATTTGAAGGCGAGCATCGTGCCGTCCACCGGCGAAATCTCGGTCGTGTAGTTGTCGAGGCTTTCCGGCCCGCGCAGCAGACGCAGACGCCCGCCCTGGTCCTGCCAGCCGCCGGTCGGCTTGTTCAAGTACAGCAGCACGGTCACGACTTTGGTTTTCGAATCCGTGTGGATCTGCCCGTCGCGCGCGCGGCAGCGGTCGCGAAACGTGATCATGGTCGGCAGGCCCGAAAGATCGAGATCGAGCTTCGCTGAAATCGCTTCGCGGAAGGCGTCGCTCTCGAGTGCTGCCACAAGATCCTGGGCGGCGGGCTTCAGGCTCAAGGACGAGGTTGGAAAGGCACCCGGCTTGCCGATCTGCGGCCAGTCGCGATCGATGCGGTCGACAGCCTCGCCGCGCACGAAATTCGGCACGACCAGATGCAGGAACGGATCGTTCGATGCAGGCGTGGCCGATAGGGCCGCAAAATCGAACATCGTTTCGGCGGCCGTCGGGGCCAGGGCAGCGGTCATGGGCGTTCAATCCAGTTTGAATCCGATGGCCCGAATATAGGCGCCGAAATCGCCGCGTTCCAGATTCGCATATTGGCGCGCTTTGTCCTCGCTCCAGCCATAGGCGGCGGCCTCGCCGAAACGCGCCGTATCGCGCTGTGCCGCAAAAGGCCGCGTGCGGTTGCGGCGCGCATCGTAGGCCTCGAGGGCCGCATCGAGATCGCCCTCGTCGTAGCGGTCGGCATGCACGCGCAAGCTCGTCGGCAGGCGCGGCGAAATGCGCACGGCCTCCTTTGGCCAGCCGACGCACAGCCCTGCGACCGGGAACACGCGTGGCGGGAGTCCGAGCAGGCTCGACACGTCGGCCGCCCGGTTGCGGATGGCCGAAATGGGACACGTGCCGAGCCCGACCAAGTCTGCGGCCGCCACGAACTGGGCCAGCGCAATGCCGGCATCGACGGCGGCGTTGAACATCGCATCGAGATGGTCGTTGGCGAATTCGTGGCCCTGGCGTTCGTGCACGCGGATCTGGCGCCGGTTGTTGGCGCAGAACACGAGGAACACGGGTGCCGCCGCCACCCACGGATTGCTGCCGCAATAGCCGTCGAGTGTCGCGCGCAATGCCGGATCCTCGACCGCCACGATATCGGCCTGCTGCAGATCGGATTTGCTGGGTGCTGCAAGGGCGATCGCGCACAGCAAGCGCACGAGGGCCGGATCCACATGCGCATCCGAATAGCTGCGCACCGAGCCGCGCTCGGCCAAGGGGGCAAGCGCGGCGACGTTGGGCGTGTTGGGAATGGCGAAGTTTTCGCCGAAGCGTTCGGCAAGGGCGGCGGCAAGGCGCGTGCGGGAATCGCTCATAGGTTCAAGCCTAGCAGACCCTCGCCCTTGCGCGGCCGAAAAAGAGAAAACAGGCCTCGAATCTGGGAATATTGTATTGGTTCTGCCGCGAGCCTTGCAAAAGCGTCGGCCCCAAGCTTCACTCCCGCGCGCCTCCGGTTTAGGACATTTCAATGACTGTCGATTCGCTGCTCAAAACGCCGCTCCAGGTCGTCAATATCGGGCTCGAAAGCTTCGCCCGCGATTTGGCCGCCGCCGCCATTCCCGTCGTCGATCTTGATTGGCAGCCGCCCGCACGCGGCGATGCGGGGCTCGCCCGCCTGCTCGCCAAACTCGACGGCGTGCCCGCCATCGAAGCCGCCAATGCCGAAGCGCTGAAGCGCTTGCTCGCCGCCGATCCGGTGCTGATCGACGTGAAAGTGGCAGGCGACGTTTTGAGCGGACTTGAAGATCGCATGATCGGCCATGCGGGTCCGCCCATCGTGTGGGACCAGATGTGCGGACCGCTGCGCGGGGCCATCCAGGGGGCCATCGTGCTCGAAGGCTGGGCGCCCGATCTCGAGGCCGCCGACAAGCTTGCCGCCTCGGGCGGCATCAAATTCGTGCCGAATCACCATTTGGGTGCGGTCGGCCCGATGACCGGCATGATCACGCGCTCGATGCCGGTCCTGGTCGTCGAGAACCGCACCTACGGCAACCGCGCCTATTGCACGCTCAACGAAGGCCTCGGCAAGGTCATGCGCTTCGGCGGCAATGACGCCGACGTGCTGAAGCGCCTGCGTTGGCTGGCGAGCGACCTCGCACCCGCTCTGGCAGCTGCCTTGCGCGCCTCGGGCGGGCTCGGCCTCAAAAATATCATCGCGCGCGGCCTCACGATGGGCGACGAGATGCACCAGCGCAACGTCGCCTGCACGAGCCTGTTCGTGCGCGCGATGGCGCCGCATCTGGCGCGCGCGATCTCCGACCCCGCCAAGCTTGCCGCCGTATTCGAGTTCATCGGCGGCAACGACCAGTTCTTTTTGAACATCGCGATGGCGATGGGCAAGGCGATCGCCGATCCCGCCAAGGGCATTGCCAACGCCACGCTCGTAACCGCCATGTGCCGCAACGGCACCGAGTTCGGCATTCGCGTGGCCGCGACCGGCGAGCGCTGGTTCACGGCCCCTGTCGAACAGCCGACAGGGCTCTATTTCGCAGGTTATTCGGCCGCCGACGCCAATCCCGACATCGGCGACAGCGCTATCGTCGAAACGGTGGGCTTGGGCGGCTTTGCGATGGCGGCTTCGCCCGCCGTGGCGGGCTTCGTGGGGGCCGGCTCCGCATCCGACGCGCTCGACATCACGCGCGCGATGATGGACATCGCGGTCGGCCGCAATCCCGACTGGACGATCCCCGGCCTCGATTTTGCGGGCACGCCCGTCGGCATCGATATCCGCAAAGTCGTCGAAACCGGCATTGCGCCGACGATCAATACCGGCATCGCGCACAAGAAGCCGGGCATTGGCCAGGTCGGTGCAGGCACTGTCAAAGCGCCGCTCAAATGTTTCGACGATGCGCTGGCGGCCGTCGCCGAAATCATGGGGGTGGCGTGATGTCGGCAAAAGCCAATCGTGTACGCAACGGTTTCTATCTCGACTCGGTCGCCCTCATGCGGCTGTCGCAGACTCTTTCCGCACTTCCGGGTGTTACCTCGGCTGCGTTGATGATCGGCACGCCGTCCAATCTGCGCATCATGGAAGATGCGGGCCTGCTCGATGCGACGGGCCGCTCGGCCGGCGCCAACGATCTTGTCGTCGCGGTCAAGGCGGTCGATGCCAAGGCAGCCGACGCAGCTCTCGACGAAGCCGATGCGATGCTCGACCGGCCCAAGCACACGGCGCGCGGCGGGGCCGAGCGTCGGCCGCGTTCGATCGATGCCGCGATGCGCGCACTCGGCGGCGGCACCTTGGCGCTGATCTCGGTGCCGGGCGCGTTTGCGGCCGCCGAAGCGCGCAAAGCGCTTGCGCGCGGCATGCATGCGATGATTTTTTCCGACAATGTCGGCATCGAAGAAGAGCGCGCGCTGAAGCTCGAAGCCCGCGAACGCGGTCTTCTGGTGATGGGCCCCGATTGCGGAACGGCGATGATTGCGGGCACGCCGCTTGCGTTCGCCAACCAAGTGCCGCAAGGCCCGATCGGTATTGTCGCGGCGGCCGGCACAGGCTTGCAGGAAGTGGCGTGCCTGATTGCGCGCGGCGGGGCTGGCGTTTCGCACGGTATCGGGACGGGCGGGCGCGATCTTTCCGAGCGTATCGGCGGCCTCACGATGCTCTCGGCGATCGATGCGCTCGACGCCGATGCGAGCACGACGCATATCGTCATCGTCTCGAAGCCGCCTGCGGCGTCGGTTGCCGCAACCGTGCTCGCGCGCGTGGCAAAGAGCCCCAAGAAATTCACGATCTGCTTTTTGGGTGCCGACGGCTCGGGCATGCCTGCCAATGCGCGTTTCGCACCCACGCTTGCGGCTGCCGCCGCCGACGCCGTTGCGCGCACGGCCGGCGGGGCGGGTGTGGATGCAGGCTTCGACGTGGATGCCAAAGCGGCCGAAGCGCGCGAGCATCTCGCCCCGGCACGGCGCTGGGTGCGCGGCGTCTATAGCGGCGGCACGTTGTGCGCCGAAGCGCAACTCGTGCTGCGCGCGGCGGGCGAAGCTTTTTGGTCGAACGCACCCGTCCCCGGCGCCTTGCCGACGAAACCCGCATCGGGCCACAGCTTCGTCGACTACGGGGCCGACGAATACACGGTCGGCCGCCCGCATCCGATGATCGATCCCACAGTGCGCGACGCGGCCCTTGCCCAAGCGCTCGAGGAATCGGGCGTGGCCGTCGTGCTGGTCGACATCGTGATCGGCTTTGGTGCCCACGAAGATCCGGCCGGTGCCGCCGCGCGCGTTGTGGGGGCCGCCGGCGACCAGCGCCCGGCTGTGGTGGCGTCGGTCATCGGCACCGATCTCGATCCGCAGCATCGCGCCAGCCAAGTGCGCAAGCTCGAACAGGCCGGCATTTTGGTGGCCCCGTCGAACGCGCGCGCGGCCGAGTTGGCGCTCGCGATTTCGCGCCTACGCTAAGACAGCTACGATCCCGGCAAGCGCGTCGTAGCCCGAGCTGTGGCCGATCGCGTCGAGGGGGGCGATATCCGGCGTCTGGCCCTGCACGATATCGGCAAGGATCGTGTGCAGCGCTTGCGCGCCCGAACCGTCAAGGGCAGCGATCAAATGTGCGGCTGAAATCGCACTCGTGGCCGTTGCGATTCGCGTGGCTAGAAATTCGCGGACCGCATCTGCGTCTTGCGCACGGCCGCAGGCGCGCAAGGCGAGTGCCGCCCCGCCAATCGCATCGTCGCCTGCCGGCGTAAGGCCGGGGCCAAGCCCCAGCAGATTTTCAAGGATCGGCGGCACGGGCCCGTGTCGCCACTGCGCAAGGGCGGCGAGCGGGGCTTGGGCTGCCAAGCGGAACGGGTCGCCGTCGGCCGGGGCCAGCAAACCTTTGTCGCGCGCGACTGCCGCCGCCACGCGCCGCGCGGCGGGCGCATCGAGGGTCGGCCACGGATCGGGCTGCCAGATCGGCGCGCCATCGAACTCGAAGCGCCACGCCGCTCCCACATCCGGGATCGGCGGGCAGGCGGCGTAGAGGATATTCAACGGTCCGGCGCCCAGATCGAGGCCGCCCGCACAGGCAATGCGCCCCTCGGCGTCGGCCACATAGAAGCTGCGCTTGAATGCGGCGATCACGCGCCCCAGTCTTACTGCAGCGCCCGCCGCACCCGCCAGAACGATCGTTTTGCCGTTGTCCATCGCCGCCAATTCTAGCGCCATTGCATGCCGTCAGGCGATTTGCCACAGTCGCGGTTCCAAGGAAATTCGAGGGTCGTAAAATGAGCAAGTTCGGAAAAGCCCAAATGCCGCGCCGCGTCGAAGATGCCCGCCTGCTGAAGGGGGCCGGACGCTATCTCGACGACGTGGCGCTGGCGCGCCAAACCTACGGGTTTTTTGTGCGCAGCCCCCATGCGCACGCCGAGATCCGCAGCATCGACGTTTCGGCTGCGCGCGAAATGCCGGGCGTGATCGGCGTGTTCACGGGCGACGACCTCGCCGCCGCCGGTATCGGCAATGTGCCGTGCATGGCGCCGCTCAAAAACCGCGACGGCAGTGCGTTCACCCCGCCGCCGCGCCCGGCTCTGGCGCGCGGTCGCGTGCGCTTTGCGGGCGAAGCGGTCGTGCTGGTCGTGGCCGAGCGTGCGGAAGACGCGCGCGACGCCGCCGAAGCCGTCATGATCGACTACGAACCCTTGTCGGCCGTGGGTGACATTGCCGCCGCGATCGCACCGGGTGCTTCCGTCGTGTGGGACAATGCCAAGGGCAATATCGCGTTCGACTGGACGATCGGCGACGAAGCCAAAACCAAAGCCGCTTTTGCCTCTGCCGCAAAGACCGTCGAAATCGATCTCGTGAACAACCGGCTGGTGCCCAACTCGCTCGAGCCGCGCGGGGCCATCGCCGACTATGCGCGCGGCGAAGACCGCCTCACGCTCTATTGCAGCACGCAAGGCGGCTTCGGCATGCGCAAGGTGCTGGCGGGCGAAATCTTCAAGATTCCGGAAAGCAAATTGCGCGTCGTCACGGGCGATGTCGGCGGCGGTTTCGGCATGAAGATTTTCGTTTTTCCCGAATATGTGGCGTGCCTGTTTGCGGCACGTGCGCTCGAGCGGCCGGTGCGCTGGATCTCCGACCGCAGCGAGGCCTTCCTCACCGACACGCACGGCCGCGACCATCTGACAAAGGCGCGTGCGGCGATCGACGCCGACGGCCGCATTCTGGGCCTGCATGTGCAGACCAACGCCAATCTCGGCGCCTATTGCTCGCAATACAGCACGTTCGTCGCGACGGCGGCGGGGGCTTCGATGCTGGTCGGCGTCTACGCGATCCCGGCGGCGTTCGCCGAATACAAGGGCGTGTTCTCGAACACGGCCCCGGTCGATGCCTATCGCGGCGCGGGCCGCCCCGAAGCCAACTACGTCGTCGAGCGCGTGGTCGAAAAGATCGGCAAAACGCTGGGCCTGTCGCCCGCCGAAGTGCGGCGACGCAATTTCATCGCCCCCGCCGCGATGCCGTACAAGACCGCACTCGGCAACACCTACGACAGCGGCGAATACGCCCGCAATCTCGACGACGCGCTCGCGCGTGCGGATTGGAACGGGTTCGAAGCGCGGCGCGAAGCCTCCAAGAAAGCCGGCAAGCTGCGCGGCATCGGGCTTGCGATGTACACGGAAGTCTGCGGCGGCGGCGGCGACGAGTCCGCGCACATCCAGTTCGATCCGTCGGGCGGGGCGTTCGTGCGCGTCGGCAACCAGTCGAACGGCCAGGGCCACGAAACCGCCTATGCGCAGATCGTGTCCGAAGCGCTCGGCATTCCGCTCGACAAGGTGCGCGTCGTGCAGGGCGACACCGACGTCGCGATCTACAACGGCGGTACCGGCGGCAGCCGCGCGCTCGCCGTGACCGGTACGGCCGTGAGCCTCGCCGCCAAAGACGTGATCGCGCGCGGGCGCAAGTTGGCCGCCTATCTGATGGAAGCCGCCGACGCCGACATCGAGTTCGCAGACGGTTCGTTCAAAGTGGCGGGCACGGACAAGGCGATCACGGTCGCCGAATTGGCCAAGACTTCGCACATGAAAGCGAAGCTGCCGCCCGAACAAGCGCTGGGTCTCGAAGGCCAGGCAACGCATCTGCCCAAGGGAGCGACGTTCCCCAATGGCTGCCACATCGCCGAGATCGAAATCGATCCCGACACGGGCACGGTGTCGTTCGAGCGCTACACGATCGTCGACGATTTCGGCAACGTGATGAACCCGCTGCTCGTGGAAGGCCAGGTGCATGGCGGCACGATCCAGGGGATCGGCCAAGCGCTCTACGAAGGCTGCGTTTACGATCCGGCGAGCGGCCAGCTGCTGACCGGCTCGTTCATGGATTACGGCATGCCGCGCGCCGACCAGATGCCGTCGATCGATTTCTCGTACAACGAGGTGCCGTGCCTCAACAATCCGCTCGGCGTGAAGGGTGCGGGCGAGGCGGGTTCGATCGGGGCACCGCCCGCGGTCGTGCATGCCGTGCTCGACGCGTTGAAGCCCTACGACGTCGCGCATATCGACATGCCCGCAACGCCGCAGAAGATCTGGCGCGCCATCCACAAGGCCGCTTGATACGCCACGTGTTGCCGCCCGATCTCGACATAGCACCGGAGGTCGCGGCGGCCTTGGGCGCGGGCCGCGCGGTGGTGGCACTCGAGTCCACCATCGTCGCGCACGGCATGCCGTATCCGCGCAATCTCGAAACCGCGTTGGCGCTCGAGAGCGATCTGCGGGCCAAGGGCGTGGTGCCCGCAACGATCGCGGTGATCGGCGGGCGCTTGCGCGTGGGGCTCGGGCCGGCAGATCTCGAATTGCTCGCGACGGGCCGCAACATCGCCAAAGCCTCGCGCCGCGATTTGGCTGCCCTTGTCGCAAGCCGCAGCCACGGGGCCACGACTGTCGCGGCGACGATGGCGATTGCGGCAATGGTCGGCATCGCGATATTCGCGACCGGCGGGATCGGCGGCGTGCATCGCGGGGCCGAAAGCACGATGGATGTGTCGGCCGATCTTTACGAGCTGGCGCGCACGCCGGTCGCCGTGGTGTGCGCCGGGGCGAAGTCCATTCTCGACATCCCGAAGACGCTCGAACTGCTTGAAAGCCTCGGCGTGCCCGTTCTCGGCTATCGCACCGACGATTTTCCGGCTTTCTACGCAGCGACGAGCGGGCGCAAAACCGACCGGCGTTGCGACACGGCCTTGGAAGTCGCACAGCTGATCGCGGCCCAACGGCGCTTGGGGATGGGCGGTCTGCTGGTCGCCAATCCGATCCCTGCCGAATATGCGCTCGACGCCGAAGCGATCGAACGCGAAATCGCGGCGGCCGTCGAAGCCGCCGCAGCCTCGGGCATCGGCGGTGCAGCGCTTACGCCGTTTCTTCTGGGTCGCCTCAACGAAGCGACCGGCGGAACGTCGCTCGCCGCAAACATCGCGCTTGTGCGCAACAACGTGGCCGTCGCGGGCGAGATCGCCTTGGCCTATGCGGCGCTTTAGTCGAGATCGATCGGTCCGCCGCGCGTCGCTTTCACGGTCGCGCGCGCGGCTTTCGAGGCAAGGCGCCGGCGCTTCGAGCCCTTGGTGGGCTTCGTTGCGCGCCGCGGTTTGGGCTTGTGGCGCGCGGCACGCAGCAGCTGGGCGAGCTTTTCGAGCGCGTCTTTGCGGTTCATCTCCTGCGTGCGGTGGCGCGAGGATTCGACGATGAGATGCCCCTCGCCCGACACGCGTTTGCCTGCGATCGCCTTGAGCCGTTCGACGATCTCGGGATCGAGACGCGTGGCACCCAAATCGACGCGCAATTCGACGCTCGTCGACACTTTGTTGACGTTCTGGCCGCCGGGACCGCTGGCGCGCACGAAGCGCCAGGCAAGGTCGCGGTCGTCGAGATCGAGTTCGGGAATCACGCGCGGCATGGGCGGCAGAGTCGCGCGGCTTGCGCAACGGCGCAAGCGTCTTTAGGAAGACGGCCATGTCCGGCGTCACGTTCCTCTGCACCGTCTACAACAAGGCCAAGTTCCTGCCCGACGTCGTCGCGGCGATCTGGCGCCAGGTGCCCGACCGGCCGCGCGAATTTCTGTTCGTGGACGACGGCAGCCGCGACGACTCGGTCGCGATCGTGCGCCAACTCACCAAAGACTGGCCCAATTGCCGCATCGTCGAACAGCCGAACGGCGGGCCGTCATCGTCCACGAACACCGGCATCAAGCTCGCGACGCAGACCTACCTGAAGCTCGTGGGCTCCGACGACGTACTGGCCCCGTATGCGACGCAGCGCCTCATCGACGTGATGGAGGCGACGCGCACCGGCGGGGTGTTCGGGCGTATCGGCTTCTACAGCGATCCCGCCGAAATCCGCTTCGACGAAGCGGCGGCTGCCGCCACGGTCCCGAACGTGCCCAAAGATGCGTTGGCGGAGGTCATTCGCTACGGCGTGTCGGGCACGTCGCCGACCTTGTTTCGCACGTCGATCGTGCAGGCGGCGGGCGGCTGCGATCCCGAAGTGTTCGTCGAGGATTTTGCGTTGGCCTTGCGCGTGGCACGGCTTGCCGCAATCGCGCGCTTCGAACATATCGTCACCTGGGGTCCGGCCGCCGACGACACGCGCATCATGGTCGGTCAAGGCCACCAGGCGCACCACGATTTTGCGTTGGCCCTCGTGCATTTCCTGCGACAGCATCCCGAACTCGTCGAGACCTACGGCGAGCTTGCCTGTCGGCGTGCGGCGGGCCGCGCCTGGAAATATGCGCGGCGTGCGGCAGGTCTCGGCTGGACGAGCCGCTATCCGTGGCTCAATCTGCAAAGCTATCTGCGCCCGCCAAGCGACGCGGCTGCGTTCATCGAAAAAACGATGCCGGTCTATCATCTGGGTGCGGGGCCTGCATCGAAGCCCATCATCCGCGTGCCGAGGCGCGCATGAAACCGCGCAGCCGTCGGCCGCCCGGTCTGATCGCAACACTCGTCGCGATCGTGTTTTTGAATCTGCTGTTTTCGTCGGGCGACTTCGTCGAGCAGCCTTTGCAGCTGCTGCCCTCGGCCGTTGCGGTCGAGTTGCTCGTCATCGTCGCGGTGTTTTTCGTGGTCGGGCGACCGCAAGGGCTGCTGCTGTGGGGCCTTGCGGCGCTGAGCCTTGCGGCGTTCGCATTGCGCGCAACCGCCGTCGCGATCCCATGGTTCTTCGGGCGCGATCTCAACGTGGCGGTCGATGCGCGCTTCGTGCCGTTCTTCGTGCAGCTCTTGGCCAATTCGATGCCGGCCTTCGAATTCGCGGCACTCGCTTTGCTCGCATTCGGCGTGGTGCTGGCGGCGGTGGCGGTCGTGCAGGCCGCCTTGCGCACCGTCTCGCGCGCGGTCGAGTTGCAAGGCTGGCCCGGCTTGGCGCTCGGGCTTGCGGCACTCGTGGCGGGCTGGGCGCTGATGCCCAAAGCGCCGTCCACACCCGGCGAACGGCCGGTCGTGTCGGCCGACGCGTCGCAAGCCGTCGTGCAGGCCTTCGATGCCGTGCTGCGTGCCGAAGGTCTGCGCGGCGCGCACCGCGCGCGCATCGACGCTGCCCAAGCCGCCTTGCCCGAGAAAAGCGATTTTGCGGCACTCGGGCAGCGCAACGTCGTGCTGATCTTCGTCGAATCCTACGGTGCGGTCACGGCGCGCGATCCCGTTTTCGCCGCGACGATGGATCCGTTGCGCGCGCGCCTGCAAGGCGTGCTCGAACAGGCGGGTTTCGCAAGCGCGACCGGCCTGCTGCGCTCGCCCATCACCGGCGGCGGTTCGTGGATGGGGCACGGCACGTCGCTCGCGGGCGTCAAGATCGCAGCACAAGACGCCTACGAGGTGATGCTGGTCTCGCGGCCGCGCACGCTGGCCCATCGTTTGGGCGAGGCGGGCTACCGCACGCTCGCCTTGATGCCGCGCATGGACCAGCCGTGGCCCGAAGGGCGCCTGCTCGGCTTTGCGCAAATCCGCAACCAGCTCGATCTCGGCTATCGCGGCCCGCGCTTTGCGTGGGAGTCGTTGCCCGACCAATGGGTGCTCGATTGGTTTGCGCGCAACGAACTCAAGCCCGAACCGCTTTTTGCCAAGATCGTGCTCGCCTCGAGCCACACGCCGTTCGAACGTGTGCCCGCTTTCCTGGACGATTGGTCCGCCTTCGCAAAGGCCGATTCTTACAAGGATCTGCCGGTGCGCGAATTCCCGGTGCGCATGGGCCAAGTGTTCGACCAGGATGCGGGCTATCTCGCCGCCGTCGCCTATTCGCTCGAAGCGGCCGTGCGCTTTGCAGCCGACCGCACGGACGACGAAACGCTGTTCATCGTCTTGGGCGACCACCAGCCGCCGCTGACGACCGCGCGCCGCACCGGCGATTTCTCCGTGCCGATCCATGTGTTCTCGCGCGCGCGCGAATTGATCGAACCGTTCGAAGCGCGCGGCTACGTGCCGGGTCTCGCCGTACCCCCGGGCACGGCGACCGAAGGCATGGAAGCATTTCTGCCGGGATTCCTCGCCGATTTTGGAACCGCGAAATGACGCGCACGGCGTCGCTGCGGCGTCTGGCGTGGATAACGGCCGCGGTTCTCGCTGTAATGCTTCCCGTCGTGGTCATCGTCGTCGTTGCCGCAAGCTTGGTCGCCCTCGGTGTGCTGTGGGCCGGCGTGCGCCTTGGCCTTGCCGACCATCCGCATCCAAATTTCGGCCTTGCCAATAGCGTCACTTGGGCGCGCGGCGCGTTTGTGTGTTTCCTTGCAGGCCTTCTGTGCGTGCCGGAACTCGACGCCGATGCGCGCTGGATCTTGGTGGCCGCCGGAGCCGTCGTGCTCGCCCTCGACGGTGTGGATGGCTGGATCGCGCGCCGCCGCTCGGAAACGTCCGCGTTCGGTGCGCGTTTCGACATGGAAACCGACAGCGCTTTCATGCTGGCGCTGTGTCTGCTGGCTGCACGCTTCGGCGACGCAGGCCTATGGATCGTGCTGCTCGGCCTGCCGCGCTATTTGTTCGTGGCCACCGCGTGGCGCTATCCGTTTCTGGCCGAGCCTTTGCCGCACAGCGAACGCCGCCGCGTCGTGTGCGTGCTGCAGGGTATTGCCGCACTCGCCGCGTTGAGCCCGCTGGCCGCAGGCCCGCTGATCGGGGCTGCGGGCCTTGCGGTCTTGCTGTGGTCGTTCGCGGTCGACGTAAAGTTTTTGTGGGCGAATGCCGCGAGCCATGCGCCCGTCGCGTTTGCCGCCCGCTTTTTCGGATTGCTGCGCTCGCTTGCGATCTACCATGCGATTCCGGGGCGTGCGGGCCAGCTCGACCGTTTCTATGCGCGTTTCGTGCGGCCCGGGTCGCTGGCGATCGACGTCGGCGCGCACGCGGGCAACCGCGTGGCGTCGTGGCGACGCTTGGGTGCGCGCGTCGTTGCAGTCGAACCGCAGCCGGTTTTCGCCGATTTGCTGCGCCGGTTCTTCTTCGACGATCCGGCCGTGAAGATCGAAGAAAAACTGCTCGACGCGAAGCCCGGCACCGTCGCGCTGCATTTAAGCGACCGCTATCCCACGCTCGCCACGGCAAGCGGCGATTTCATGCGCGCGGCGGCGGCGGCCAAATCCTTCCAAGGGGTCGCGTGGGAGCGCGTGCTGCCGGCCGAAGCCACCACGCTCGATGCGCTGATCGCACGCGAGGGCATGCCCGACTTCGTCAAGATCGACGTCGAAGGGGCCGAGCCGCGCGTGTTGGCGGGGCTCAGCCACGCCGTGGCGGCCTTGTCGTTCGAATATGTGCCGGCGGCAAAGGAAGCGGCGATCGCCTGCATCGACCGGCTTGAAGAGTTGGGAGCCTATCGCTTCAACCGCTCGACCGGCGAAAGCCAGCGCCTTGTGCTGCCGGAATTCGTCTCGGCGGCCGACATGCGCGGCTGGCTTGCCTGTCTCAGCCCGGACGACAAATCGGGCGACGTCTATGCCGAACGGCAAGCAGATCGCGGTGCCCGACCGTCAGCGTGAGCTGGCCTGCCGCCAATTGGCGTGCGCGCACGCGGCGCCAATCCTTGAGATCGAGCGATGGATCGGCCTCGCAGGCGGCAGTCGCAATCCCGTCGAGCGTGGCTTCAAGCAGCGTGCCGCTCGGCAAATGCCAGTCGCTGGCCGCAAGTTCGACGCGATAGCCCGCGCGGACCGCGAGCTGCGCCAACACAAAAGGTGCGGCACCGCCGAGCGCTGGGCCGAGGCCTTTGAAGCGGCGCTGATGGCGTGCAAAGCCTGCGAACAGGGCCGCATCGTCGCGATGCGGCGGGGCAAGCTCGTGGCGCCCGTCGACGGCAAGGCCCATCAGCAAGGGTCTGTCGCGGGCGGCGCGCAGCAACTTGCGCAGCCACGCAACGCCGACGAGATCGACCAAAGCGCTCGACACATAGGCGTCGGCGTGCGGCAGTTTTCCGCCGAGGCTGCGCCGGATTTTCTGCGCGCAGCGGGGCGCTTGCGCGAGCAGTCGCGCATCGCCCTCGACCAGGCGCCAGCGCGCATGCGGCGCCAGCAGCGGGCCAAGCCAGCGCATCATCGCGCCTGTGCCCGATCCCAAATCGGCGACGATCGCGCGAGGCTTCAGTGCCTTTGCAAATGCGCGCGCGAGTTTGCGGCTGCGTGCGGCCGCGTCTGCAGGTGCACGAAGGCGGAGCCAATCGGCGGAGAAGTCGCTCACGGCAGGGCCGCCCACAAACGTGCCGCTTGCTGCGGCCAATCGGGAAAATGCAAAGCGGCGGCGTTGCGCGCAAAGCGTCGGCGCTGCGGCCCCAGCATGCGGCGCAAGGCCTGCGCCAACAGAGCGACGCTTCCCGGCGGCACGAGGATGCCCGCACGCGCGGGCACCACGCTGGGAACTGCCCCCGCCGCAACGCCGACGACGGGCAGGCGATGCGCGAGCGCCTCGGCGAACGCCATGCCGTAGCCTTCGTGGCGCGAGGCGAGTGCGAACAGATGCGCCGCCGCGAAATGGCGACCGAGCGCTTCGGCATTGCACGTGCCCGCAAGCCGCACGCGATGGCCCAAACGCAGGCGCGCGATTTCGGCGCGCACGCGCGCGGCACAGGCCGGATCGCGGTCGGCGGCACCGACGAAATCGGCGCGCCATGCGATGTCGCGCACGCGGGCCAAAGCGCGCAGCAGGGCGACATGGTCTTTGCGCGGCGTAAGTGTCGCCACGCACAAAATGCGCGGCTTGCCGCGTCGTACAAGCGGCGTGCGTACCGTCGCCGCACCTGGCTCGACCACGGCGATCTTGGCGCCGTCCACGCCCATCGCGACGAGGTCGCGGCGTGTGGCCGCACTCGTGGCAACGATCGCGGCGATCTTGGCAAGCCGTGCGGTCTCGGCCGCCAGCCATGCGCGTGCGACCGAGGGTGAAAGTCCCGTTTCGAGACCGAGCGGATGGTGGATGAGGGCTGCCGTGCGCTTGGGCAAGGCGAGACCGTCGAAGGCCGGCAAAGCGAGCCCGTCGATCAGCAGCGTTTCGCTGCCGCGCGTGCGCGCAGCGCAAGCCTTGGCGGCCTTGCGCGCAACGTCGTCGCAGACCGGGTACGTACCGGCGAGTTCTTCGACCGCAACGCGATGGCCTTGGTCACGCCACGCCGCAACCATGGCGGCGGCATACCGATAGCCGCCGGTTGCCTGGTCGAGCGGCCCGGGGACGGCGAGACGCAAACGTGCGCTCAAGACAGGCCGGCCTCATACGCCGCCCACGCGACCGGCGATTCGCGCAGCGTGATCTTCATGCTCGGAAACGAGCCGGCCGTCTGCGGCCCGAGCGCGTCGGCGGCGATCTTGCCTTTCAGCAGTTCGAAGACGAGGCCCGCCAGAAACTCGGTCGTGGTGTTCGTGTCTTTGAGCGGTTCGACGTCGTCGAGATTGCGGTAGTCGAGATCGTCGAGGGCCGCGCGCAGCAATTGGCGCATGAGGCCGATATCGGCGATGAGGCCGTAGCGGTCGAGGGTCGCGCGCCGCAATTCCCATTCGACCACGAAGGTCGCCCCATGCACGCGCTGGGCCGGTCCGAAAATCTCGCCCTTGAAGGAATGCGCGATCATGATGTGGTCTTGGACGGTGAGGCTATACATCGGCATCTCCATAAGCGACGAGCGGCAGGGGCGAAACATCGGCGGCGGCAAGCAGGCGCGCATAACTGGCGGGCAGATCGGCAAAGCGCGTGGGCGTGCCCAGATCGAGGCGGAAAGCAGGCTCGGCCAGCAGGCGCAGCGCAAGCGCCAAACGTTCGCCGTAGCGATAGTGGGCGCGGCGTGCGGCTGCGATGCTGCCGACTTGGCTTGCCGCCAATGTCAGGCGCTGCGAATGGAACGCCCCGCCGAGCGGTACACGCGGTGCGGCTTCGCCGTACCAGGACATTTCGACGATCGTCGCCTCGAAGCCCGCAAGTGCGATCGCGTGCGCAAGGCCCGCTTCGCTGCCCGAACAATGGAAAACCAAATGGCAGCCGCCCGGGCAATCGTCTTTGAGTCCGCCGCGCACACATGCGACCGGCGACGGGTCGAGGCCGTAAAGTTCGATGCCGGGTGTGGGTGCGAGCAACTTTGCAAGGCAAAGCCCGACCGCACCGAGGCCGACGATCGCGACGCGGTCGCCGATTCGCGCGGGATAGTCCCACAGCGCGTTGAGGGCGGTTTCGAGGTGGGCGGCAAGCGGGGCGGTCTGCAATGGCAAGCCTGCGGGAAGCGTCAATGCGGCTTCGGCGGGGACGTCGAAAAAATCTTGGTGCGGATGCAGCACAAACACGTTTTCGCCGATGCGCGACGCGTCGCCCGCTTCGATCGTGCCGACCATGCAGTAGCCGTATTTGACCGGGCCCGGCAGATCGCCGTCCTGAAAGGGCGCGCGCATGCGCGCATATTCGGATTGCGGCACGCGACCTTCGAACACGAGCCGCTCGGTGCCGCGACTGATGCCGCTGAAGTGCCCGCGCACGCGCACATGGCCGGGCGCGAGGGACGGCAGCGTCGTGCGGCGCAGCGCGCACTTTCCAGGGCCGGTCACCCACAAAGCGGCAGCGTCAGTCATTGCGCAGCTGGCACTCGAAGAGCGTATCCTCGCCGAGCGCAAAGCGCCGCGTGGGCGGGCGCAAAGCTTCGTCGAGCCGCTCGATCGGCGGCAGTTGGATCGACGGCCGACCCGAGCCGATCACAAGCGGGGCGATGGCAAGCTGCAGCCGGTCGACGCGGCCCGCAGCCGTGAATTGCGAAACCGTCTTGCCCCCGCCTTCGACCAAAGCAAGGCGCACGCCGCGCGCGTACAATGCCGTCAGCAGCGCGTCGATATCCACACCCTCGGCGACGCGCGGCAGCTCGAGCGTTTCGGCATTGCCGCAAGCTGCACCCGGCCCGCAGCGCGCAAGCAGGGTCGGCGGCGTTGCATTCGCAAAGATTCGGCGTGCCGCCGGCGCACGCCCGTCCGGATCGACGACGACGCGCAAACGCGTCTGCCCTGCACAGCGGCGCACGGTGAGCTGCGGATCGTCGAGGGCGACCGTGCCCGCGCCCACGATCACAGCATCGGCGAGGGCGCGCATACGATGCAGATGCAAGAGAGCCGCTTCGCAATTCACATAGTGCGAATGGCCCGACAAGGTCGCGATGCGCCCGTCGAGGCTCTGGCCGAGCAGAGCGACGACTTGGGTGCGCGCCGTGCGTGCGCGGGCGGCCAACAGCGGCACGTAGATGTCGAAAATGCTTTGTGCGGCCGGCGTGAAGGGGCCGGCGCACTGCCAGCCGCCGTCTTCGGACATCGCCAGCGGCCCGGCCCGGCCGACAGTGCCGTCGGCAGCATTGTGCAGCGCCAGCACGAGCCGCCAGGCGGCATCGGCATCGAGCGGGCGCGGGGCAGGGCGAATGGCGGGCGTTGCAAGCATGGGTGACGATGCTATCACGAGGCGCTGCGCGCGCGCGCCCAATTACGGCGCGCTCCGCGCGCCCCAGATCAAGATGCGGCCCGCAACCGGGACCCAGGCGATCCCGGCGACCAGATAGAACGCCAGATCGATCGCCCAATGGTCCGGCAGCCAGTCGCCGAGCGTGGCGGCGAGCCAGATATAGACGGCCAGGAATGCGAGGATCGCGACGAACGCGAAGGTGGAGCGAAAACGGGGCATAAGGCATATAGATGCGACGGAACCCCGGAATGTCCAGCCCCAACCTTTCGCTCGACCGCTATTACGACCGCCTGACCCTCTATGCGCGCCTGGCGCGCTGGGTGGGGGCGGATGCCGGCTATGGGGCTGCCACCGTGCATCGCGCCTTGCGCCCGACCCATGCGGCCGAATCCCCGTTCGAGGTCGTGCATGGCCTGATCGATGCCGAACTCGGGTCCACCCAAGTGCATCGCCTGCTCGATGCCGGCTGCGGCTTGGGCGGAACGAGCCTCTATTTGGCACGCCGCAGGACGGCACTCTGCGACGGCATTGCGTTGTCGGCGCACCAGGTGCACGCGGCAAGCGAAAATGCACGCAAGGCCGGGCTTGGCGAACGCTGCCGCTTCAAGGTGGCGAGTTTCGACGATGCGCTGCCGGCGCTTCATTACGACGCGATCGTCGCGATCGAATCGCTCGCCCACGCGCCCGATCTTGCCGCCAGCCTCGCCAATCTCGCCAAGAGCCTTGCGCCCGGCGGGCGGCTTGTGGTCGTGGACGACGTCGCCGATCCGGCGGCCGATCCGGGCGATACGGCTTTGTTCAAGGCAGGCTGGCAGGTGCCGAGCTTCGTATCGCGCGAAGCCTGGCGCGCTGCTTTCGCCCAAGCCGGTTTGCGGGTTGTGCGCGATGTCGATCTCACGGCGCGTGTCGTGCAGCGCCGGGCATGGCAGCGTGCGGCTTTGACCTTGCTCAATACGGCCGCTTGCGCCGTGGCACCGCATGCGGCCTTGCGCGCCGTGCTTGCGTCCCATCGCGGCGGTTTGGCGCTCGAGCGGCTCTACGCGCGCGGCCAAAGTGCGTATCGGCTGTTTGTGGCGCTATAGTCGCGCCATGCCGATTCGCCAATCCAAACCGGGTGCCGAAAACGCCGAGACGATCGCCCTGCAAGCGCTCGCCTGGCTTGCAAGCGAGGAAGACCATCTCGCGCGCTTCATGGGGCTTGCGGGCCTCTCGGTCGACGAATTGCGCGCACGCGCGTCCGAGCCTGCGTTTCTTGGCGGCGTGCTCGACTTCGTGCTCGAGAACGAAGCTTTGCTCGTGGCGTTTGCCGAAGCCGCAGAGCTGAAGCCGGAGGCGGTAGGGCGCGTGCGCCGCCAATTGCCCGGCGCCCCGGTATGGGAGTGACGGCGTCTTTGCCCATCGACGCGGCGATGGGCGACCTGCAGGCCGCCCTCGCCGCACACTCGAACGTCGTTCTGGAAGCCCCGCCGGGGGCGGGCAAAACCACGCGCGTGCCGCTCGCTTTGCTCGACGCTTCGTGGGTTATGGGCCGCAAAATCGTGATGCTCGAGCCGCGCCGCATCGCGGCACGTGCGGCCGCACGGCGCATGGCGCACACGCTCGGCCAGGCCGTCGGCGAAAACGTTGGCTACCGGGTGCGCATGGACAGCCGCATCGGACCTTCGACGCGCATCGAAGTCGTCACCGACGGCATTTTCGCGCGCCGCATCCAGCAAGATCCGGCGCTTGAAGACGTCGCTGTCGTGCTGTTCGACGAGTTCCACGAGCGCGGCCTCGAGAGCGACATGGGCCTTGCACTCGCGCTCGACGCGCAAGCCAATCTGCGGCCCGATCTGCGCCTGCTTGTGATGTCGGCCACACTCGACGGCGTGGGTGTGGCGCGCATCATGGGCGAAGCGCAGATCGTGCGTGCACAGGGCCGTGCGTTTCCGGTTGCCGTCGAATGGCAGCCGCGCCCCGAGATTCGCGATCTGGCGGACGCGACCGCGCGCACGGTGCGCCAAGCCCTCGCGCGCGATCCGGGCGACGTGTTGGCCTTCCTGCCGGGTGTTGCCGAAATCCGCCGCGTGGCCGACCGGCTCGACGGGCTCGGGGCCGGCTTCGACATTCTGCCGCTCTATGGCGATCTGTCGGCCGAAGCGCAGGACCGCGCGATTCAGCCCGCCATTCCGGGGCGGCGCAAGATCGTGCTCGCAACCGCGATCGCCGAAACGTCGCTGACCATCGACGGTGTCGGCATCGTGGTGGACAGCGGCTTCAAGCGTGCGCCGCGTTTCGATCCGCGCAGCGGCATGTCGCGCCTCGAAACCGTGCGCGTCAGCCAAGCTTCGGCCGAGCAGCGGCGCGGGCGTGCGGGCCGCGTGGGGCCGGGCACATGCTGGCGCTTGTGGGGCGAGGCCGAACATCGCCAGCTCGCACTCTACGACCGGCCGGAAATCGCGGCGGCCGATCTTGCACCGCTGGCGCTCGAACTTGCGGCCTGGGGCATTGCCGATCCGGCGTCGCTGGCTTTGCTCGATGCGCCGCCCGCAGCAGCGTTTGCGCAAGCGCAAGCCTTGCTGGTCGAGTTGGGCGCCCTCGATGCGGCGGGCAAAATCACCGCGCATGGCCGCGCGATGGCCGAGCTTGCCGCACATCCGCGGCTTGCGCACATGATGATCGAAGCCAAGCGCGCCGGGCAGGGGGCCTTGGCGGCCGAGCTCGCGGCGCTGGTCGAAGAGCGCGACATTCTGCGCGGCTGCCGCGAAGCCGATCTGCGCGTGCGGCTCGAGATTCTGGCGCGCGATGCCGATAGTCGCCTGCCGACGGGTGCGAGCATCGACAAAGCGGCGGTCGCCCGCGTGCGCGAGGCCGCGCGCGTGTGGCGCAAGCGCTTGGGCATCGGCGCCGCCATAGAAAGCCATTTGTCGGCGGGCATCGTGCTCGCTTTCGCCTATCCCGACCGCATCGGCAAACGGCGCGGCGGCACGGCACCCGGCTATCTCTTGTCGAACGGGCGCGGGGCAGCGTTCGCGGCCCCCGAAAGCATTGCCGCCGAAGACTGGATCGTTGCGGCCGATCTCGACGGGACGGCGCGCGAGGCGCGCATCTTTGCAGCCTTGCCCACAACCAAAGCCGAAATCGAAGCGGCGTTTGCCGCGCGCATTCGGGCGGAGCGCATCGTCGAATGGCAGCCGCGTCTCGAGGCCGTGGCGGCGGTCGAGCGGCGGTTGCTGGGTGCGATCGTGCTCGACGAGCGCCCGGCGCGCGATCTCGCCCCTGAAGAACTGCGTGCGGCGGTGCTCGCGGGCGTGCGCGCCATGGGCTTGGCACGCCTGCCCTGGACCGATTCGTGCCATGCGCTGCGCCGGCGCGTGGCTTTCCTGCGCCGCCTCGACGAAGCGACATGGCCCGATCTTTCCGACGACGCCTTGTCGGCAACGCTCGACGATTGGCTCGGGCCCTATCTCGGCAAAGCGTCGCGCGCGAGCCACTTGGCCGAAATCGATCTCTACGAAGCGTTGCAGTCGCAGCTCGACTGGCAGTTGCGCAAGCGGCTCGATGCGTTGGCTCCCACCCATTTGCAGGTGCCGACCGGCAATAGGCTCGCCCTCGACTATTCGGGCGACGTGCCGGTCTTGGCCGTGCGGCTCCAGGAAATGTTCGGCTGCCGCGACACGCCGCGCCTGGCCGACGGAAAAGTGCCTGTATTGCTGCATTTGCTGAGCCCCGCGCGCCGGCCCGTGCAGGTGACCAAGGATCTCGCAGGCTTCTGGGCAGGCAGCTACAAAGAGGTCAAACGCGATCTCAAAGGCCAGTATCCCAAACATGTCTGGCCCGACGATCCGCTGGCGGCGTTGCCCACGGCGCGCGCCAAGCCGCGAGGGACGTGATGCTTGCCGAAATGCTGCTCTATCGCTGCGTGCGCACGGAAAAATGGGTCGAGCGCATCGGCTATCGCGCAGGCGCCGTGCGGCTGTGGTCGCGCTACGGGCGCTGCAAGCGCCTGTGGGCGCCGCATCTTGCGAACACGAAAAATTTCGTGGCCGCCGCAGCCGATGCCGCACCCGGGCGGCGCACCGCACTCGTGTTCGGCTCGGGCCTGCTCGCCGATCTGCCGATCGCGCATCTTGCCAGCCGTTTCGCGCGCGTCGATCTCGTGGACATCGTGCATTTGCCGACGACGCGCTGGCGCACGCGGCGCTATCCCAATGTGCGTCATCTCGTGTGCGATCTCACCGGCGTGGGAGCCGGCCTCGTGGCGGGCGATCTGCCCGAGCCGCAATCGGATTTCGGGCTCGACGATCCAAGCGTGGATTTCGTGGTTTCGCTCAATCTGGTTTCGCAGCTGCCGCTGGCGGCGATCGAGTGGCTCGCGGAGAAACGCGGCTGGAGCGAAACCCTTTGCGATGCCTATGCCGCGCGCATCGTGGCAGCGCATCTGGCGCATCTCGGCCGTTTTGCGGCCCCCGTCTGCCTCGTGGGCGATGCCGAGCGCCGGTTCTTCGATCGCAACGGTGCGGAGACCGACCGGCAGGATGCGTGGTTCGGCGTGCCGCCGCCGGCCGCCGACGCGGCCTGGGACTGGGACTTGGCGCCGCTCGGCGAAATTTCGCGCGACTATTCGGTGCGCAACCGCGTTGTCGCCATTCGAGAGCTGCGCGACTCGACGCGAATCGCGTAGAATCGCCGAGTCGCATTTTTGGCGCGCAAAGACGGAGTGCAGGCTCGATGGCCGGTCTGGGGCGGATTCTCTTGGTGGTTTTGCTCGGCCTCTGGGCGCTTCCGGCGGCCGCACAGGATATGCGCAGTGCTTCGGAAGCGCTGCGGCGCGGGCAGTGGGAATTGGCGCGGCAAATCCTCGCACCGTTGGCCGAGGCCGAAAATGCCGACGCGCAATATGCGCTCGGGACGCTTTATGCCAACGGCGACGGCGTTGCCCCCAACATGGCGCGCGCCGAACAGCTGTGGCGCCAAGCAGCCCAGAAGGGCCATGCGCGCGCGCGCGAACAATTGGCGTTTTTGCGCGCGATGGGGCCGGCGCCCGCAGCGGTCGCCGCGTCGGCAAATCCGACCGGCGGGCCCGAGCAGTGGCGCGTGCAGATCGCGACCGTGCCCACGCCTGAGTCCGCGCAGCGCGAATTCCGCCGTTTGGCGCGCCAATACGGCGAGATACTCGCGGGCACCGACCTTGTGGCGCCGCTTTTCACTTTGCCGGACGGCGGCCAGGTGGTGCGCGTTCAGGCAGGCCCGGTCAGCGAAGAGCGCGCGCGCGACATCTGCGCCAAGCTGCGCGATCTGAACGCCGGCTGCCGCGTGATCCGCCCGGAAGGCTGATCCGGTCGCTTCCTATTGAAACTCAGTTCGCCGTTTCGGGCATCGACGCCCGGCGGAACATTTCCGGGTTCATCAGCGCTGCGAACGAGAAGGTGCGTTGGATCGACGTGTTGTCGAGCCGCCGCAGCCGCGCATGCGGAATCTTGTTGGGATCTTGGAAGACGAGCTCGATCTCCCAGTTGTGAGTCTCGCGGCCGATCGTGATGAAACGATCGCCCACTTTGAACCCGTCGCTCTTGTTCCGAAACATCGACATTTTTTCAAATCGCCTGACTGCTGGAAGCGAACCTTAGTCGCTTGGCGCCGCCGCGTAAAGCGCTGCGCAAAGGCCGCAACATTTGGCGTTTTTGCATTTTGCAAATGACCGCAGTTTTGGCGATCTTCGCAACATTTGACGAATCGAAAAATGGTAGAATCTTCCTCGATTCGCAGCTCGATTCGCAGCTCGATTCGGCCATCGTTTTGAGGCGCACGCGCAGATGCTTGCAACGTCCCTGGGGATTCGTGCGACCGCTGTATTTTGTGGAGTTCTATTTGTGTTTTCGACGTTGCTGGGATTCGTGCGCGCGCAGCCGCCGTCCTTCCGGTGGGCGGTCTACTACGCCGATGCCGCAGCGCCTGAAGCCTTTGCGCCCTTCGACATGGTGGTTTTCGACAGCGACCGGCATCCCGATCTCGGCCCCTTGCATGCGCGCAAGGCGCTCGCCATCGGCTATCTGAGCGTGGGCGAGGTGCACCGCACGCGCAGCTATTTCGACGAAGTCTCGCGCCAAGGGCTGCTGCTCGACGAAAACCCGACCTGGCCCGGCGCCTTCGCGGTCGACATCCGCGACAGACGCTGGCACGCGCGCATTCTCGACGAACTCGTCCCCGCCATTCTCGCGCGCGGCTTCGACGGCGTGTTTCTCGACACGGTCGATACCGGCACCGATCTCGAGCGGCGCGACCGCGTGCGCTTTGCAGGCGCCACGCTCGCCACGATCGAACTCGTGCGCGCGATCAAGCGACGCTACCCGTCGGCCGTAGTCGTGCTCAATCGCGGCTACGACATTCTGCCCGCCGTCGAAAACTCGGTCGACATGGTGCTCGCCGAATCGCTGGTCACCGCCTGGGACTTCCAGAACAACCGCGCGCGCATGGCGCCGGCCCCGCAGCACCAGGCCGAAAGTGCGATGCTGCGCCAAGCGGCCGAGCGCAATCCCAAATTGAAGCTGCTCGCCCTCGAATATTGGCCGCCCGAAGACGGCGCCGCGCTCAAAGAAATCTACGCCAAGGTCCGCGCACTCGGCTTTGCGCCGTACGTCGCGACTGTGGCACTCGACCGCGTGGTGCCCGAACCGCGATGATCCGGGCTCTTGCATTTGCTCTCGTGCTGGCGCTGCTCGGGTCCGCGTTCGCGCACGCCCAGCCCGTGCCGCGCCGCGTGCTGGTGCTGTGGGATTCGACGTCGGTCGCTAAGGATTGGCGCACCAGTTTCGCCCATTCGATGCTCGAGATGCCGCTCAATCGGTTGGGCTACATCGCCGAGCCGCTCGACCTCGCCCGGAAGCTGCCCGACCCCGCAAGCTTTGCCGATGCGCATGCGGTCGTCGCCTGGATCGATACCGACAGCGTGCCAGATCCCGCCGACATGCTCGCCTTTCTCGACCGCGCCACGCGGGCGGGCTTGCGCTTCGTGCTGATCGGCGAGCCCGGTTTCCTGCGCGCACGCGGCGGGGGCGAAGGCGTGCCGCTGGCGGCCGCAAACGCGGTCTTCGAGCGTGCGGGCTTCCGCCTGCACGACGAATATGTGCGCCTCACCTTCGACGTCGACGCCGATCCGCGCGTGCCCGCGATGGTCGAATACGAACGCGCGCTCGAGCCGCCGCTCGCCCCGTTCGCGGTGTGGCGGCCGAGCGATCCGGCCACGGTCTCGGCCCTCGTCTTGCGCAAGCGCGGCCGGCCCGAGACCGAGAGCCATGTCGTGATGCTCGGCAGACAGGGCGGGCTTGCGGCCTTCGGCTATTCGCATTTCTTCGAACCCGAATTGCGGCGGCGCCAATGGCGCATCGATCCGATCGCGTTCCTCGCGCGCACGCTGGGGGCAAGCGAGGCGCCGATCCCGGACGTGACCACGATCGTCGGGCGCCGGATCTATTTCAGCCATATCGACGGCGACGGGTGGCGCAACGTGACCGAAATCCAGCCCGGTCGGCGCTTGCGCAAACTCTCGGCCGAAATCGTGCTCGACGAAGCGATCGCACCGTTCCCGGATCTGCCGGTGACGATGGCGCCCATCGTGGCGGATCTGCACCCCGATTGGTGCGGCACGCAAGAGGGGCGCGCCATTGCGCGGCGCATTTTCGCGCTGCCGCAGGTCGAGGCCGGCAGCCACACCTGGACGCATCCGTTCGACTGGCCGTTTTTCGAGCGGCCCGACGCCGAAGCGCTCGAGCGCGCGATCGCGTCGCGCTATCCGGGCTGTCAGGAAAGCCCGGGCTGGTTTGCGAACATGCTTGCGCGCGTGCGCAATCGCGTGTCGGGCAATACGGAAGCCAAAAAGCGCGCCGCCGAATTCGACGGCCAGTACGGTGCGGCCGGCGCTTACAACACGCCGCGCGCCTATGCCGGCAAACCCTATTCGCTCGCCGACGAAATCGGCGGGGCTGCCGCCTACATCCAAACATTGCTGCCGCCGGGCAAAACGCTGGGCCTCGTGCAATGGTCGGGCAACACGGCCCCGGGCGAAGCGGCACTTGCGCTGGCGGCCCAGGCGGGCTTGCGCAACATCAACGGCGGCGACACGCGCTTCGATGCCGAGTTCAATTCCTTGTCCTACGTGGCGCCCATCGGCCGGCGTGTGGGTGCCCACTGGCAGATCTACGCGGCCGCTTCGAACGAGAACACCTACACCGATCTGTGGAGCGACCGCTATTTCGGTTTCCGCGATCTCGCCGAGACGCTCGCCAATACAGGTGCGCCGCGTCGCCTCACGCCCGTCAACGTGTACTACCACGTCTATTCGGGCGAAAAAGACGCAGCCCTGCAAGCGCTGCTCGGCAATCTAGCCTATGCGCGCGGGCTCGAGATCGCGCCGATCTTCGCAAGCCAGTACGCCGCCATCGCCGAGGGCTTCTACAAAGCGCGCATCGTCGCCTTGGGCGATCGCGCGTGGCGCATCGAGGATCGCGGCGCTTTGCAGACGGTGCGTTTCGATCCGCCGTTCGACGATGCGGCCGTCGATTTCGCGCGCGCGCGCGGCGTGCTCGGCTTCCGGCGCGATGCCGGCGCGCTCTACGTGGCCCTCGATCCGGCCGAGGCCGCAGCGGTCGTGGCCCTCGGGCATGCGGGGCCCGCCAACACCGTCTATCTGATCGATTCGCGCTGGCCCATCGCCGAACTCAAGCGCGGGCAGGGGGACTTCGAATTCGCCGCCGAAGGCTTCGGCGCAGGCACCATGCACTGGCGCGTGGAGCCCGATGCGCGCTACGCGTTGGCAGTCGACGGCACGGAGATGGGCGAGGTGCGCGCCGATGCAAGAGGCACGCTTGTTTTGTCCTTGCCCCGTGCCGACGGGCGGCGCGTGGCCGTGCGTTTGCGTCGGGTGCAATCGTGAGCGGCCTCTACCGGCGCATGGCCGGCCAGTACGCGATGGTGGCGGCTCTTGCCGGCGCCAGCGTGGCCGCAAGCTTGCTTGTGCTGCCGGGCGAAGCCGAGCGTGCGGCCATGCATCTGCGCGACCGCGAATTCGGCCAAGCGCTCGAGCTTTTCGAAGCGCGTCTCGCGCGCAACGGCCCGCAGGTCGCGACGGTGGCTCCGCTTGCGCGCCTCTATGCGCAGCAGGGCGACGTTTCGCGCGCGATCGCGATGCTCGACAGCCTGATCGCTTCGGCCTCGCTCGAACGCGCCGAACTCATCGACACGCGCAAGCTTCTGCAGATCTATCTGCGCTGGGCCAACCGCGAGGCGGCACGGCGCGAAAATCTCGTCGAGCTCGTGCGTCTCGAGCCCACAAGGCCCGCAATCCGCGAGCTCGTGGCGCTTTCGAGCTTCGCCAACGATATCGAACAGCAGATCGCAGCCCTTGCCCAACTCGCGACATTGCCCGACGCCGAGCCCGAAGATTTCGTCGATCTGGCCGAACTGCGCGCGGCACGGCGCGAATTCGGCGAGGCGGCGGCGACGCTCGCCGCTTTGGCCGCACGCTTTCCCGCTGCCGTCGCACCCAGCGTGCTCGAATTGTGGATCGGCGTTTCGCTCGAGAGCGGGGCGGTGTCGCAAGCCATGGCGATCGCGCAGGCGCGCCTGCCGCCCAACGCTTCGAGCGAAATCGTCGGCGTCGTTGCGTCCGCCTTTCTGGGACGCGGGCGTGCGGCCGAAGCGCTCGGCGCACTCGCCCCGGTCGAAGGCCGCTTGGGCGACGATCCGGCCGTCAACATGGCGTTGATGCGCGCGGCATCCGATGCGCGCGCCATTCCGCTGCTCGCACGCCTGTTCGATCTGCAGATCGCGCGCGGGCTCGCTGGTTTCGCACCGCGCTATCTGGGCGATCTCGTCGAGTTCGGGTTTGCGGCCGGCCGCGCGACGCAGGCGCTGGCGCTGGCCGAGCGGCTCGATCCACGCGCCCTCGGCGACGCCCAGCTCGTGCAGCTGATCGAGCAGACCATCTCCTTGCGCCAGACCGCGTTGCTGCAGGCGATCGCGCGGCGCATCGATCCCGCACGCCTTGCGGCAGCGCCGATGCTGGCCGCGCGTATGCATCTTGCGGCAGGCCAGCGCGACCTTGCCGTCGCGGCCGCGATGCGCGCAGCCGCGCGGGAAGATCGTTCGCTCGCCGACACGCTCGATCTTGCGCAGATATTCGCAAGCCTCGAGATGCAAGCACAGGCGCTGCGCCTGCTCGAAGGGGCCGCACGCGAAGCCGATCTGCCCGAGACGGCGATCGGCGACATGGCGCAGCTTTATATTGCGCTCAAGCGCACGCAAGACGGGGCTGTCGTGTTCGAGCGTTTGCGCCGCGAGCGTCCGCTGTCGTTGGCGGCCGTCACAGGCTGGGCGCTGACGAGCGCTTTGTCGGGCAGAGCCAATGCGGTCGCCGCGTGGCTCGATGCCGACGGTGCTGCATTGTCCGCGCAGACATTGACCGATCTGTTTTTTGTCGGGGCCGACGCCAAAGCGCCCGCCTTGCAGCTTGCCGCCGCACGTCGCTTGCGCGCCCTCGAAGGCCCCACGCCGCAAGCGCGTCTGCGCGTGGCGCAAGCCGCCCTTGCGGCCGGCCGCGCGCTCGAGGCTTTGCCCGAAGCGCGTGCCTTGCGCGCCGATCCGGGCGGCGAGGAGGCCGAGTATCTCTATCGCGAAAGCCTGAGCCAGGCCGCGCGCAACGATGCGGGTGCGCGCGCCGAGCTGCGCACCTATTGGCGCAGCCGCCTTGCCGACGCAAACCTGCGCCAAGCCGCACGCGACGAAGCGCTCTATGCGCTGATCGACCAGCGCGCCTTCGACGAGGCCTTGCCCGAGCTTGCGCGCCGCGCGCGCCGCGATCCGGGCGAATGGCTCGGCGCTTACGTGAGCGTTGCGCGCTCGGCCGGGCGCGCGTCGGCCGTCGTCGATTTGCTGCAGGCGGTCGCGGGCGACAGTGCCTTGCCGTCGCAAGCGCGCGCCAACGCGGCCTATGCGCTGCTCGAACTTGCCCCGGCGCAGGCGCTCGGCGTTCTGCGCCGCATGGCGGCCGACATTGGCGGCGAATGGCAGGATGCGCTCGATCTCGCACTCGAGCGTGCGGGCTTGCGCGACGAGTTGCTGGCGAGCCTCGTGGCGCGGTCGCAGAAGCCCGGTCTCGACGAAAGCCAGCGCAGCGCTTTGGCCTATCGCGTGCTCGATCTCGGCGACAAAGCCGCGGCCCTTGCACTCTACCAAGAGCTTGCCGAAGGCCAGCCTGCGGACAGCAATGCGGCCCAGCAAGCGCTCTACGTGATGGGCCCGCGGCCCGAGCCTGCACAGCTCGCTTGGATTGCAGCGCAAGCGCAAGCCGCGTCCGGCGAAGCGCGCATGGGCTGGATCAACGTGCTGCGCAATGTGGGCGCTTCGGCGCGTGCGGCCGAATTGCTGGCGCAAGACGCGGCACAGCCCGGCCGTGCCGGCGGTGCGGCGGCACTGCTTGCGGCCGAGATCCATCTGGCGGCAGGCGAGCGCGCTGCCGCCTTGCGCCTCATCGAGACGCGCATTCCAAACGAAACGGTGCCGGATTTCGCGCAGCGTGCGGGCGAAATCGCGCAAGCGCTGGGCCGCAACGATCTCGCGCGCCAAGCCTTCGATCGGCTGTTCTTGCTCGATCCTTCGCGCCCGGCTGCCCAGCGTCTGGCGGGGCTTGCGGCTTATGCGGCGGGCGACATTGCGCGCGCACGCGACTTGTTGCAGCGCTATCTCGCCGGGCCCGTGGGCCGAGCCGCCGGCGATTGGGAAGCGCATTATGCGCTCGGCGAAGTCTCGGTGCGGCTCCGCGACCGTGCAACTGCGCGCGTCCAGCATGCCGCCGCGATCGCCGCCATAGACAGACTGCAAGCCCCGCCCGCCTATGTGCAGGCGGCCAAAGCCTATGCGCTGTTCCGCGTCGGTCTTGCCGAACAGTCGGTGGAACTGTTCGAGCGTTTGCTGCGCGCCCAGCCCGGCAATCGCGATCTGCGTGCCGACTATGCGGGCGTGCTGATCGAGCTTGGCCGCACGGCCGAAGCGCGCGTCGTTTTGGAGGACCGCTCGTGAGCGCGCGGATCCGCCTCTTCGTTGCCGCCCTCGCGGCGTTCCTTGCCGCAAGCGTGCCGCTCGCCGCACAAACCGCACCGCCGCGCATCGACGTGACGTGGTCGAGCGAAGGGCCGCTTGCCAATGTGCGCATCGTGGCGGTCCCGCCGGTCGAGATGCGTCTCGAGACCAACGGCCGCGAGGCCGTCTTGCGCTTCGCGCGGCCCGTCGCGACCTTCGAAGGCGGCGGGCTGCAGCGCGATCTTTCGCGCTTCGTCGAATCGGTGGCGAGCGGCTTCGACACGCTCGTGTTCGTCGGCACGCAGGATGCGGCCGCGACCTTGCGCCGCGAAGACGGCGGCGTGCTGCTGGTGCTGCGCCTGCCCGAACGCCAAGTGGCAGACGAGACCGCACCCGACGGCATCGCGGTCGAACGCGCCGAGCGACGCTTGCAGCGCCTGCGCGCCGTCGTCGAAGCGCAAAGCGGCCAGACCGATATTGCGCGCGGGCGCCTTGCGCGCCTTACGCAGGAAGATCCGAGCGACGCCGAAACGCTTGCACAGCTTGCAAGCGTTGAGCGCCAGATCGGCCGACCGCTGCGCGCGGCCAATCTGCTGGCGCGGGCGGCCGCCCTCGATCCCGGCAATCCCGATATTGCGGCGGCGCGCGCCGAACTTGCGCGCGGCGACGCGGCGTTCGTGCGCGTCGAGCCCGAATATCGGCGCACGAGTTCGCAGGAGAAGCGCTATCTCGTGGGCACCACCGCCGAAGCGCCGATCAATCTCGCTTGGCGGGCGACGGCCGCGTTCGACACGGTGCAGCTCGACAGTCCCGGCGTGCGGCGCACGAACGGGGCGAGCGGCGCGTTCAAAGGCGGCCGGCAGCGCGGCGCTTTCGGGCTTGCCTGGCGCGGCGACGAGGGCACGCGCGTGCACGGCCAGATTTTCGCGAATGCCGAACGCCTGGGCGTCGGACTCGGCACCGACCTCGTCAGCGATCTTGCGCGCTACGGCCTCGGCGTCGAAATCGCGCGCCCCTATTGGGATTTTTCGGAGAGCCTCGTGGCAGGCGGCACACGCGACCGCGTGTCCGCCGAGTACGGCGAGCGCGCGTTCTTCGGCCTCGATCTGCGCATGCGCGCCGGCCTCAGCCGCTACGGGCTGCCGGGCTTGAGCGACGGCGCGCGCAGCGCCACGCTCGACGGCGCGCTGCGCTTGCCGCTCGACGGGATCGTGCGCGGCGCCTCGCTTGCCTATGCGTTCGACGGCGAATATCCGTGGCGCATCGCGCGCGCGGCCGATCCCACATCGGCAGGGGCCGAATACCGCCCCGTTCCGGTGCGCTACCGCGAAGTGCACGCCCTGCTCGCGGGCTACACGCTCGATTTCAAGCGCGTCTTCGACACGGCGTGGCCGATCGTGGCGGATTTCTCGGCCGGCCCCGCTTACGACCGCTACGGCCATCGCGGCGGCCCCTTGCTGGGGGCAAGTGCCGCATGGGCGGACAATGGCGCCTTGCAAGGCGGCTTGCGCACCGGCTACGGGCGCGGCGTGGGGCGCGATTCTTCGGCGGCAACCACGATCGGCGGATATCTGACATGGCGGATGTAGTCCCTCCTCAAACGCCGGAAGCGGCAAACGCGGCACCGCGCCTGTTGGGCATGCGCCAGTCGGCGCTGGTCGAGATCGCGGTCTTCTTCCTTGTGGCGCTCGCGATCGATTTTCTGTTCCTCGATTTCGGCCGTTATGCCGGCGTGCAGCCGCATCCGTTCTGGCTCATCGTGCTGCTGTGCGCGATCCAGTACGGGACCGGCGAAGCGCTGCTTGCGACGATCGCGGCGACGGCCGCCTTGCTCGTCGGCAATCTGCCCGCCCAAGGGTTCGACGAAGATCTCTATGGCTGGCTCTTGCGCGCCACGCTCAATCCGCTGATGTGGGCCGTGGCGGCCGTGCTGTTCGGCGAGCTGCAGGGCCGCGTGCGGCGCGAACGCGACGGCTTGCGCGCCGAGCTCGAACAATCGCGCCGGCGCGAAGAGGTGATCGCAGCCGCCTATCGCAGGCTCGACGTGCGGCGCGAAAGTCTCGAAGCGCGCGTGGCGGGCCAGCTGCGCACCGTGTTCGCGATCTACAACGCCGCCAAAGGCATCGAGCGCATGTCGGCCCAGCAGGTCGAAGCGGGCGTGGGCGAGCTGGTGCGCACGGTCATGGGTCCGCGCCGCTATTCGCTGTTCTTGCTGCGCGGCGACGTGCTGGAGCTCGCGATGAACGAGGGCTGGCCGTCGCAAGCGGGCGAAAACGCGCGCAGCTTCGACGGCAGCTCGCCTTTGTTCCAGGCCGTCGTCGGTTCGCGCCGCACGCTCGTGGCGGCCGTCGAATCCGACGATCAGGCGATGCGCGGCGAAGGCCTGCTTGCGGCCCCGCTGCTCAACGTCGATACGGGCGAAGTGGTCGGCATGCTCAAAATCGAAGAGATGGGCTTTCTCGAACTCACGGCCACGACGATCGAAAATTTCCGCCTGCTGTGCGAATGGATCGGCACCGCCTACGCCAACGCGAGCCGCACGGCGCGTTTGAAGGCGGGCCCATGAGCCAAACCCAAGGCAACGAACGGCGGCAGGCACGGCGCGACCGCGAACATGCGGCGATGCTGGCGCAATTGTCGTCGCTCGCGGCCGAAGTGCCGATCGTCGAAACCTGCTTGTTGGGGCTTGCCGCCGGTGCCGCGATATCGCTCGGCTGGTTCGCGGCGATCGTGGGCCAAGCCAGCGTGATCGAGGCTTTGGCGATGCATGCGGGTGCGGTCGGCGTTTTGGGCGTATGGAGCTGGAGCGTGGCCAAGCGCAAACGCGATTTGCGTCTGCCGTATTTGCTGGTCGGGTCGGCCGCTCTTGCCGGGCCGTTCGGCGCGGCCGGGACCGTTCTGTGCGCGCTGCTCTACGCGCTCTTCCGCCGCCATACGTCGAGTTTCGAGGAATGGTACGCGGCGCTGTTTCCCGCGCAGAAGACCGCGAGTGCGCGCGCCCTCTTCCAGGAGATCGCCGGCGACGGCACCGACGACCGCGTGGCCGCCCGCTCGGTTGCGAGCTTCACCGACATTCTGGCGTTCGGCACGTTCGAGCAGAAGCAAGGTCTGCTCGCGCTGATCGCCACCTATTTCAAACCGGCTTTTGCGCCGGCCCTGAAAGCCGCGCTCGCGCACGAAGAGCCCGCAATCCGCGTGCAGGCCGCAACGGCCGTTGCCCAGATCGAACAGCGCTTCATGCGCCGCTCGGTCGATCTCGAAGGCGAGCTTGCGCGCCGCCCCGGCGACGTGCCGTTGATCGCGGCGGCGGCGCGGCACTACGACGACTACGCGTTCACGGGCCTGCTCGATTCCGAACGGCAGGACGAGAACCGCAAGCGCGCTTTGGCGCTCTATTCGGCCGCGCTCGAGAAGACGCCCGAAAACGGCGCTCTCGAACTTGCCAAGGGCCGTCTGCTCGTGCGGCTCGAAGCGTTTGAAGAGGCGAGCCAATTGCTCGCCCGCTCGGCCGAAGCCGGGCGCCTGCCGCCGGTCGGCACAATCTGGTATCTCGAATGCCTGTTTCGCCAGCGCGCCTATGCGCGGCTGCGGAACGTGGCCGCGCGCATCGCACCGCTGCTCGACAATGATCCCAACGCCGATCCGCTGCTGCGCGATGCGGCCAATCTGTGGGGCGGGCGCCAGATCGCATGACCATCGCGGAACCCGGCGTCGATTTTGCGAATTTCCCGAGTGCGGATGTGTGCCTGCTGCTCGAAGGCACTTACCCTTACGTGTCGGGCGGCGTGTCGACGTGGGTGAACGACCTCATCCGCGCGCAGCCGCATCTGACGTTCCATTGCGTGGCACTGCTGGCCGACCGGCGCGCGCGCGCGTTCAAATATCCGATCGCCGACAACGTCGTCGGGCTCACGCATGTGTATCTGCAGCAGCCTGCGGCCGGGCCCAAGCACGTGCGCGGCTTGAAGAAGCTGTTCGATGCGCTCGAGCCTTCGCTGCTCGCGCTCCAGGCGCGCGGCGGCATCGACGATCTCGCGCGCATCGTCGCGCTCGTGGCACCCTATCGCACGCGGCTTGGCGCCGAAACGCTTCTCAATTCGCAGACCGCGTGGAACGCGCTCGTGCGCATGTACCATGGCAGCGTGCCGGACTGCTCGTTCCTCGATTATTTCTGGACCTGGCGCGCCCAACTCGGCGGACTTTTTGCGGCGTTGCTTGCGCCGCTGCCGCAAGCGCGCGTGTATCATACGATCTCGACCGGCTATGCGGGCGTGATGGCGGCGCGTGCGCATCTCGAAACCGGGCGGCCCTGTTTCGTGACCGAGCACGGCATCTACACGAACGAACGCCGCATCGAGATCACGATGGCCGACTGGCTGTCGGCGAACCGGCCGCGCATGCTCGCGGTCGACCGCTCGCGGCGCGATCTCAAGGATCTCTGGATCGACACGTTCGTTTCCTATTCGCGCGCGATCTATTCGACCGCCAGCGCCGTCGTGACGCTCTACGAAGGCAACCAGGCCATGCAGCGGCGCGACGGCGCACCGCCCGAACGCCTGCGCGTGATCCCCAACGGCATCGACTACGACGCCTATGCGGCCGTGCCGCGCGCCGACGAAGGGCGCAAGCCCACCGTGGCGCTGATCGGCCGCGTCGTGCCCATCAAAGACGTCAAAACCTTCATCCGCGCGGTGGCTGCCGCCAAGCGCGAGGTGCCGGATGTCGAAGCCCTGGTGCTCGGGCCCGAGGACGAAGATCCCGCCTACGCGGCCGAGTGCCGCGATCTCGTGCGCATCCTCGGGCTTGAGGGCACGCTGCGCTTCATGGGGCGGCAGAAGCTCACCGACTGGCTCGGCCGCATCGACGCGCTTGCGCTGACGTCGGTGTCGGAAGCCCAGCCGCTCGTGATCCTCGAAGGCGGAGCGGCCGGCGTTCCGACCGTTGCGACCGACGTGGGCGCTTGCCGCGAGATGCTCGAAGGGCGCAGCGACGAAGCCGAAAAACTCGGCCCCGGCGGCGAGATTACGGGGCTTGCCGATCCGGCCGCGACGGGCCGTGCGCTTGCGCGCCTCTTGCGCGACAAAGACTGGCATGCGCGCTGTGCCGCCGCCATCAAGCGCCGCGTCGAGCTCTACTACAACAAAAAGACCATCGACGGCATCTACCGCACGCTCTACGAAGGCTGCCGCGACGCGCCGACGAAAGCCCTATCGCGCACCGTAACCGAGGCGGCCTGATGGCGGGGATTGGTTTTTCGCTGCGGGATCTCGCACGGCGCGACGACGTGCTCGGCACGCTGCGCGCCTTCATGCACGCCACATTGGTGGCCGCAGGCCCATGGCTCGTGACGATCCTGTGCCTCGGCACTTTGTCGATCGTCGCGACCGATCTTGCGGCCGACCAGGATGTGGCGATTTTCCGCATCGTCGTGATCTACAATTTCGGCTTCTCGCTGACCTTGACGGGCCCTGTCGCGATCGTGGTGACGCGCTATCTCGCCGACCAGATCTATGTGCGCAACGTGAGCGAAGGGCCCGGCATGCTGCTGGGGGCACTCGGCATGATGGCGGCGATTCAGCTGCCACTCGTCGTCGGGTTCTACGGTTTTGCGATCGATGCCCCGCTCGAAGTGCGCTTGGCCGCGATCGCAAGCTATCTCCTGACGGGGGCGCTGTGGATCGCGGGCGTGTTCCTCTCCACGCTCAAGGATTTCCGAACCATCACGACCGCGTTTCTGGTCGGCATGGGGGCGGGGCTTGCGGCGGGCATTGTGCTCGGCCGCTACGGCGCTGCCGGGCTCTTGTCGGGCTTCACGATCGGGCTTTGCATCGTGCTCTACGCGCTCGTGGCGCGCATCTTCGCCGAATACCCGTACCCCGTGCTGAACCCGCTCGGCTTCGTGGCCTATTTCAAGCGCTATTGGGATCTCGCCCTCACGGCCCTTGCCTACAATATGGCGATCTGGGTCGACAAATGGATCATGTGGCTCGAGCCCGACCGCACGGTCGAGGCGGGGGCTCTCGTGTCGTATCCGCTCTACGACAGCGCGATGTTCCTTGCCTACATGACGATCCTGCCCGCGATGGCGCTGTTCGTGCTGATCGTCGAGACTGCGTTCTTCGAACGCTACATGGCGTTCTTCGCGCAGATCCGCGGCCACGGCACCTGGGCGCGCATAAGGGCGGCCCAGATCGATCTTATCGATACGGTCGGCGAAGGCTTCCGCATCCTCGTGGTGCTGCAGGGGGCGATCACGTATCTCGCGATCCTGATGGCCCCGTCGATCTTCACGGCGCTGGGCGTGAGCTTCGCCGAGATGGGCATGTTCCGCCTCGGCGTGTTGGGGGCCTTGTTCCATTCGCTGCTGCTGTTCGTGCTGATCGTGTTCGCTTATTTCGATCTGCGCATGCTCGCCCTCAAGATCACGCTGTTTTTCCTGGCGTCGAACGCCTTGTGCACAGCGCTCACGCTCTATGCGGGCTTCGCCTGGTACGGCTACGGCTATTTCGCCTCGGCCCTTGCGAGCTTCCTGCTTGCCTACACGATCATGCTGCGCAAGCTCGCGAACCTGCCCTATCTCTCCTTCGTCGAATCCAACCCCTCGATCCGCGCGCACAAGGCAGACTGACCCATGGCGACATATCTCGTGACCGGCGGGGCCGGATTCATCGGCTCGCATCTGTGCGATGCGTTGCTTGGCGCGGGCCACCGCGTGCGCGTGCTCGACGATCTTTCGACCGGCAAGCGCGCCAATCTCGATGGGCGCGCCGAACTCGTGGTCGGCGACGTCGGCGATGCCGTTGCCGTTGCGGCTGCGGCCGAGGGCGTGGACGGCATCGTGCATCTGGCGGCCGTGGCGTCGGTGCAGCGCAGCACCGAAGATTGGGCGGGCACGCATCGCACGAACCTGACCGGCACCATCCACGTGTTCGACGCGGCGCGCAAGACGGGCGGCATCCCGGTCGTCTACGCGTCCTCGGCGGCGGTCTACGGCAACAACCCGAAATTGCCGCTCGCCGAAGACAGTGCGGCCAAGCCCTTGTCGGCCTACGGGGCCGACAAATTGGGCTGCGAGCTGCATGCGCACGTGGCGGGGCTCGTGCACGGCGTGCCGAGTGCGGGCTTCCGCTTCTTCAACGTGTTCGGCCCGCGCCAGGATCCGGCCAGCCCCTATTCGGGCGTGATCTCGATCTTCGCAGGCCGCGTGCAGAAGGGCCAGCCCTGCACGATCCAGGGCGACGGCGGCCAGGCGCGCGATTTCGTGTATGTGGCCGACGTGGTGGCCGCTTTGCGCAAGGGGCTCGAAGCCGCATCCGTGTCCGCACCCGTGTTCAACGTGGGCACCGGCGAGGCGACCAGCGTGCTCGATTTGGCGCGGCTGCTGCAGCGCTTGGCGCGCTCGAACGCCGATCCCGCCTTCGCACCGCCGCGTGCGGGCGACATCCGCCTTTCGCTCAGCGACTGCACGCGGCTGCGCGCCCTGGGCTGGGCGCCGCAGACATCCCTCGAAGCGGGCCTCGAAGCGACGTTGGACTGGCTGCGGAAAGGCGGTGCCTAGAACGACGTCCAGCACAACTCGTGTTTGTTGTGGAACAGGTGCCGCAGGCGACTGCCCGGGATCGAAGCGAAACGCTGCGCGGTTTCGTGGTCGGTGGCGCCCTGGAATTTGAGCGTGCACACGATGCGGCGTGCGAGCCCCGCTTCGCGCCAGCGCTGCACGAGTTCGAACAAGCGGGCCGGGTAGCAGATCACATCGCTGAACAGCCAGTCGACCGGCCCGATCTCGGCGGGATCGAGGCCGAAGGCGCTCGCCTGGCGCCATTCGATTCCGGGCAGCGCCATCACGCTTGCGTCGAGCGGCGCTTTGTCGATCGCGAGGACCGAGGCGCCGCGATTGGCGAGCACCCAGCTCCAGCCGCCGGGCGATGCCCCCAGATCCACGCAGCGCTGGCCGGGCTGCGGCATCTCGCCCGCCAGCGTGAGGGCTTCCCAGAGCTTCAGATAGGCCCGGCTCGGCGGGCCGCTGCGATCCTCGACGAAGCGGCATTCGCCGTGCGCGAAAGCGCTGCTGCAATCGGGGCTTGCAAGAAGCCGGTCGGGTGCGAGAAGCATCCACGACCCCATCGGGGCCGCCGGCGGGAAGCTGCCGAATTCGAGCGGCTTGCCCGAGACTTTCGGCAGGCCCTCCTGGATGAGCGATGCGCGCCGATGATGGAGATGCGGCAGGCACGCCCAATTGCGCTGGAGCGCGCGCAGCTTCTTGACCGCGTCGCCGATCGAGGCGATCGGAATTTCGCGCGGATTGCGCCACACATTTTGTGCCCAGGCGGCATCGCGCGGCGGGCCTTCGGCCACGAGCAGGCGTCCGTATTCGGCGACCAATGCGCCGAGTTCTTCGCGCAGCGGTTCCACGAAGCCTTCGGCGGCGAGATATGCTGCGATCTGCGTCATTTGCGGGCCGGACTATAGGGGTTCGAGCACCCCTCTTGCCAGTGTCCGGTTCGCCGCGCGAGACTGGCTTTCTCGTGCCGCGACCTGTTCCTCCCCCTGGTTTGGCCGACCGTTTGGCCGTTTGGCTGCCGGTGGCGCTTACATTCGCGACCCTGCTGCAAACGGCGGTCGGTTTCGCCGTTTTGCGGCCGCTGACTTTGCCGCTGTTGGCCGTGTGGCTGCTGGCCATTGCCGCCCGCATGCGCCCGACCGAACGGATCTTTGCCGCAGCTGCACTGGGCAGCTGCGTGCCGGTCGTGTGGCTCGATCCGCTTTGGCCGCAGACCTTGGGTACGGCCCTCGATCGCGCCACGGTGTTCGTGGCCTTGCTCACGGCCCTTGGCCTGCTGCGCGATGCTGCCCGCACCTCGGCCGCCGTGCGGCGCTGCGGCGAATGGCTGATCGCCCAATCGCCGAGCCGGCGCTTTCTCGCACTCGCCCTCGGCGGTCACGGGTTCGGCATCGCGCTCAATATGGGGGCGGTCACGCTGCTCGGCACGCTCGTGAACCGCGCCAACACGCTGCAGGCGGCGGGCGGGGATGCCGGCATTGTGGCGATCCGCGAAGAGCGCATGAACGTGGCGCTGCTGCAGGGTTTCTTCAGCATGCTCGTGTGGTCGCCGATGGCGATCTCGGTGGCGTTTTCGCTGGCCATGGTGCCGGGCGTGAGCTGGTTCGACATGGGCCCGCCGGCCGCCGCCATCGCCGCTCTTTTCATCGCGATCGGCTGGGCGGTCGACCGCGTGCGCTGGCCGCCGTCCAAACGCCGCGCCCCGCCGCGCACCGAACCCATCCCGCCGGCACGCCAGGCGGCACCGATGCTGTTCATCATCGCGGGCCTCGTGGCGAGCGTGCTTACGCTCAAAGCACTCAGCGGTATCGGCATGGTCGAGGCGGTCGCCTGGGTCGCCTCGCTGTTTGCCCTCTTCTGGCTCTGGTTGCAGTATGCAAGGCTGGGTTTTGCGCGCGCCACCGTCACCTGGGGCTTGCGCCTGCGCCGCCATGTTGCGGCCTATGTGCCGGACATGCGCGGCGAACAGGTGGTGCTGGGGGCTTCGAGTGCGCTGGGCGTGACGCTCGCCGTCCTGCTCAAAAGCCTCGGCGTATCGGCCCTGCTCGACGCGCTCGCCTTGCCGGGACCCATCCTCGCCCTTGCGATCGCCCTCTTCATCATCGTGGGCTCGCAATTCGGCATCGTGGCGCTGATCACGAGTGCGATCGCGGGCGGGGCCGTGCTCGGCATGCAGGCGTCGCCCCTGTCCGCGCTTGGGCTCGTGCTCGCGATCCAGGTCGGCTGGGCCTTGTCGTCGACTTTGTCGCCCTATTCGGGCGGCTCGATGATTCTCGGCCGCATCCTGGGCCGCAACCCGACCATCTTTGCGCGCTGGAATCTGCCCTGGGCGGCCGTGTGCTTGGCGGCCTACGGCGCGTTGCTTGCCGCGTTTTCCTGATCGGCCAGCACGCTTGCGATATCGTCCCATGCGCTTTGCGTGGCTGCCTGCAGCAAGGGGCCGACATGGCGGCGCACATCGTAGGCGCTGCGATCGTCCATGAAGGCGGAAACCCCGCCCATCTCGGCGACGGCGAGGCAACCGGCCGCATGGTCCCACGGCAAAGCGCGCGTGAACACGCCGAAACCAATGCGCCCGCGCGCAAGGTCGAGATACACGGCCCCCGCACAGCGCTCGTCCACGAAGCCGTCGAACCGACCGCTTGCGACTGCGCGCTTGCGCAGCTTGTTGCCGTAGACCGCCCCGACCGTGCCGCCGGCAAGCTTTGCGGGTGCGCCCCGAAACTGCGCACCCTGCCCGCGCACCGCAACCAGAAGATCGCCCGTGAGCGGCTCGTAGATCCAGCCCGCCACGGGTTTTCCGGCGATCGCCAACGCAACGATGGTGCAGAAGGGCCGCCGCCCTTGCGCAAAATTGCCCGTGCCGTCGAGCGGATCGACGATCCACACGGGCCCCGCCTCGGCGAGGCGGTCGAGCACGTTTGCGTTTTTGGCGACGGCTTCCTCCCCGACCACGACGCTGCCGGGCATAATGTCGGTCAACGCGCGCTCGAGCAGCGCTTCGGCCTCGAGATCGGCGGCCGTCACGTAGTCGCTGGGGCCTTTGAGCGCGATTTCGTGCGCCGCCAACGCCTGATAGCGCGGCATGATCGCGATTGCCGCAATCTCGGCAATCCGCGCCGAAACCTGGTCGATGGCGGCGGCAGCAAGCATGCCTCGGGGGTACCCCAGCCCGCGCAAGAGGGCAAGGCCCAACCAACCGAAATAGGTTACCAAACGCGACGAATAGCGACGGCAACCGATTTAACCTATTGATATTCAACAAATGTAACCACGGCGACGATTCGAGGTTACATGTTGCGAGGGCCGTTTTTCTGGCGGCCTCCCGCTCGTCTTTCTTCACATGTTAAACAGCGCACGCCGACGGGGGTGAGCCCGGCGGCGATGTTTGATTCGAGCACAAATGTTAGATAATATCAAGAACATTGCTTTTTTAACTTTATAAAGAATAAAATCAAACACACTCTTTCGTTTCGGTTCAGGTAAGAACGCAGAAGTCGCGCAGCGGAGTTGACTCGGCGCGTTCGCCTGCGCCGCAGTCACCGTTGAGCGAGATAGCCCAGTGCTGCATTGGCAATTCGGGTTGCCACCGCGGTTTTGTTCGTTTCGAGCCGTTGGCCAGCAGCATCTGTCAGACTGCGCGCGAGGACGATCAAATCCTCAGCTGCATTCTTGGGATCGCGAATGCCGTGTGCGCGCAAGGCGCGCGCAATCTGCTCAAGGGCCTGCTTGAGGTCGTCGGCACCCTGGTCGCCGAACGTCGGATCGGCTTCGACATAGTCCAGCGTTCGCGCTAGGGCCGGACGCTCGAACTGCTGATCGACCGCCACCTCAACCAAAGCGCGAACCAGAAAGGTGAGCGGTTTGCCGCGACTTTTTTCGATGGCCGCGCCAACGCGACCCCAGGTGCGGCTGCGATGCCGGCGCACGAGTTCGGCCAACACCGCGTGCTTCGACGGGAAATACTGATAAAGCGAACCGACGCTGATGCCCGCGCGCGTCGCAACCGCGTTGGTGTTGAAACCGTCGAGGCCTTGCGTCTCGAGAATGCGAGCGGCTGCTTCGAGGATCGTGTCGACCGTCGCCGTCGAACGCCGCTGGCGCGGGGTTTTGCGAAGATCGTGGGCGGTGCGGGAAATGCGAGTTGCCATAAGCGAATAATTGCTCGCATTATGCGCATGCGTCAACCGGATTGGAGGCAACGATGTCGCAAAAGCCGCACACGATTTTTATGCTCGTAAAAACCACCTCGAATTGGCTCGCACTCGACACGCGGGCGCGTTTTGCCTTCGTCCGCGAGACGATCGCGCCGATCCTGGCGAACCATCCGGCCGTCAAGATGCGGTTCTTCGACAGCGAGTTTTTTTCGGCGCGCGTGAGCGACGTTGTCGTGTGGGAAACCAGCGACCTGTACGCGTGGCGCCATCTCGTGGATCGCCTGCGCGAGACGAAGTTTTGGGGCGCCTATTTCGACGTGGTTGAGATCATCGCGTCGGTCGAGAACTCGTTTGCCGACACGAACGCCGCCGAATTGGTCAACGGCTGACGCCGCATCGCGCGGGCAGCCCCAGTCACCGCCCTACGCCGCGCCGCAGGCGGCGAGCGCGCACGCACTTGCGTCGCGTTCGATCTGGATCGTCGCGTGGGCAATCGAAAAACGCGTGCGCAATTGCGCGCAAAGTGCCCCCAAAAACGCATCGCCGGGCGGGCCTGCGGGCATCACCAGATGGGCCGACAATGCCGTCTGGTCGGTGCCGAGCGCCCAGATGTGCAGATCGTGCAGGCCCGCAACGCCGGGCTGGCTCGCGAGGAACGCGCGCACGTCGCCCGCGTCCACGTTTGCAGGCACGGCCGCCAGCGACATCGCCACGCTTTCGCGCAGCAAGCCCATCGTCCCCCACACGATGGCCGCACAGACCGCAAGCCCGACCGCACCGTCGATCCAGCTCCAGCCGGTCAGCAATACGCCAAGGCCCGCGAGCACCACGCCCGCCGATATCGCCGCGTCGGCCACCATGTGCAGGTAGGCGCCGCGGATGTTCAAATCGCCTTTGCGCCCGCGCGCGAACAGCCAGGCCGTGACGCCGTTGATCGCAATGCCGATCGCCGCAACCGCCATCACCGTGGGGGCGGCCACTTCCACGCCTGCGGGATCGAGAAGGCGCTGGGCCGCTTCCCACGCGATGGCGCCGACCGCGACCAGCAGAAACGCCGCGTTGAACAAGGCCGCGAGGATCGAGCTGGCGCGAAAGCCGTAGGTGAAGCGCGCCGACGGCCGACGCCGTGCAAGCACAGTCGCAAGCCACGCCACGCACAGGCCCAACACGTCGGACAAATTGTGGCCCGCATCGGCCAGCAGCGCCATCGAATTGGCGAGGATGCCGTAGCTCGCTTCGACGATCACAAAGCCGAGATTGAGCGCAATGCCGATCGCAAAGGCGCGGCCGAAACTGGCAGGCAGATGGACATGTCCGTGGCCGTGTCCGTGTCCGTGTCCGTGTCCGTGTCCGTGTCCGTGTCCGTGTCCGTGTCCGTGTCCGTGGCCGTGCCCACGGACATGACCACGGGCACGGCCACGGACACGGACACGGACACGGACAC
>VYKU01000032.1_pt1 | contig 75099 bp, 72 predicted proteins | sample 5114491 | NCBI WGS metagenome assembly VYKU01 (sample SAMN12291796, study PRJNA351875) | freshwater metagenome | isolation source: freshwater lake | place: USA: Michigan, Gull Lake | collected 2011-07-05 | reverse complement strand
GCCGCGATCCAGGCCGATGCGCGCGCGGCGCTCGACGCGATCGAGCGCGTGCGCACGCGCGCCCAGGCTTTGACGGGCCTCCAGAGCGGGCGCGTGCGCGTGGGCAGCGTGTCGAGTGCGGCCACGCGCCTCTTGCCGCCGATCATCAAGAATTTCAGCACGCGCTATCCCGGCATCGAAGTGGTGCTGATCGAGGGCACGGACCACGAAGTGCGCGACTGGGTCGTCGGCAGCACGGTCGATATCGGGCTCACGGCCGAATTGCCGCGCGATTTCGACACGATCCCGGTTGCCGAAGACGATCTGCTGGCGATCATGCCCAAGCGCCATCGCCTCGCCAATTCCGAGAAAGTGTCGCCCGCCGACCTCGCCGACGAAAGTTTCGTGATGCCCAATGGCGGCTCGGAAGCCGACATTCGCGCCTTGTTCGCGCGCGAAGCGATCGTGCCGCGCGTGGCCTTCTCGGTGCGCGACCAGACCGCTTTGATGGCGATGGTGCGCGAAGGGGTGGGTGTCTCGATCGTGCCGGAACTCAGCGTGCCGTCGGGCGAACGGCGCTTGGCGGTAGTCCCGCTCGATCCGCCGGCCAAGCGGCGCCTGTGCGCCGTCACCCCGCGCGAAGGCCTGTCGCCCGCCGCCGGCGCCTTCTTGGACTCGCTCGCCGCCGCCGGCCGCCAGTTCCAGGGCCGGGCTTAAGAGACGCGCCCTACCGGCACTCGATCTGGAAGGTGAAGCTGCGCGACTGGTCGGCGACGTCGGCGGCTTTCATGTCGCGCTGCGAGGGCGCTTCGACGTAGCGCTGGCCGCCCGCTTCCAGGAACAGGCGCGCGACTGCACCCTGGACGGCGAAATTCACGTTCTGCGGAATGTCGCCGGTCGACTGCGCCACGCGCTGCGCGTTGAGTTTGCTCACCACCACGCCCACAAGATTTCCCGAAAGATCGAGCAGCGGGCCGCCCGAATTGCCGGGCTGCACGGGGGCGGTGATTTGCATCAGTGCTATGTTGCCGCCGAGGCCCGACATGGCGCTCACATTGCCGGTCGTGATGTTGAGGCCGTTCTGCAGCAAGGTCGGCAGCGGAAAGCCCGCGACCACGATGTCGTCGCCCGCCCGGATCGAGGGCTGGGCGCGGAAGCGCGCGAAAGGTACCGCCCCGCGCACATCCACCTTGATCAAGGCAAGATCGTTGCGCTCGTCCTTGCGCACAAGCTGGGCCGCGACGCGGCCGGTCTCGAGCATCACGCCGATCTGCCGACAGTCGCCCGCGACATGCGCGTTGGTCAGCATGTGTCCCTGCGGCGACACGAAAAAGCCGGTGCCGAACGATTGCTCGTTGCCGCGCGCCTGGCCGCTGTTTGGGGCCGGGGAACTCGGCGCAGCTGAGCCGCGCGCGCTCGACGCGTCGAAAGCGACTTCGGCGACGGCGCACAGATCCTGGCTGCGCCGTTCTTCGCGGCGGTCGTCGTCGTAGACCACAGCAATGTCCCATTGGCAGGGGCCTTGCGGCAGGGGCACGTTGAAACGCTGGCCGGCGGCGAGCACATTGTCGCCGAGGCGGTCGCGGCCCCAATCGGTTTCGGTCGCGCGCGACACGTAGAGCTGCGCGATCGTGCGCGGCGAGCGGTTGACCAGCGCAAAACTCGGATCGCCGGTGGCGGCTTGGGCGTTGCCGCGCGCGGCGGGCGGGGCGGCACCGCGCACGCGCGCGCCCGAGGCGTTGAACGCGAGTTCGGTCACGTTGCACAGATTCTGCGCTTGTTTCTCCTCGCGCCGGTCGTCGGCGTAGACGACCGCGATGTCCCACGTGCAATCGCCGTTGGGCAGCGTCACCTGGAAGCGGCGGCCCGCACCCAGAACGTCGGTGCCCAAACGATCCGGACCCCAATTGCGTTCGCGCGTCAACGAGGCGTAGATCTGCGTGATCGTCGAGGCCGACGCGTTGACGAGTTCGAAGCTGGGATCGCCTTGCTCGCCTGTCTGTTGGGCGGGGGCCGGGGCAGCCCCGCCGTCGAACGCCATCTCGGACAATTGGCACAGATTCTGGCGCCGCCGCTCTTCGCTCTGGCCGCCGCGATAGACGATGCGCACGTCGAACACGCACTCGTTGCCGGCAGGCCGCACGGTCTTGCGCGCACCCGGCAGGATCACGTCGTCGCGCAGCACGTCAGCGCCCCAATCGTCGAGGCGCGAGGGCGAGACATAGGCTTCGAAAATCGGCACGCGCGCGCGGTTCACGATTTCGAAGGTCGGGTCGTTCTGCGCGTAAGCGCTGCCGGCGAACGCTGCGATCGCGACGAGCAGGAATGCCAAAAAGCGGCCGGTACGCGCCATCGAAGCCCCGCAGTCTCGCGACAAAACCAAACGAACATGAAAAGCGTAGCGCGCGACGCGTGCGCTTGCAATGCGGGGTGCGTCAGCCGCGCTTCCAGCGCGCGAGCGCGTAGATGGCCCCGCCCGCGATCAAGCCCCAGAAGGCGCCGCTCACCCCGCCGAACGAAACGCCCGACGCGGTCACAAGGAACGTGACGATGGCCGCTTCGCGATCCGCAGGTTCCTGCATGGCCCCCAGCAAGGCGCTGGCCAGCGCCCCCAGCAATGCGAGCCCCGCGACGGCCTGGATCAGCACCGGCGGGGCGGCCGCGATGAAGGCGGTCGCGGCCCCTGCCAGCAAGCCGAAGGCGAGATAGCCGATCCCGCAGAATCCGGCCGCCCAATAGCGGCGCTTTGGATCGGGGTGCGCGTCGGGGCCGGTGCACATCGCGGCCGTGAGGGCCGAGAGATTGACCGCATGGCCGCCGAAAAACGAAGCGCCCATCGTGAAGAGGCCTGTGAGGCGGAACAAAGGGGCAGGGGCGGGCGCATAGCCGTTCACTTTGAGCACGGCGAAACCCGGGATGTTCTGCGACGCCATCGTCACGATGAAAAGCGGGATCGCAATGCCGATCGCGGCATCGAGCGTGAACACAGGCCAGCCGAATTCGATCTGCGGCACGAGGCTGATGTCGGCGAAATTGCCGGCCGGCGTCTGCGCCCAAATGATCGCCGCCGTCACGGTAACGGCGGCCGGTACGGCATAAAGGCGGCTCAGCTTGGCCACGAGCGCCCAGGTCACGACGATCGCCAAGCCTTGCCACGGCAATTGCGCCACGGCTTTGACGGGTGCGAGACACAAGCCCAGCAGAATACCGGCCAGCATCGCATTGGCAAGCGAGGTCGGGATCGCCGACACCCAGGTGCCCAAGCGCTGCCAATAGGCGCAGGCCAAGATCAGCACGCCGCACACGAGGAAAGCCCCGGTCGCCGCCGCAAAGCCGCCGCTCAACACGCCGGACGTGGCGAGCAACGCCGCCCCCGGTGTGGACCACGCGATCGCAACCGGCGTGCGGCTCGAAAAACTCGTCCACACGGTCGCAAGGCCCATCGCGACCGAGACGGCGAGCAGGCCCGATGCGGCCTGGGCAGGCGAAGCGCCCACGGCCGAAAGCCCCTGCACGATTACGGCAAAGGAGCTCGCACAGCCGACAAACGCGGCGAGCAGCCCCATGGTCATGGCTTGCGTCGAGAAATCTTTGAACATGGGGCGTTGCATAGCCAAACCCCGGCTGTTTTGCAAAGCCCAACGCTTTTGCGAAGCCCAACGTTTTGCACTTTAGGGCGAATCGGCCGGTGTCGAGCGCTATGCCTCGGCTTCGAGCCGATACCCAAGCCCTCGCTGGGTCTTGATAAGACGGATAGCGTGTCCTTCGTCGATCTTGCTGCGCAGGCGGCCGATATAGACGTCGACGACGTTTGTCAGAGGATCCTCGTTCAAACCCCATATGTTCGACAGGATGCGTTCTCTGCTGAAAAGCTTGCCCGGCGAATTCATCAAGAGTTCCAGAAGCGCCAATTCCTTTGCGGTCAGGGAAATCGGCCGACCGGCGCGGCTCGCCTTCATGGTCGTGCGGTCGAGTTGGAGGTCGGCGACGCGAAGTATCGTCTCTGCAGGCTTCTTGATTTCGCGGCCGCGCCGACCGAGCGCCTGGAGCCGTGCCAGCAGTTCGTCGAAATCGAACGGTTTGCACAGATAGTCGTCTGCGCCCAGCCGCAAGCCGGAAATCCGATCTTCGACCGTCGACATGGCGGTCAGCATCAGGATCGGAAGCTGGATGTTCTGCGCGCGCAGCGTTTGGCAAACGTCGAGGCCGCTCAGATCGGGAAGCATCAGATCGAGGACAAGTATCGTGCTTTCCCCGTCGGACATGAAGCTCTGCCAGGCTTGCTGCGCCAACTCGATTCCGTCGCGACCGGTGCATGCGACGCGAACGGACATGCTCTCTGCGCCCAGTCCCCGCTGAAGAAAGTCGGCAATCCTGCGGTCGTCTTCGATCAGAAGGATTTTCATGCGGGGGGTCCGTCCTGCGCGATCGCGAGCGGCAGCGACAAGATCGCGGAAGTGCCGCAGTCAAGACCGCTCTTCAGCACGATGTCGCCGCCGTGGCCGCGCGCAAGGACCCGAGCGATCGGCAGGCCCAGACCGCTTCCGTCGGCGCAGTGCGCTTTGGCATTGGGCGCGCGATGGCTGCGATCGAAGACTTTGGCCAACTCGCTTTCGTCGATGCCGATTCCGTCGTCGCTGACGGTCAATTCGGCCCAGGGCACCCCGCGCTCCGTGCGGCATGCCGAAAGAGTGACGGTTCCGCCGGGCCGCGAGTATCGGACGGCATTGTCGACAAGAACGAGAAGCAGCTGCTTCAGCCGTTCCGCGTCGCCGAGCATCGTCATCCCGGTCGGCCACGGTTCCCGCGCAAGGTCGATTCCGCGCGCGAACGCCAGTGCCCGCCCGAGCCAAAAAACCTCTTCCAGAACGTCGTCGATGTCTACGGGAACTCTGCGCAACGAAAGCGAATCGATGTCGCTGCGCGCCATCGTCAGCAGGTCGTCGATGCTCGCGGCGAGCTGCCGCGAATAGTCCTCGACGCGCTGCAGAGACTCTCGGTACTCGCTCGTCGGCTTGGCGCCGCCGCGCAGCGCGATCTGCGCCTCGCCGCGAATGGCCGTCGTCGGCGTGCGCAGCTCGTGGCTGATGTCCGCAAAGAGCTGGCGGCGCCGCGACTCTGCTTCGCTTTGCGCGGCGAGCGCGACCGTGAGTTCGGCCGTGCGGCGCGCGACGCGATCTTCAAGAACCTCGCGCGCCTCGTTCTCGCGCGCGCGATGGGCCGAAAGCTCCGACGCCATGGCATTCATGCTCTGCGCGACCCTGCCGAATTCGTCGGAGATGTCGAGCGCTATCCGGTGCGAGAGTCGGCCGCTGCGCAAGGCTTCGGCGCCCTCGGCCAGGGCGGCGAGGGGCTTGCGCAAGGCGCGCGCGAAAACGGCCGCAAGGACAAATGCAGCGAAGATGAGGGCGGCGGTCGTCGCGATCCAAAGCCGTCGCAGCCATGCCAGCGCGCGGTCCGTGTCGGCCCGCTTTTCGTCGAGGGAGAGCTGTTCGCGCGCAAGGCTTTCCTGCAGCAGCGACTGCAAGTCGCGTCCGTCGGCGGTGTCGAAGAGATCGTCGGCGATGCGCCATGCGGATGTCGCGTCGAGCGCTGCCGCGGGCGGGTTTGGCCCCGCGAGGCCGCGCGCCAGCTGTTCTAAGCTCGCGGACAGGATCGCCAGCGCATTGCGGCGTTCCGCCTGCCTTTGGCGGGCCGGGATCCCGTCGTCGAGCAAGCTGGCCTGTGCATCGAGCGCTTTCAGATGCGCCAGCGTCTTCTGCATGCTTGCGATGATCTCGTCGCGTCGGTCGGGCAGCGCGCCGCTGCCGAACTGTTTCTGCGCTGCCCAGCTTCGCAGCTTTTGTTTGTCCAGCCACAGATCGGTGAAGCTCTGCTTGATGTCCGCTGCAACCCGCCCTCGCAGGACATGATGCTCCGCCAGCCCAACCGCCCAGACGGCGAACGCTCCTTGCAGGAACGCGATAGCGGCAAGGGTCGCCAATGCGACCGTGATTCGCCGTCGGAACGTGCTCGAATGGCTGGGTCCGGGAAGCTCGTTCATCGCGCGTTCATCTTGCTGTGAGGCTTCCGTAACTTGCCGTTCAGAGCGGCGTCAGCCGGACCCATTAGATAAGGGCTGTCCGACGAACGCAAGTTCGACACGGCGCAAACGACGAACTCAAACCCCAATCTGGAGATGCTATGTCCATCCGCCATTCTCTTCTCGCCGCTGCCATGCTCGCTGCCGTCTCTTCCGTCGGCGAAGCGAACGCCCAAACGGCGACCGTCAACCGGGGCATTGCCGAAGCCGAAGTGCTCGCAGCACAGCGAGCCTGGTGCGGCGCGCTCGTCGATATCAGCAAGACCGGGGAGACCCAGGGCCGGGCTGCAGCCAAAGCGCTCGCCGAGCGCGTGATCGACGCCGCGTATGGCTACCAGATGGGCACGGTCCTCTTCAAGCCGACGCTGACGGTATCGCCGCAGACCTTCCGCACGACGCGCGCCGGCGCGCTCGCGTACTTTGTCGGCGGCGACTCCGCCTTCCCGGCGGATACCGGGTTCGCGCTGAAGGGCTGGACCAAGTGCGACGTCGCCAACAGCGCGATCTTCATCGCCGGGGACTCCGCGGCGACCATGGGCAACGTGAACATTACCGGCAAGGACGGCAAAGTCACGACCGTCGACAAGACCTGGATGTTCGTCAAGGACGATTCGGGCAAGCTCCGTATCGTGGTCCACCATTCGTCGCTGCCCTATACCGGCAACTGACCGAAGCTTCGGGGCGGGGTTGCGAAAGCAATCCCGTCCCGAAGGCGGGGCGTGCACGCAAATGGCCGTTTTCTTTGCGCGCGTCCTGCCGCCCTTTGTTTTCGCAAAACCGGACGCTTTTGCAAAGCTGCCCGAATCGGCCCATGTCTAGCGGCATGGAATGGACCGACGACGGCATCGTGCTGGGGCGGCGCGTGCATGGCGAGCATGCGGCCGTCGTGACGTTGTTCACACAAGCCAACGGTCGCCATCTCGGGTTGGCGCGCGGCGGCGGGCATGGGCGCGGGGCTGCCCTTTACGAACTCGGCAATGTGGTGCGCGCCACGTGGCGGGCCCGTCTGCCCGAACATCTCGGCAATTACAGCTGCGAACTTGCGCGCACTGTGGGCGCCTTGCTGCTCGACGATGCCGACAAGCTCGATGCGCTGTCGGCGGCAACGTCGCTGCTCGAACTCGTGCTGCCCGAGCGCGAGGCGCATGCCGAGCTTTATGCGGCGACGATCGGCTTTATCGACGCGCTCGAAACGCCCGATTGGGCGGCTTCCTATGTGCGCTGGGAGTGCCGGTGCCTGGCCGAGCTTGGATTCGGCCTCGATTTGGCGCGCTGTGCGGCGACCGGCGCGGTCGAGGATCTGCGCTATGTAAGCCCGCGCACAGGCCGTGCCGTGTCGGGCGAGGCGGGGGCCGAATTTGCCGCCAAGCTCTTCCGATTGCCCGCTTTTTTGCTGGGGCAGGCACCCGCCTCGACGGCCGATTTGGTGGCCGGGCTCGAGATTTCCGGCCATTTCCTGCTGCGTTATGCGCTCGCACCGAACGGGCAGGGCTTGCCCAGCCCCCGAGTCCGGCTCTATAAGCGCTGGCGCAAGTCTTCGCCGCCTGAAACCACGAGAACCGATCCGACATGACCGCCAGTTTTGCCGCCGACATCCGCCCCGTCGATCTCAAGGACGCGCTGGGCGAACGCTATTTGGCCTATGCGCTGTCCACGATCATGGCGCGCTCGCTGCCCGACGTGCGCGACGGCCTCAAGCCCGTGCATCGCCGCCTCCTGTGGGCGATGCAGCAGCTCAAACTCGATCCGGCGTCGGGCTTCAAGAAGTGCGCGCGCGTCGTCGGCGACGTGATCGGCAAATACCATCCGCACGGCGACCAGTCGGTCTACGACGCGCTTGTGCGTCTGGCGCAGGATTTCGCGCAGCGTTATCCGCTCGTCGATGGGCAAGGCAATTTCGGCAATATCGACGGCGATAACGCGGCGGCCATGCGCTACACGGAAGCGCGCCTCACGGAGGTCGCGGCCGAATTGCTGCGCGGGCTCGACGAAAACGCCGTCGATTTCCGCGCCACATACGACGGCGAAGGCGAAGAGCCGCTGGTTCTTCCTGCGGCCTTCCCCAATCTGCTGGCGAACGGGGCTGCGGGCATTGCGGTCGGCATGGCGACCAACGTGCCGCCGCACAATATCGTCGAGATCTGCAACGCGCTTTTGCACCTCATCAAGACGCCCAATGCGCGCGTGGCCACGCTTGTCGATCTGATGCCGGGCCCGGATTTCCCGACCGGCGGCATTCTCGTCGAAAACCGCGAAACGCTGGTGGCGGCCTACGAAACCGGGCGCGGCAGCCTGCGCTTGCGCGCCAAATGGGCGGTCGAAGAACTGCCGCGCGGCATGTGGCAGATCGTGGTCACGGAAATTCCGTACCAGGTGCAGAAATCGAAGCTGATCGAAAAGATCGCCGAATTGCTGCACGCCAAGCGCCTGATGCTGCTTGCCGACGTGCGCGACGAGTCCGACGAAAACGTGCGCGTGGTGCTCGAGCCCAAGACCAAGCTCGTGGACGCCAAGCTATTGATGGAATCTTTGTTCCGCAATACCGAGCTCGAGACGCGTTTTGCGCTGAACATGAACGTGCTCGACGCGACGGGCACGCCGCGCGTGATGAATCTGAAGGAAGTGCTGCAGGCCTTCCTCGACCACCGCCAGGTGGTGCTGCAGCGCCGGGCCACGCACCGGCTCGACCAGATCGCGCGCCGCCTCGAGATCCTCGGTGGCCTGCTTGTGGCCTATCTCAACATCGATGCGGTGATCAAAATCATCCGCAACGAGGACGAGCCCAAGCCGATCATGATCAAGAAGTGGGACCTCACCGAGGTGCAGGCCGAGGCGATCTTGAACATGCGGCTGCGTAGCTTGCGCAAGCTCGAAGAGTTCGAGATCCGCAAGGAAAACGACGCGCTGACCAAAGAGAAGAAAGAGCTCGAAAGCCTGCTCAAGAGCGAAGACAAGCGCTGGGCGGCGATCTCGGAAGAAGTGCAGGGCATCAAGACCAAGTTCGGCCCGCGCACGCCGCTCGGCAAGCGGCGCACGGAAGTGGCCGATGCGCCCGCCGATCTCGTGGTGCCGGTCGATGCGCTCATCGAGCGCGAAGACCTCACGGTCGTGTGCTCGGACAAGGGCTGGGTGCGCGCCTTCAAGGGCCATCTCGACGAAACGGCCGCGCGCGAAATCCGCTACAAGGACGGCGACAAGGAAGGCTACGTGATCCGCACGCAGTCGACCGAGAAGCTCATGGTGTTCGCGACCAACGGGCGGTTTTACACTCTTGGTTGCGATCGACTGCCGCGCGGGCGCGGCGACGGCGAGCCGCTCAAAGTGACGCTCGAGCTTGCCAACGACGTCGACGTCATCAACGTCTTCATCCACAAGCCCGACCGCAAACTCGTGGTGGCCTCAAGCGACGGGCGCGGCTTTGTCGTCCCCGAAGCGGCCTGCGTGGCGCAGACGCGCCAGGGCAAGCAAGTGCTCAATCTAGGCGACGGTGCGGAAGCCAAGGCGATGTGCACGATCGACGGCGACACGCTTGCGGTGCAGGGCAGCAACAAGAAGCTCTTGCTGTTCCCGCTTGCGGAACTGCCCGAGATGGAGCGCGGGCGCGGCGTGATCTTGCAGCAATACGCCAAGGGCGGCTCGCTCTACCAGATCCGCACTTTCACGATGGCCAAAGGCTGGCCGATGGGCTTCGCGCGCTCGGACGAGCGCGAGAATGCGCCGAAGAATTGGCTCGGCAAGCGGGCCCAAGCGGGCCTGCTGCCGCCCAAGGGGTTCCGGTTCGGGTAGCCTTGCGCACAAGTCAGCCGCGCGCTAAGGGTTTGGCAGCAAATCGGGAGATCGACCTTATGCAAACAGCTCTTCGCCATCCGACCTTGATCGAAACCTTGTGGCCTGCGGGCCAGCGCAGCACGGCGCGCGCCGTGTTGCTGGCCATCCTCGGCTCCGGCCTGCTGTGGGCCTCGGCCAAGGCCCAGGTGCCGATGTGGCCCGTACCCATGACCATGCAGTCGATGGTCGTGCTGCTGATCGGCTTTGCCTACGGTTCGCGGTTGGGTTTTGCGACCTTGGCGCTTTATTTGTTCCAGGGTGCGGTCGGCCTTCCCGTCTTTGCGGGCACGCCCGAAAAGGGCATTGGTCTTGCCTATATGGTCGGCACCACGGGCGGCTTCTTGTTCGGCTTCGTGCTGGTGGCCGGCGCGATGGGCTGGCTTGCCGAGCGCGGCTGGGGTCGTACCCTGGCGGGCACGGCGGCCGCGATGGTCGTGGGCTCGGTGCTGCTCTTCGTTCCGGGCGTTGCGTGGCTGGCCACGTTCGTGGGCTTCGAGAAGGCGATCGCGTTCGGCTTGATGCCGTTTGTCGCCGGGGCGGTGGTCAAGGCCGCACTTGCGGTTGCGATCGTCGCCGCCGCCGCGCGGGTTGTCTCACAAAAGAATGTTAAATAACAAAAGCTTTAGGGCTTGATCGGCGCTGCGGCGCCGAACTATAAGGCGCTTCGGTTTCGGCTGGAGCGCCTTTTTTCTTGGCTGCGTCGGCCGACCCAAACGCAGCCAAAAAGCCCGTTTTTGCGGGCCTGACAGGGTGGAGCTAACGCACCGATGGGCTTTCTCGAATCCTATATCCGCGTCGTCGATGCGACGAACACGGCGATCGGCAAGGTCGTGGCGTGGCTGACCTTCGGCACGGTCGTCACCTGCTTTGCGACCGTCTATTTCCGCTACGCGCTCGACAGCGGCTTCATCTGGATGCAGGAAGCCTATGTGTGGCAGCACGCGATCGTGTTCCTGGTCGGGGCGGGCTACACGCTGCTGCATGGCGGCCATGTGCGCGTCGATATCTTCTATGCGCGCATGACGGCCCATAACCAGGCCCGCGTCGAGATTTTCGGCACGCTCGCATTCATGATGCCGTTCCTGTGGGTCATGATCGATAAATCCTGGCCGTTTTTCGTCACGTCGTTCGTGGGCCGCGAAGGCTCGCAGCAGCCCGACGGCATCCAGAATGTCTGGCTGCTCAAATCGACGCTCGTGTGGTTCTGCGTGCTGGTCGGCGCGCAAGGGCTCGCGACCGTCGCACGCGCGGTATTGTTTTTGAACGGGCGCAGCGAATACGCGCCGTCCAAGACCAGCCACTAAGACTGTCTACCCCCCAAACTTAGCCGAACCGGATCGACAAAATGGGCGCTGAAAGCCATCTGCTGGGAGAGTTGCTGTCCATCGCGATGTTCGCGACCATCGTGGCGCTGCTGATGCTGGGCTATCCGGTGGCGTTTTCGTTGGGCGGCATTGCGCTCGCCTTCGGCGGCATCGGCTGGCTGCTCGGCGTCTTCGACCCCAACTTCCTGACCGCGATCCCGACGCGCATCTGGGGCGTGATGAACAACGAGATTCTCGTTGCCGTCCCGCTGTTCGTGTTCATGGGCGTGATGCTCGAGCGCAGCCGCATCGCCGAAGTGCTGCTGACCACGATGGGCCAGCTTTTCGGCGGCGTGCGCGGCGGCCTCGGCTATTCGGTCATCATCGTCGGCACGCTGCTTGCGGCTTCCACCGGCATCGTGGGCGCTACGGTCGTGACGATGGGCCTGCTGTCGCTGCCCGCCATGATGCGCGCAGGGTACGATCCCAAGCTTGCGACCGGCATCATTTGCGCGTCCGGCACGCTCGGCCAGATCATTCCGCCTTCGACCGTGCTGATCTTCCTCGGCGACATTCTGCAGGGGGCAAACCAGCAGGCCCAGCTGTCGCTCGGCAATTTCTCGCCCGATTCCGTGTCGGTCGGCGACCTGTTCGCGGGCGCTTTCATCCCCGGCCTCATGCTGTCGTTCCTCTATGCGTGCTGGGTGTTCTACCGTTCGGTGTCGGACCCGGAATCGTGCCCGCCTTTGAAAATGACGGACGAGGAGCGTGCCGGCCTCGGCCGGCGCGTCGTGATCGCGCTGGTGCCGCCGATCTTCCTGATCGTCGCGGTGCTGGGCTCGATCCTCGCGGGCGTTGCCACGCCGACGGAATCGGCCTCGGTCGGCTCGCTGGGCGCGGTGTTCCTCACGGTCGTCAAGATGGTGGCCGACCGTCTCGCGACGTCCGAAGACCGCGTGGCGCTGGAAAAGCAGCTCGCCGTGTTCTGGGTCGGCTTCATCCTGTTCCTGGGCGCCATTGGCTATGCCTACGGTGCGACGGGTCTGCTCACCGCACTCGTCGTGGTGCTGGTGCTGGGCAGCCTCTATCTGCTGGCGATCGGGCCTTCACGCCGCGAATATGTCGGCGTGCTGACCGAAGTGTCGCGTTCGACCATGACGATCTCGTCGATGGTGTTCGTGATCCTGATCGGCGCATCGATCTTCAGCCTCGTGTTCCGCGGCCTTGGCGGCGAATATCTGGTGCACGATACGCTGTCGAACATGCCGGGCGGCAAGGATGCGGCCCTGTTCGTTGTCATGGCGCTGATGTTCGCGCTGGGCTTCTTCCTCGACACGTTCGAGATCATCTTCATCACCGTGCCGATCGCGGGCCCGATCCTGTTGAAGATGGGCTTCGATCCGGTGTGGCTCGGCGTGTTGATGGGGGTCAACCTCCAGACCTCGTTCCTGACCCCGCCCTTCGGCTTCGCGCTGTTCTATCTGCGCGGCGTGGCCCCGCCGTCGATCACCACGCAGATCATCTACAAGGGCATCATCCCGTTCGTGGCAATCCAGATATTCGTCATGGTGCTGCTGTGGGAGTTCCCGGAACTCGCGACCTGGCTGCCCGATCTCATCTACAATCAGGAAGCGCCCACGCTCGAGAACCAGCCGTCGATGCCGACCGATTTCCTCGAAGACCCGGACGCCGACAATCCGGGCGATCCGGCGACCGAAGAAGAGGCGGGCTGAAGCCCTTCCAATCGGCACCAACAAAAAACCCCGCGAGCTTGCCGCTCGCGGGGTTTTCCGTTTGCCCGAACTTGCGTTCGGGGCGGATTACGTCAGGTACTTGAACGCGCGCACGCGGGCATTGAGCAGTGCGCCGTCGTTCCAGCGGGTGTAAGGCATCACCTGCGTGCGGAACTTGAGATACGATTCGAAGAGCTTCTTCGTCATCGCGTCGCCGCGGTCGCGCACTTCGGACAGGAACTCGCCGGCCGCCGTACCGCAACCGTCGATGATCGCGCCGGGCAGGTTCAGGAAGCGCACGCCGTGGCGCGTACGCAGCGTTTCCATGGCTTCGCCCGAGCGCGCCATGTATTCGGTCGTCATGTCCATGTCCATCGACTGGGCGGCGAACGTGACGATCGCCTTCAAGTCGGCGGGCAGGGCGTCGAAGCGCGACTTCGAAACCATGAGCTGCAGGTTCGAGCCCGGCTCGTGCCAGCCCGGGCCGTAGCACAGCTTGGCAACCTGGTGCAGACCCATGGCGAGGTCGTTGTAGGGGCCGATCCATTCGGCCGCATCGACCGAGCCGGACTGCAGGGCGGCGAAGATTTCGCCGCCGGGCAGGGCGACCTGCTGGGCGCCGAGGCGCGTCATGATCTGGCCGCCCCAGCCGGGCATGCGGATCTTGAGGCCGCGGAAGCTTTCCAAGCCCGTCAGTTCCTTGCGGTACCAGCCGAAGGCCTGGGTGTTCGTGTTGCCGGCCGGGAAGGCTTTGACGTTGTAGTTGGCCGCGTGCTCGTCCCACAGCTGCTGGCCGCCGCCGTAGTTGAGCCACGCCGACTGCTCGGTCGCCATGAAGCCGAACGGCACGCACGTGAAGAACTGGAACGCCGGGTGCACGCCGATATGGTAGTACGACGCGTCGTGGCCCATTTCGGCCGTGCCGTCGCGCACCGCCTGCAAGCACTGCAGGGCCGGGACGAGTTCGCCCGCGGCGAACACGCGAACCGTCAGGCGACCGCCCGACATTTCGCCGATGCGTGCGGCCAGGCGCTCGACGCCCGTGCCCACGCCGGGCAGGTTCTTCGGCCACGACGTGACCATGCGCCATTCCATGCGGCCTTGGCTGATGGCCGGTGCGGCGAGACCGGCGGTGGCGACGCCGGCGGCACCGGCGGCAAGAAATTTGCGGCGAATCATGAGGGGGGGCTCTCCTGGGTTTCCCTGTTGCGGTCGTCCGCTTGACGACCTTTTCTCTCGTTGCGCGGATGGCTCTTCGGCGACGTTTGGCGTTGCCGGTCAATCCGACGGTTTGTATCGCGGAAGTTTGCGGCAAATTCAAGTCAAGATGGGAATCGCAGGCGAAAAAGACCATATTTTACTGGTCTATACCGCAGAATACATTTTTAACATGACTAGATAGTACAACCCTCGACGACGCTGCGGGAAGAGGGATGGGGCGTTCTCGCCCGTTTGCCGGCGGTTCTCGGGACCGGCCATCGCGTCATTATTCAAATGGCGTCGAATATCAGCAGCGTTCGTCGTACGCGACGGGCGCATACGAGAAGCCGGGTTTTTTGGTGTTGGCTTGCGGCTTCATGCCTTTGCGCGTGTAGCCCGCGGCGGCCGAACGGTCGGCGTTCCACACTTCGGCGATCGCCTTCATGACGCCCTCGTTGACCTTGCGCGCCGACTGGATGGCGCGCTGGTTGCGCACCGCCACTTCGTGCACGCGCATGAGGGCGGCTTCGATTTCGCTCTGCACGATCGGGAGCGCGCTTTTGAGGGCGGCCGGATTCTCGCGCAGCTGGCGCACGCTCAAAGCATAGAGGCGGCTCAGTTCGGCCTTCTGCGCCTGCAGCTCGCCCACGTCCTGGGTCTTCATGTCGAGCAGCAGGGCGGTTTCGCGTTCGAGCAGATGCACGAGATTGGCCGAGATTTTGACCAGCGTGTCGATCTGGACGCGGACATTGGCCGCACTCGTGGGCGTGGGATCACTGTTGTGCGGCTGCATTGGCTTGCTCCTGGATCTTGATGATGTCGCGCGCGATCGACGAACTGAGGCCCACGCCGCCCGCTTTGACGACGTTTTTGGCGTAGGCGTTGACCAGCAGCGAGCGCACGGTCTCTTCGCCCTGGCCGCCGCCGGTCGTCTTGTCGATCCCGACCGTGCTGAACATGTGGTTGAACATCTGTTCGAGAAACATGGTTTCGAAATCGTCGGCGGTGCGCTTGACGTCTTTGGGGTCGAGCGTTTTGCCGGCAGCAGGCGCTTTGAGGGGCTTGAAGGCCGCACTCTTCGCGAGGTCGAGCGCGCCGGCAGCGTTGCCCTGGGCGAGGCCGGGACTGGAGATCGAGCCCGCCATCACAGCACCGAGATTTCGGCTTGGAGGGCACCTGCGGCTTTGATCGCCTGCAGGATCGTGATCATGTCGCGCGGCGTGATGCCCAGCGCATTGAGGCCGTTCACGAGCTCCTGCAAGGTCACACTGCCGGGCAGGACGGCGAGATTGCGGCCGGTGCCTTCGTCGACCTGGATGTCGGTGCGGTTCACGGTCGTGGTGGTGCCGGTGCTCGAGAAGGGGTTGGGCTGGCTCACCTGCGGCGTCTCGGTGATGCGGATCGTCAAGTTGCCCTGGGCGATCGCGACGGTCGAGATGCGCACATTCTCGCCCATCACGATGGTGCCGGATTTTTCGTCGATCACGACGCGGGCCATCTGGTCGGGCTGGATCTGCAGCTGTTCGACGTCGGTGAGGAAGCCGATCATGTCGTTGCGCCGGTTGGGCGGCGCCATCACGAGCACCGTGCCCGGATCGCGTGCGCGCGCCACCGGCACGCCCGCAAATGCGCTGATCGCCTGGGCGATGCGCCGGGCGGTCGTGAAATCGGGATTGCGCAAGGTCACGTTCACGACCTCGAGCGAGGAAAGTTCGAACGTGACTTCGCGCTCGATGATGGCCCCGTTGGCCACACGACCGCCGGTGGGTGTCCCGCGCGTGACCGACTGGCCCGCACCGGAAGCCGCAAAGCCCGAAATCGCGACGGGGCCTTGGGCGACCGCATAGACTTCGCCGTCCGCACCCAGCATGGGTGTGACCAGCAGCGTGCCGCCCATCAGGTTGGTGGCGTCGCCAAGGGCGCCGATATTCACGTCCATGCGCGTGCCGGTGCGGCCGAAGGCGGGCAGGGTGCCCGTGACCATCACGGCCGCGACGTTTTTGGTGCGCAAGGTGCTCGAAATGTCGCGGGTGTTGACGCCCATGCGCTCGAGCATGCCGATGATCGACTGTTGGGTGAACGGTGCGTTGGCAATCGTGTCGCCCGTGCCGTTGAGGCCGACCACCAGGCCGTAGCCGACCAGCATGTTCTGGCGCACGCCCTCGAAATCGGCGATGTCCTTGATGCGCACGCGGCCTTGGGCGGCCGCGTCGGCGGGCAGCAGAACCGGGCTCGCGCACAAAACAGCACCCAGGAATGCAAAAATCAGCTTGGTGGGTCGGTTGGCCATGGTCGTTTTTCCCGCAACTGGAGAGGTCCGCGTCAGGCTTTGCGAGACATGTGCCAGTCTCTAAATCTTTATATATCAATGCGTTGCAATGCGAGGCCGGCAGCTTGGCTCGGCAAAACAACGTTTTGACCCGGCAGAAATTGCCGATTGCGGAAAAATCGCTTCGCCCGCATCTTCTCCCATGCAACTCCAAGGAGATGGCGCCATGAAAGTCGGCGATACCGGCGGTCCTCGCAATGTTGGCGGCGCCAAATCGGGCGTCAAGCCGAGTTCGGGCAAAGGCAGCGACTTTTCCAAACTGCTGGATGCGGCCGAACGCGGGGTCGAATCCGTCGGCGGCCCGACGGCTGCCTATGGCGTTGGGGCCGTTTTCGGCGCGCAAGAGGTCGAAGACTCGACCAACAAACCCGCCAACAAGCGCGCCATGCAGCGCGCCGACGACATGCTCGACAAGCTCGATGCGTTGCGCCAGGGGCTTTTGACCGGCTCGATGTCGCGCGCCGACCTTATGGATTTGGCCAAACTGGTGCGCGCGCGCCAGGAAGTGGGGGCGGACCCCGAATTGCGCGCGATTTTGGGCGATATCGAGCTGCGCGCGGCGGTCGAACTCGCCAAGCTCGAGAGCCTTCGCTGAAATTTCACATGGCTTTTGGCGTCCGGCACGGTATGTGCTTGCTCACGAGGTCAAGCCGACCGCGCGACGCTTGTCGCGCTTGATTTCAACTAGGGTACTCGGATACAAGCCGTGTTTATAAACAAGTCAGTTCTTCCAAGACATCAGGGAGTTCGAACGGGGGCGCCATGACCTATCCTTTGTTGCCACCAGATTACCGCCCTTCGGACAACGAAGAGTTTATGAACCCGCTGATGCGGGAGTATTTCCGTCAGAAGCTGCTGAGCTGGCGGGCGGATCTGCTCAAGGACTCGACCGAGACGCTGCAGCATCTGCAGGAAGAAACGGTGCCCGAGGCCGACGTGACCGACCGGGCCTCGACCGAGACCGACCGTTTCACGGAACTGCGCACGCGCGACCGCGAACGCAAGCTGATCGGCAAAATCGACTCGGCCCTGCGTCGCCTCGACGACGGCAGCTACGGCTATTGCGAAGAGACGGGCGAGCCCATCGGCATCAAGCGCCTCGATGCGCGCCCGATCGCGACGCTGTCGATCGAAGCGCAAGAGCGCCACGAGCGCATGGAGCGCATGCAGCGCGAAGACTGACGCCGAAAAAGGGTTTGGCTTAGCCGACCGTGCGCAGGTCGGCGGCCGCCTCGGCGGGCAGGCACGGGATGTATTCGCCGTCTTTGGCGATCGTGCGCACGCGCTCGAGCCGCACGGCCGACACCCCCGGAATGCGGCGCAGAAAATCGTCGGCCAGCGACTCGAGATCGGCTTTGTCGCGGGCGCGCAGCTTCAGCATGTAGCGCCGGTCGGCGGCCAGCGGGTAGCATTCCTGCACCTCGGGCCGCACCATGACGGCCGCCAGAAACATCGTCTCGTCGAGCGTGTTTTCGAGCGTGACTTCGGCAAACGCCAGGACCGGATAGCCCAAGCGGGCTGCATCGACGCGCACGGTCCAACTGCGGATCATGCGCGTGGCCACAAGCTTGCGGATCCGCTCGTTGGTGGCCGAAATCGATAGGCCGATGCGTCGGCCCAATTCCGCCAACGACGCGCGCGCGTCCGCCTGCAGCGCTTCCAGCAATGCCAAATCTCGCTTGTCCATCCTTCCAATTTCGCGAAGCAAATTGCGAAAGTCAATCGAGCGTGGGCATCGAAACGAAAAAACCCCCGCCTTTCTGGCGGGGGTTCTTCGTCTGCGGGAGGGAGCAAGCCGTTAGAAAGGCGAGACGATATCGAAAAGCTGCTGGCCCCAACGCGGCTGCTGGAAGTCGGTGATCTGGCCCTTGCCGCCGTACGCGATGCGGGCTTCGGCCAGCTGGTCTTGCCGGATCGTATTGACCGAGGTGATGTCCTGCGGCCGGATGACGCCGGCCAGTTGCAGCACCCGCGCTTCGAAATTGACCCGCACTTCTTGCGAGCCGTTGACGACGAAATTGCCGTTGGGCAGCACTTGGGTGACGACGGCGGCGACGCGCAGGTTCAAGGTTTCCGAACGCTGGATGCGGCCCGTGCCGTTGTTCGAGGTGGTCGAGCTCAGGCCGCCCAGCGACACCGTGTTGCCGGTCGCGTTGTTGCTCGAGGTGTTGTTGTTCGCACCGGGCAGGCGCGACAGCAGATCGGTCGTGCTGTAGCCCAGGAACTGCGAGGACACGTCGGCGCCTTCGGTGTTGGTGCGGCCGCGCGTCGTCGTATTGCTGAAGTCGGCGGTGTCCGCGATGCTGACGATTACGGTCACGATGTCGCCGACCTGGTTGGCGCGGTTGTCCTTGAAGAACTGGCGGGCACCCGTGCGCCACAGCGAGGCGTTGTTCTGGCCTTCGCCTTCGGCGCGCGGCGGGGACGGCATCGTGATGCGCGGGTTGGTATCGGCCGGGTTTTTGATGGGGGTAAGGGCAGGGCCCTGGCCCATTTCCGAGAGGCGCGAGAGCGTGTTGCCGCAGGCCGCAAGGCTCGCGGCGGCGCACACGACGAAGGCAAGGCGGATGAAGGGTTTCATGGCGGATCTCCAGTGAGGCTGGCGAGAGGTCTAAAGGGTTAGGGCTTGAGGGCGGCGATGCGCGGCGTCGTCTGCACGGCCACCGTATCGGGGCCGACGATGACGCCTTCGATCTGGCGGTTGGAGGCGGTGTTGAAGACGCGGATCGTATCGCCGCGCGCACCTTCTTCGATCGCACGGCCCTGCACGCTGAGGCTCAAATTGCCCATCTGCAGCAGCACGGTGACGTTGGCGTTGCGCGCCACGAGGGTTGCCGGGCGCACGTCGGTTTCGCGCACGGGCTCGCGTTCGCGCAGGCGCTGGCGGGCGACCTGGCCGATCAGCTTGTCGGCGCTGGCAACCACGTCGCGGCGCGTGGCGTCTTCGCGCACCTGCATCATTTCGACGTCGGCGGCACGGATCGTTTCGCCCGCACCGATCGCACGGCGCAAGACCGGCAGGCGCGCCGTGGTCATCACGCGGCCCTGCAGCGTCAGGCGCTGGGCGCCGACATGACCGCCGCCGGCAATCAGCGTTGCGGTGAAGCGGCCGTTGGTGCGGTCGAACTGGAGCTGGCGGACTTCGAGGTCGGCGGGCGCTTCGATCGGCAGCGAGACGCTGGGTGCGCGGCCGCCGAAATCGATTTCGTCGCTGGCACGCATGCCTTCGGCGAGCAGCGCTTGGCGCAGCACGGGCACGATGTCGGCGGATTCGAGCGTGCGGCCCATGCGTTCGACGAGCACGCGGTCGAAGCGCGTCTGCGGGCGCCAGGCAAGATTGTTGGCGCGCGCGATTTCCATGAGCTGGGCGATCTCGACCGCGACGCGGCGGCCGGGCGCAGGTGCGCGCAGCACGGCACGGTCGTTGTTGACGCCGTCGAACAGGTCCGAGAGACGCACGAGATCGCCTTCGACGACCACAAGGTCGCTGCGCAGGGTTTGCGCGTGGGCGGCCGGGGCGAGCGCGAAGCCTGCGACGGCGGCTGCAAGGAGAAGGGCAAAGCGGGTCATGGTCGGTATCCTTCAGGCTGGATCAGCGCATCTGGTTGACGGTGTTCAGCATCTGGTCGGAGGCTTGGATGATCTTCGAGTTCATCTCGTAGGCGCGCTGTGCGGTGATGAGCGAGGTGATTTCGTTGACCGAGTTGACGTTCGAGCCTTCGACGAAACCTTGCTGCAGCGTGCCGAAACCGGCCGTGCCGGCCGTGCCGCCGATCGCGTCGCCGGAGGCGGCACTCGTCAGGAAGTTCGTGTTGCCGATCGGGATCAGGCCCGCTTCGTTGATGAAGGCGGCCATCGTGAACTGGCCGACCTGCTGCAGCGCTGTCTGGCCCGGGATCTGGACGAAGACCTGGCCCGACTGGTTGACCGAGATGCTTGTGGCGTTGTTCGGGACCTGGCCGGGGCCGACCACGGCGAAGCCGTCGGCGGTGACGATCGAGCCCTGGTTGTTGAGCTGGAAGGAGCCGGCGCGGGTATAGGCGGTTTCGCCGGTCGGCAGCGTCACCTGGAAGAAGCCGCGGCCTTGAATGGCAAGGTCCAGAGAATTGTCGGTCTTCAGCAGCGAGCCTTGCTCGTGGATGCGGTAGACGGCCGTGGGCTTGACGCCGAGGCCGATCTGGATGCCTGCAGGCACCGTACCGCCTGCGTCGGACGCGGCCGTGCCGGCACGGCGCTGGGCCTGGTAGAGCAGGTCCTGGAACTCCGCGCGCTGGCGTTTGAAGCCGGTCGTGTTGAGGTTGGCGATGTTGTTCGAGATGACTTCGACGTTCAGCTGCTGGGCCAGCATGCCGGTCGCGGCGGTGTTGAGGGAGCGCATGGGTCTATCTCCTGGTCAAAAGTTTCAAGCGACGCGGGCGAGGCGGTCGATCGCCCGGCGGGCGCGGTCGTGTTCGCTGTCGATGATTCGTTGGGCGCTTTCGTAGCGGCGGGTGATGTCGAGCATTTGCGTGAGCTCGGTCACCGACACCACGTTCGAGCCTTCGAGCATGCCTTGGTGGATCTCGGCGCGCGCATCGGCCGGGACGGGGTCTTGCGTGCTTGCATAGAGCCCGCCGCCGAGGCGCGTGAGCGCTTGGTCGTCGACGAACGACACCAGTTGCACGCGGCCGACATTGTTGGCGCCGTTGATGACGTCGCCCTGCCTGGTGATTTCGATGCTGGGTTCGTTGGCGTTGACCGTGATCGGCCGGTTGTTGCGGTCGAGCAGCGCAAAGCCTTCCGAATTGACGATGCGACCGGTGCTGTCGAGGCGGAAATTGCCGTCGCGCGTGTAGCGCGGGCCGACCGGCGTTTCGACCACAAAATATCCGTTGCCGTGGATCATCATGTCGAGCGGGGCGTCGGTCTTGATCGCCTGGCCCGGCCGCGTGTCGCGGTAGGTGCCGATGCCCTCGACGAAAGCCAGCTTCTGCGCACCGTCGCCGCCAATACCGGGATTGCCGGCCTTCGGCGTCAGATACTGCGCAAACAGCAGTCGCTCGCCGCGAAAGCCCGTGGTGTTGGTGTTCGCCAGATTGTTGGCGACCGTCTCCATCTGGCGGCGCAAGGCGCTTTGATGCGCGAGGGCGAGATAAGAAGGGTTTTCCATCGTTCGGGTCCGTGGGGCGGTCGGTCGGTTGGCACAGGTCCCATTGCGGGGACGGCATTGAGGATTGCAGCCGCCGTGCCAGCGGATTATTCGATATAATTCAATGGTTTGTGGGAATCTCGGAAGGCTTCGAACATGCCTCCCGGCAATTCCTGCCGGGCTGAAGCTGCCGCTTTGGCTGCTTTGCCGGTCCGTGCAAAGGGAGCGTTGAAACTGGCGGGCGGGTACGGCATAGTCCGCGCCCGTTCGTGCTCGTCTTCACCCCAAGACGATCCATCGCGCAAGAACGGACCCGGCCGGACCAATGACGGAGCGTAGCGCAGCCCGGTAGCGCATCAGTCTGGGGGACTGGGGGTCGTGGGTTCGAATCCCGCCGCTCCGACCATTAATGAAGCCCGCCGCCGGGAGACCGGTCGGCGGGTTTTTACTTTTGTAGGACGGATGGACCTTGGACCCTTTGGCTGGCGATTCGAATCTTCCTCGGGACGCCAGCGCGGATGAAAGTGAGAACTTTTTCGGTACCTGGCGGGCTACATTAAAACCTGCGTTCGACTGACGAGCGGAAGTGGGCATACCGGCATTGGACATTGTCCGTAGTTGGCCCCTCCAGTCATATCGAGTTGCGAATCACGAGTTCAGCCGTATGGAGGATGCGGCGGCTGGGACCCGAATAGCGGTCAATCCTTTCGATCGCAAGCCCCAGCTATACGCGCTTGCACGGGCTCGACGGCTTGCGCGTCGTAGATGCGTCCGTGCTGCCGACGGCACCGCGCGGCAATCTCAATATCCCCGTGCTGATGATCGCCGGAAAATCCGCCGACGCGATTGCCAAGGCGTGAAGCCTCTCAGACGCGGCGCGCCCCTTCTTTAAGCGCGGCGAGTTTCGCCCACGCGATTTCCGGATCGACCGCACCGAAGCCCGCAAACGTGCCGAAGCCGCAATCGGAGCCGGCCACAACCCGCTCGCGGCCGAGGACATCGACGAAATGCCTGAGGCGCTGGGCGACCAGATCGGGGTGTTCGATGAAATTCGTCGTGGTGTCGACCGCCCCCGGCACGAGGATCTTGTCGTCGGGGATTTCCGCCGCACGGTGGCGGAATACGGTCCATTCGTGGCCGTGCCGCGGATTGGCGGTTTCGAACAGGATGTAGCGCGCAGGAACGCGCATCAGCAGCGAAAATACCTTGGCCATGTCGATGTCGCAGCAATGCGGACCTTCGTAGTTGCCCCAGCAGATATGCAGCCGAATGCGGTCGCGCGGCAGGCCCTGCAGCGCATGTTCGAGCGCTTCGACATGCAAGGCAGCGACCTTCAGGAACGCCTCGTCGTCGAGATGCGCAAACAGCATGTGGCGCGACAATGCGAGGTCCGGGCAATCGAGCTGCAGATCTAGACCGGATTCCAAAATTGTCCGGTATTCGGCACGCATCGCCTCGGCCAAAGCCTCGAGATAGGCTTCGCGAGTTTTGTAGTAGACGTTTTGAAGGAACAGCGAGATCACGCCGGGCGAGGCCGCGTTCATGAAGCCGCGTGTAACACCGTGCGTCGCCATCGCGGCCTTTAGTGCGGCGATGTCCTTGCCGAGTTCTCCCTGGCCTTTCGACGCGACCGGGCCGATGCATTGTGGGCGGCTGTATTGCGGCGTGCCGCCTTGCTTGGCCAAACGTTCGAGAAAGGTCGGAAACATTTTGAGGTCGGCCGGCGCGTTGCGCGGGCTGTCGCCGCCGAAGCCTGTGTAGCGGTCCTTCACGTAGGTCGCGTAGGAGATTTTCGACGTCTCGCCGTCCGACACGATGTCGATGCCGGCGGCCTTCTGGCGCTCGACGAGTTTCGCGACGGCGGCCGCCATGCACGCATCGAACGCGGCTTGGTCGTACGCCTCTCCGCGTTCGCGCGCGAACAGAAAATCGACGACGTCCTGCGTGCGCGGCAGAGAGCCCACATGCGTTGCCAAAAGCGCCACAGCGATCTCCTTCTAAAGCAGCCGGCCGGTCGCACCGGCCGGATCGTCCGTGTTGATAACGCGATAGAGCGTCGCTTCGCCCGACATGGCGGGGCCAAGCGCATGCGCAAGCCCCGGCGGGATTGCGGCCGTGTCGCCGGGATTGAGCGTCGTGGTCCCGCCTTCCCACGCGAGGCGCCAATGTCCGCGCACGGGCATCAAAATCTCGTGCCGGTCGAGCGCATAGGGCGCTTCGCCCAGTGAGCCGCGCGCGAGAAGCTCGACCTCGAAGCCGGGCCGGTCGCGCAACCGGCCCTGCTCGCCGATCACCTTGCAAGGCTGGCGGTCGGCGAGCGCCACAAGATCCCAATAGCGCGCGACGTAATGCGGCACGACGTCGGCGGTCGTGGGTTCGGGGATCGTCTTGAGTTCGTCTGCCGACAGTAGCTTCATCGGCGGCACGTCGGCCGGCAACTGCTCGCCCTTTTCTGTGTCGTACAGGCGACCGTTACTGCCCAGCACGAGCCCGTGCGCGTGCGCGTCTTCGATCACGTGCGGCGCCCACACCACGCCGCCGCCGGCATCGTTCCCGCCCAGTATCGCCATCACCATCGCATAGTCGGTGCCGATGTTCTCGAAGCCGCGGAAGATACCGGTCGGGATGTTAAAGATGTCGCCTTGCTCGAGCACAACTTCGCCCGCCGTGCCAAAGCGCCCCCAGAAAAAGCGCCAGCGCCCGGTGAGCACAAAAAACACTTCTGCTGTACGGTGGTAGTGCAGCGAGTTGCGGCATTTGGGCGGCTGGCCCGCCGCCCCGATATTGAAGCCCGGCGTCTCGGCGATATGTACGTGCTGGTCGGGACTTTCGGAAACGCCGCCGCCGATGATCGTGAAGTTTTCCTTCTGGTTAGAACCCGGCGTGTGCGCGTCGATGAACGCCGTCTTGCAAGGCTTGAGATCGCCGTAGCGCACGATGCGCGCTTCCATTTCCTGCGGCGTCATGCGGCACCTGTGTGCAGCAGTATCTGCTTCCAGATCGCGACCTCGTCGTAGAGCGCGTATTCGCGGCGCAAGCCGACGCCGTCGAGTCCATAGGGCCCGAACTCGGCATGCGCCATGCCCATCACATGTACGCGCGCACCCGTGGGTGCGCCGAACACACCCCAGCCGTCATGCGTGCCGTCGAGCGACCAGCGAATTGCCGAACGCGGCGGCAGCATGCCGCCCTCCATGCCGATGCGATGGTGGATCGCAAATTTCGCCGACGGGAACGCGGCGCGCAGACCGAGCCAGAATTCGGCGACTTCTTCGCGACCGATCGCATGGCGCGCACCCGCATATTCGCCGACGACCGCGCGGTCGTAGCTCGCATGGATATGCGCGAAATCGGCCGCCATGATGCGTGTCAATGTCTGCGCGTAGCGCTCGCCCCATTCATTGTCGTTGCCGGTCCCGCGATAGAGCCCTTGAATGTCGCTCTCGGGCACAAAGGGTTTTGCGGCTTTCGCAGGCCCGCCTTCGCGCGCGATCAGCGTGCGCGCATAATCCTGCGGCGAGAGCCCGAGCTGGCGCACGATACCGCCATAGTCGCGCACGAGCCATTCGTCGTAGATGACGTCGGCTTTGGCCGCACAGTCCGCGATCACGCGGATCGCGTAGCGCTTGCCCGTCGCCGGGCCGAACGCGCCGTCGTGGCGATGCGTGGCGGTCGTGAGGATGCGGTGCGAGGAGAGATAGCCCGCGTCGTCGTCGCCCGAGAAGATCACGTCCTCGCCGTAGAGTGCGCGGTCCGGAAATTCGTGCAACGTCGCCATCGTCGCGGCGACGACGGCCTTGTTGCCCCGCGCAACACCCATCGGCGTGCGCACCGGAATGTCGGCCGCATAGGTGCGGTCAAGCGTGGCGATGCCGCGCTCTTCCCAGATCTCTTTGGTCACGCCCAGAATGTAGTCGGGCAGATCCTTCCAGCGCGGCGCAAAGTCTTTCATGGTGCGTATCCTTCGGGAATGCGGGCGGAGCGGCGCACGATGAGCGGCCCATCGATGCGGATGCGGCGCGGCGTGAGATCGCCTTCGATCTGGCCCAGGATCGCATCGACCGTCGCCGCAACCATCGGCTCGACCGACTGGCGGATCGTGGTGAGCGCGTAGGACGGCCACGCCGCCATCGGCACGTCGTCGTAGCCGACGATCGAAACGTCCTCGGGGATCCGAAAACCGAGCTCGTGGCGCACCACATCGACAACCGCAAACGCCATGTGGTCGTTGCCCACGAAGATCGCATCGGGATGCGCGGGCCCCTTGAAAAGATCGCGCGCGACGGCGGCCGCACGGTCGCGCGAATACTCGCCGTCTACCATCGCGAACGGTTTGAGGCCGCGCGCGGCAAGGCCTGCGCGAAAACCCGCCGCACGGTCGCGGCCCGTCGAGGAGCCTTGCCAGCCCATGATGTGCGCGATGCGTTTGTGGCCGCCGTCGGCGAGAAATTCGGCAGCACGCCTGCCGCCCGCGACATTGTCGCTTGTGACTTCGCTCAAGCGCAGATCGTCCTGGCCGCGATTGAACATCACGACCGGAATGCCGGCGGCACTGCAGCGCGCAGCAAGGTCGTTGCTCATCGCGACCGACGCCGTGATGATGCCGTCGACCTGATAGTCGAGCAGTTCGGCCATTACTTCGGCGATCTTGTCGGTGGAGTTGCCGGCCATGAAGACCAGAATATGGTAGCCGCGATCCTGCAAGGCGCGCGACAGAAGCTCGAGCGCCATCGGATAGAACTGGTTTTCGAGATAGGCCACGACGACGCCGACGATGCGGCTGCGCCCCGTCATCATCGCGCGCGCGAGCACGTTGGGCCGGTAGCCGAGCTGTTCGGCGGCTTTGCGCACCTTCTCTGTCGTCTTGGCCGAAGCTGAAGCACCCGGCGTGAACACGCGCGACACGGCCGATTGCGACACGCCCGCAAGCCGCGCCACATCTACTGACGTCACTTTCTCGAAGCTGCCGCGGCCGGTCATTCGGCCGTCCATCCGCCATCGACGATGAGATGCGTGCCCGTCATCAAGGCCGAAGCGTCCGAAGCCAGGAACACGATTGGCCCCATGAGATCGGCCACTTCGCCCACACGGCCGAGCTTAATCTTCGACAGGATCCAGGCGCGCCGTTGGGGGATCGTCAAAGTCTTCTCGCCGAGCGGCGTGCGAACAAAAGTCGGGCACAGCGTATTCACGCGAATGCCGTGCGGGCCCCATTCGATCGCCATCGCCTTGGTCATGCCTTCGAGCGCATGTTTGTTGGCGCAATAGACCGCGCGGTCGGGCCCGCCGACATGGCCCATCTGGGAGGAGATATTAACGAGGCTGCCGGGCTTGCCCACCGCGATCAAACCTTGGGCAACCGCGCGCGTTAGGAAATAGGCCGCACGCAGATTGAGCGCCATCGCCGCGTCGTAATCGGCGACCTTGGTCTCGAGCGCGGGCGAATGGCGTGCGGTCCCGGCGGCGTTGACGAGAATGTCGAACGGGCCTTTGTCGCGCACAAACGCGGCCATCGCGTCGATGTCGGTAATGTCGAGTACGCGCGCGTGCGCAACACCACCCGTATCGGCGATCGCGGCGCGTGCTGCCTCGAGCTCGGCTGCTCTGCGCGCGACCATCCACACTTCGGCACCCGCCGCCGCACAGGCCGCCGCCGCTCCGAAGCCTATGCCCGAGGAAGCACCGGCCACGAGGGCGCGCCGCCCATCGAGCCGGAAGGACGGTGTGACCGGCAACTGCGGGCGTTCGGCGCTGGTCATTCGGCAGCGGCTCCATAGGCGACGTTTTTGCGGCCGTAACGGCGCACGCGGATATTGCACTGCTCGGCATGGCCAACGAACCCTTCGAGCATGCAAAGACGCGAACCGTATTCGCCGATGAGGCTTGCGGCTTCGTCGGTCGTCACGCGCTGGTAGCTGTGCGTCTTAAGGAATTTGCCGACCCACAGGCCGCCTGTGTAGCGCCCGGCCTTGCGCGTGGGCAGCGTGTGGTTCGTACCGATCACCTTGTCGCCGTTGGCGACGTTGGTGCGGGCACCCAAGAACAGCGCGCCGTAGGAATGCATATTGGCCAAGAACCAATCGTCGCGGTCGGTCATGACCTGTACATGCTCGTAGGCCATTGTATTGGCGACTTCGAGCATCTCGTCGTACGTTTCGCAGAGGATGATTTCGCCGTAGTCGCGCCAGCTCGCGGCCGCCGTATCGGCCGTCGGCAGGATCTTCAGCAAGCGTTCGACCTCGCGCAGCGTGTCGTCGGCGAGCTTGCGCGAATTCGTGATAAGGCAGGCGGGCGAATTGTAGCCGTGCTCAGCCTGGCCCAAGAGGTCGGTCGCGCACAATTCGCCGTCCACGCTGTCGTCAGCGATCAGCATCGTTTCGGTCGGCCCCGCCAAAAGATCGATACCCACGCGCCCGAAGAGCTGGCGCTTGGCTTCGGCCACATAGGCGTTGCCAGGACCGACGATCATATCGACGGGGCGAATCGTTTCGGTGCCGAGCGCCATCGCCCCCACGGCCTGGATGCCGCCGAGCACGTAGATCTCGTGCGCCCCGCCCAAATGCATGGCCGCGACGATCGCCGGATGCGGCTCGCCCTTGACCGGCGGGGCCGAGGCCACGATGCGCGGCACGCCGGCAACCGACGCCGTCAGCACCGACATGTGTGCCGACGCGACCATCGGGAATTTGCCGCCCGGCACGTAGCAGCCGACCGACTGCACCGGGATCGTGCGATGGCCAAGGATCACGCCCGGCAACGTTTCGACCTCGACGTCGGTGATGCTTGCGCGCTGGGCTTGCGCAAAGCGGCGGATCTGCGCCTGCGCGAAGCGGATGTCTTCCATGTCGCGCGATGCCACCTTGTTCATCGCCGCTTCGATCTGCGACGGCGTCAAGCGAAACGAGGCCGGCGCGTAGCCGTCGAATTTCTGCGCGAGATCGCGCACGGCCGCATCGCCGCCCGAAGCGATGTCGCCCAAGATCTTCTCGACCGACGCGCGGACCTTCGTGTCGTCCTCGGCACGCTCGCTGTCCGGCTTGCCCGATTTGAGATGAACGATAGCCATTGGAAAACCTCTCGATTGAAAGTTCAGTAAGGTGCGGCCGCACCGATGCGCTGGCCGGTCGTCGTGTCGAAGAGATGGCAGATGCGCGACGGCACGGACGCGCAGAGCTGTGTGCCGATCGCGACCTCGAAATCCTTGGCGGCCTTGATCGCGACCAAAGCCTTGCCCGCCTGCAGCGTCACCATCGAAGAGTCGCCGAGCAGTTCCATCGAATAGACGGCGGCCGAGATTTCGCCCGATGGGGCAACGGCAGCGTCCTCCGCGCGGAAGCCGAGCGTGACGGGGCCGTCGGCGATACCGGCAAAGCCGTCGATCGCGACCCCGTCGGCCACAAAACGTCCGGCTTGCAGCTTTCCCTCGACCAGATTCATCGCCGGATTGCCGATGAAGGACGCAACGAAAATGTTGGCCGGCCGGTCGTAGATCTCGCGCGGGCTGCCCACCTGCTGGACGGCCCCCTTGTTCATCACGACGACGCGGTCGGCAAGCGTCATCGCTTCGATCTGGTCGTGCGTGACGTAGATCGTGGTCGTGCGCAGCTCGTGATGCAGATTTTTGATCTGCGCGCGCGTCGATACGCGCAGCTTGGCGTCCAGATTTGACAAAGGCTCGTCCATCAGGAAGACCTTGGGCTTGCGCACGATGGCGCGTGCCAGCGCCACGCGCTGCCGCTGGCCGCCCGAGAGCGCTGCGGGTTTGCGCTCGAGATAGTCGGCAAGCTCGACCGTGTTGGCCGCGCGCATCACGCGCTCGTGGTGCTCGGCCTCCGGCACGCCGCGCATCTTCAGCGGAAAGCGGATGTTTTCGTAGACCGTCATCGTCGGATAAAGCCCGTAGGACTGGAACACCATCGCGATGTCGCGGTCCTTGGGATCGAGATCGTTGATGCGGCGGTCGTCGATGAAGATGTCGCCGTCGCTGGCGTCTTCGAGGCCGGCGATCATGCGCATCGTCGTGGTCTTGCCGCAGCCCGACGGGCCCAGCAGCACGAGGAACTCGCCGTCTGCGATGGCAAGATCGACGGTCTTAACCCCGACCGCCGCTCCCCAGCGCTTCGAAAGACCTTTGAGGCGGATTTCGGCCATGCCCTATCCCTTCACCGCACCGGCCGTGAGACCGGAAACGATCTGGCGCTGGAAAAACATCACGAGCACGAACAAAGGTGCTGTGACCGACACGACCGAAGACACGGCGAACATCACGTTGCCCTCGGTCTGCGTGGTGCCGAGGAAGCTTGCGATCTTCGGCACCATGGTCTGGTTGTCCTTCGAGAGCAGCATCGCGGTCACGACGAAATCGTTGTAGGCGAGCAGGAACGAGAACAGTCCGGTCGTGATCACGCCCGGCCACATCACCGGAATGATCACGTGGCGGAAGGCCTGGAACGGCGTGCAGCCGTCCATGCGGGCACTCTCGTCGAGATCGCGTGGGATGTTCTTGAAGAACGCGGTCAGCATCCACAGCGTGAAAGGTTGGTTGATCGCCACGAGCACGAAGATCGCCGTCGGCAGATGGCCCCATAGATTCCAGCGGTAGAACGGCAACAGATAGCCCGAAACGAGCGTGATCGGCGGCATGGCGCGGAACACGAGTGCTGCGAGCAGCAGCCAGAACGCGTAGCGATAGGTGGACCGGCTCAGCGCATAGCCGCCGAGCGTGCCGAAGGTCAGCGAGATCACGACGACGGCGACGGTGACTACAAACGAGTTGAGTGTCGCACGCCAGAACGCCTCTTTGATCCAAGCACCCTCGTAGCCCGCCCCTGTGAACGCACTGCCGTGCTCACCGAGCGTGAGCGGGCCCGTGAGCGCGTGCGTCCAATCGGCTTTGGAGAAGAAGTCGCCTTCGACCTTGAAGCTGCCCCACAAGGTCCAAGCGAACGGAAACGTCGCGACGACGAGCCACAGCAGCAGCAGCGCCCCAAAGACGAGGCTCAAAATCGGCGGCAGTTTCTGCGCGCGCACGCCCATCTCCGCCCTCACGCCTTTCCGAACTGGCGCCAAGTGCGCACGAGCACCGGCGAGAGGAGGACAAGCACGCCGAGGATCGTCAGCACCGAGGTCGCAGCGGCCGAGGAAAGCAGCCGCGTCTCGCCGCTGAGATCGGCGTAAATGAAATAGGACAAAGACTGCGCGTGGGCCCCCGCATTGAAGCTCACGATCGGCTCGAAGACGCGGAAATTGTCCATGATCTTGATGAGCGCCATGAACACGGTGAGCGGCAGGAGATGCGGCAGCACCACGTAGCGGATGCGGCTCCAGCGGCTCGCCCCGTCGATCATCGCACTTTCGAGCGTGTCCTGCGGCACGGTCTGCAGGCCCGCATAGTAGATCACGAACGCAAACGGTGCGGACGACCAGATACCGTAGACGATCAGCATAATCCAGGTGAGCGCGCTCGACGCTTTAAGCGACAGATCAGGGTTTTCAGTGAGCCAGATCATCGCCGTGCCGATGATGCCGCGCGAATCGATCATCCAGAACAGAATGAGTGCCCCGATCAGCGGGGTGACGATCATCGGCAGCAGCGACACGAAGATGGCAGGCCCGCGCAGCAGCCGCGGGATCGCGTTGACGCCGAGGGCCACGAAAAAGCCGAGCAGGATCGACAGCGGGGTCACGACCGCCATATAGGTGAGCGTGAACGCGATCGCCCGGTAGAACGGCAGATTGAGCAGGCGGCGCATGAAATCGCCGGGGCCGGTGGATTGCGAAAACAGCCGTGCGATTTCTTCGGCCGCCAGATGCGAACGATCAAGATAGATGTCGAGCCCGACGAAACGGCCCAAAGGCTGCGCTTCGCGCAGGGCTTGCGTTGCCGCCTGGTCGATCGTCGTCGACTTTGTGCACGCAAACGGCGTGCAGTTTTCGACCTCGACGATGACTTGGCGATGCGGCGCGTAGAGCGACTGGGTCACGACCGACACGATCGGCAGCGCGATGAACAGGAACATCGCGGTTGCCGTCGGCAGGAAGAATTGCAGAAAGGTTTTGTGCTTCATAAGCCGGGCTCCGACCTTTGGTCGTTGCGGCAGCACGAGGCGTCGTCGGTGCGCATGGATGTGCGCGCCGACGACGCGAGCGCTTGCGTCAGCGCAGGAAGCCCTTTTCCTTGGCCGCCGTGCGGTAGGCCGCTTCGATGTCGGCGAGCGTGGTCGCGGCATCCTTGCGGCCGGCGAGGAACGGCGCCAAACCGTCACCCAGGGCCGAGTGCATCAAGCCCATATAGGGCAGCATCGGATAGGGCTTGGCCCCCAGCGCCATCGTGTCCATCACACCTTGGTTGACCGGGGCAGGCTTGTAGCCGGGGATGATCCACACGGCCTGGCCCATCGTTTCGGGCGTCAGGATCGCGGGCGATACGCCGTTCTTGAGGGCGACGAACGTCGCGCGCGCGTCGTCGTCCGAGATGTTCTTGGCAACCGTCCAGCCGTCCCACCACAAGGTCGTGGCCGGGGTCTTGCCGCCGCCGACTGTCATGGGGGCACCCACCGCCGTGTTCGCGGCAATGGCGGGGTTGTTGCCGGGGCCTTCCATCAGCACGCCGGTGCGCGATCCCCACATGTTCATGAGGGCGACGTTGCCCGCGCGCCATTCCGCACTCGTGGCGTTCGAATCGTGCGTGAGGAAATCGGGATTCATGTAGGCGCTGAGTGCCTTCATCATCTCGAGCGTGGCAATACCCTGCGGATTGTTGAGGGCGGGCTCGGCACTGCCGGGTTTGAAGAGCTCGCCGCCATAGCCCATATACATGTTCACGAATTCTTGGCCGAGATTGAACCCAGCCTGGTAGGCGCCGCCCACCGGATTGCGCATGATACCGCGCTCGCGAATGATCTTGGCGGCAGCGAGCAATTCTTCGTAGGTCTTGGGCGGCTGCACGCCGATCTGCTGGAGCACGTCCTTGCGGTAGACGAGATGCTGCGAGTTCGCCATGAACGCGACCGCCATCACGCGCCCGTTGACCGTGATAAGCTGGTTTTTCGGAATGTCCTGGCCGTGGGCGGCCACGAGCGCGTCGAGCGGGCGGATCACGTCTTCGTTGAGCAATGCCACGATCGACGAGGTCGCGACGATGGCCGACGTGTATTCGGCCGGATTGCCCTGCATACCCGGCAGATTGATGCGCTGATGGTTCGCGGTCAGGTTCGAGCGCACGGTGAGGCCGCCCGTGGCGCATTTGGCCGCGTTGGCGGCGACCGTTTGGATCGCGGGAAACTCGTTGCCGACGATGTTCACGCGCCCGGTCGTGACGCCGCAATTGGCGTTCGCAACGCCTGCGAACGACAGAGCTGCCGCGAATGAAAGAGCTGCGATCGATTTCTGGTTCATGGGACGCCCTCTTGCTGTTGGATTTTCGCGTTCGTTGGCCGAAATATCGTTGTTGGCAAAAACGCTCCCATTTTTTGCAAGCGTATGCAAGAAAATCTTGAACGCGTCCGCAAAGGCGCCGAAACTGGCTTCAAATACGCTTTCGAGGGGGATGCCGCGATGCAAGCCGAGTTCGATCCGTCCGCACAAATCGTCGCGCCGTTGCGTGCGGCGTTGTACGCGCAACTGCAGGCCTTGGCCGAAGCATCGCCCGACCAACTCGGCCAGCGGCTGGCAGCCTTCGCGCACAAGGATGCGGCGTGGCGCGTTGCGCACCCGATCGATGCGGTTGTCGGCCTCGATGCGATCGCAGCCCAGGTGTATGCGCCGCTCAAAGTCGCCCTGCCAGATCTGGAACGCCGCGACGTAATCTTCGTCGGCGGCACCTATGGCGGGCACGCGCTAATCGCGTGCCTGGGCAGCTATTGCGGCACGATGCGCGGCGATTGGCTCGGCATGCCCGCGACCGGCAGAACCGTAAATCTGCGCTACGGCGAGGTCTATCGGCTCGACGCAAGCGGGCGCGTTGTCGAAGCAAGCTTGCTCTGGGACGTGCTCGACATGATGCGCCAAACCGGCGTTTGGCCGCTTGGGCCGACACTCGGCAATGTCGAACTCTGGCCGATGCCGCTCACGGCCGACGGCATAAGGCTCGGCCCTTCGGACGGTGCCCAATCGGTCGCGAGCCTTGCGCAGACCCTTACCATGCACCGCACGCTCTACGAACACGACGACCGCGCCAATCTCACGCGCGAAAGCCTGATTGCGATGCCGCAGCGTCTGCATTGGCATCCCAAGATGATGTGGTACGGCCCGGCCGGGATCGGCGCAACGCGCGGGCTCGACGGTTTCGTCGACGGCCATCAATTGCCGTTCCGCATCGCCTTCCACCGCCCGCAGGGCACGTTCGAAGAGGTGACGGCCGAGCGCGCGCGGCACGGCGTGGGCCACTATATCCGCATCGGCGACGGCCCCTATTCGGTGACCGGCGGCTGGCCGTCGGTCTATGCGCTGCACAAGGGCGGCGGCTTCTGCGGCCTGCCGCCGACTGGCTTACCCGTCTTCATGCGCGTCATGGATTTCTACCTGCACCACGAGGGCCTGATCCGCGAAAACTGGGTCCCGCTCGACATGCTGGACCTCTTGCAACAGATGGGCTTCGACGCGCTGGCGCGCATGCGCGAATTCCTGCGTACCGGCCGACAGCGGTCGGCACAGTAACGGAACAAACGGGCGGAATCCGCGCCTTGTCAAAGGGCGGGACGTACCGATAAATCATGGCTCTGACCTGACCGGGTTTTCTTGTGACCTGACCGAGTTTTTGAACCAAGCCGAATGAGAGAAATTGGCTAAACTGGGCGCCATTAGTGATTCATAAATTGTTAAGGTATTTTAGCTAGTTGACAGAAATCGTGGATCTAGCGCGTTATGTGCCAACGGTTCTCACTTACATCCACTACGGCACGCCTAAGGGGAATCGAACTTCGGGTACGGGAAGCCAGTTCGTTCGATCGGTGCCGCTAAACTGTCGCCAATATCTCAAAATGAAAGGTAAGGGGCGGCGTCGGTTGCGACCGGCCTTATATGCCATCGTTTTCCACTCGTTTCCCTTAACGTCGGAAAATGCGAAAACCGACATTGAAAAAACGACGATTCTAGAAAACTGGGGGACTGGGGCGCGAGGCATCGCCTCGCGGGGTTCGAATCCCGCCGCTCCGACCAAATAGACTAAATAAAACAAGGCCCTGGCGATTTATCGCCGGGGCCTTACTTTAGGAAAACGCGCGCGGCAAGTGGACTGAGGGTCGTAGGTTCGAATGCGACTGGTTCTATTCGAGTGGGCGAGTTCGTTGGGCGTGTGACCAAAGGATGTGTGATCCCTTTTTCATTTGTTCGAGTCCTTTCCGGCACGCCAGCGGCGACGAAAGTGAGAACTGGTCTGTTCTGGCTATCTCCGGGTATGCCAAAGCGGATTAAAGAACGCGAGCACCGTGTCATTTTGGGCTCGCCCTGGATACCTTAGCCAATCGGATAATCATCACCTCATATTTGTTCTGAATTCGCTTTTGGCGAAGCGGCTGCATGAGAAGCCGGATACTGCATGCCGGGCCGAATTTTCGTTCCGTAGCAATCGATGGATGTCTCGCGCTCAAAGGCAATTGAGCGCGCCCGAGAAGCCTTCTATATATTGGATCAATAAGCGCAGGCGCTAAGCCGCCTGAAGGGAGGAGTGCGACGATGGACTCGACGCGAAGCCATATTGGCCGACGCGCGGCTTTGTTCGGCGCAGGCGCAGCGGCACTTGCTGCACCCTCCGTCTACGCAGCAACCCCAGTTACGATGGGCTTAACGCCCGTTTTCCTCAATTCCGACATCCGGCTCTTGGCGCAGCTTGAGACATATCTCGCTCGCCGCCTCGAGCGGCCGGTTCAGCTCGTTCAGCGCCGGACATATCAGGAAATCACAGCGTTGCTAATTGCGGGCGCACTCGACACCGCTTGGATCTGCGGCCTGCCTTTCGTACGCAATCGGGACCGCCTGCGGCTGACTGGCGTGCCAGTCTATCGTGGCAGTCCGACCTATCGCGCCTATTTGATCGCGCGTGCGGGAGCGCCGACACAGGAGATCGACGAGCTCGCGGGCCAGGTCCATGCATTCTCCGATCCGGATTCGAATTCGGGCTTTTTGGTCACGCGAGCGTTGCTCGCCCGCCAGGGGCGTACACCGGATTCGTTCTTCTCCAAAACCTTCTTCACTTACGGCCATCGCAATGTGATCCGCGCTGTGGCCTCCGGCTTGGCGCATTCCGGTTCCGTCGACGGTTATGTGTGGGACGTCTTGGCCGAGATCGATCCCGCCCTTACGGCGCCGACACGCGTTCTGCGTGTATCCGAGCCGCTCGGGTTTCCGCCGTTCGCCGCCCCCGCGCAGCCGCGCGATATCGGGGTTATGCGCGCCTTCCGGGCGGCGCTGGTTTCGATGGCCGACTTCGAGGATGGCCGCGCGATCCTCGCCACGCTTCGGCTGGACGGAATCACGGACGCCCAACCGAGCATTTTCGACGGGATCGCGGATCTGCTGCACGAAGCGGAGCGCTTGGGATGAGCGCTCGGGGCCCGCAGATCAAGCTGACCTGGAAGGTCCCTCTGGTAGTCGCGGGGCTGATGATTGTCGTCGCTGTGGGCATCTCCAAGACCGTTCTCGACCGTCTCGACCACACCCAGGCGCGCCATGTTGAGCAGCTAACGGGGGCCTATCTGGACGGACTGTCGACGGCGTTACAGCCGGCATTGTTGCGTCGCGACGCGTGGGAGGCTTTCGACGCGCTTGACCGCGCGCGTCGGCTCTACTCGGGCGTCCGAACGCTCGACGTGCTGGCCATCTTGCCCGACGGCAACGTCTTGGCGGCCGCCGATCCGCTCGCCCACCCGGTCCTATCAGTGGCCCCGGCCGAAGCGAAATCGCCCCCGCGCGCGCCATTGCCGCTCGAAGCGGCCGACGGGCGCGCCTGGATCCATCGCGAGATGTCCGACGACGGCGTTAAGATCGGCCGCATCGCGGCATTGATCGATGTGTCGGCCTATCTTACCGAGCGTCGCGAGGCGCAAACGGCATTGATTGTATTCAACGCGGCGCTGACCTTGGCGCTTGCCGGTCTGGGCTATTTCTTCGTGCGCAGAATGCTGGCGCCCGCGACTCTGCTGTCGGGCGCGTTTGCCGCCGCTATCGACGGCGCCCCGAAGCCCATCGAACCTTCTCGCCTCCCATTGCCCGGAACCGAGGGCGGAAGGCTCCTGCGCGAGTATAATCGCATGATCGAAGCGCTCGCCGAGCGCGAGACGCTCCGCAAGCGCTTGGCCGAGGAGGAGCGTGCGGCCTTGCTCGGCAAGCTCGCCTCCTCGGTCGCCCACGAGGTCAACAACCCGCTCGGCGGCCTGTTCAACGCGCTGGCAATGATCCGCCGCCACGGCGACGATACCGAGCGGCGTGAGAACGCCGCGACTCTGATCGAGCGCGGCCTCGTTTCGATCCGGAACATCGTGCGCGCATCGCTTGTGCAATGGCGCTCCGACGAGGCCGGACGGGCGCTCACCCGCACCGATCTGGAGGATCTGAGATTCCTCGCCCAGGCCGAGACGCGCGCGCGCGGTCTCAATCTGGATTGGCGGGGTGAGATCGACGCGGAGCAAACCCCGGTCTCAGCGCAGTACGTGCGCCAAGTGGCGCTGAATCTGGTGCTGAACGCTTGCGCTGCCTCGCCCCCGGCCGGCCGCGTGACAGTCCGCGCACACGTCGAAGGGGCGCGCCTCGTCCTGTCGGTCGCCGATTCGGGGCCCGGCCTGCCCGACAGCCAACGTGCTCGCCTGCTCGATCCCAGCGACGAAGCGCCGGGCGGCGGCCTCGGTTTGTGGACCGTGGCGCGGCTTGTGCGCGCGGCGCAAGGAACCGTCGAGATCGACGAAATACCGACCGGTGGCGCGCGTGTGCGCGCGATCTTCCCTTTCGCCAGCGGAGGGAACGCGGATGCCCGCACCGCCGCTTGAACGCGTCGAAGGCTGCCCAGTTGTCGTTGTCGTGGAAGACGATCCGATCATGGGCGAGAGCTTGGTCCAGTGGCTCGCCGCCGAGGGGTTCGAGCCTGAGTGGCTTACCAGCGGCGAAGCGGCATTGTTGCGGTTCGAGCGCGCGGCGCCGGACGCGGTGCTGTGCGACATCCGCCTGCCGGACATGACCGGCGAAAAGTTGTACGAACTGGCTGCTGCTCGCCTAGCGGGCGTACCGATCGTATTCATGACCGCATACGGGGACATTCCTCAAGCGGTGCGCTTGATGAAGGCCGGAGCGTTCGACTACCAGACCAAACCTTTCGACGTAGAGCAGGTTGTCGCGCGCTTGCGTGCGATGTTGGCAACGCGGATGGCGGGGTCGGAAGCCGCGCTGGGCGTCTCGCCAGCGATGCGCGCGCTCGAAGCGACCCTGCGCAAGGCGGCGAAAGTGGGTTCGACCGTGCTGATCTCCGGCGAGAGCGGCGCGGGCAAGGAGATCGCCGCACGGTTCCTGCACGGCGCGTCGGGCCGCGCCGACCGGCCCTTCGTCGCGCTCAATTGCGCCGCAATTCCGGGGGAGCTCCTAGAAAGCGAATTGTTCGGGCACGAGCGCGGGGCCTTCACTGGCGCGGCGCGGCGGCATGAAGGTCATGTCGAGCGCGCGGGCGACGGCACGCTGTTCCTTGACGAGATTGGCGAATTGCCGCCGCCTCTCCAGCCCAAACTGCTGCGCCTCCTACAGGAGCGGCGATTCGCGCGAGTGGGGGGATTGTCCGAGATTCCGTTGCGCGCTCGAATCGTCGCAGCGACGAACGCCGATCTCGCCGCGCGCGTGCTGCAGGGCCGCTTCCGAGAGGATCTCTATTATCGTCTTTCGGTCATCCCGGTGGTCGTTCCGCCCTTGCACGAGCGCGCCGAAGACGTGCTGCCGCTCGCCCATGCTTTACTGTCCCGGACGGCCGCGTCCTTCCGGTGCGCAGCGCCGGGCTTGACGTCCTTGGCCGAGCGCGCGCTGCTCGATCACGACTGGCCCGGCAACGTGCGCGAATTGGCCAACCGGATCGAGCGCGCGCTGGCTTTGACAACGGGGGGACCCATCGGTCCGGGCGATCTTTTCCCCGAACGCGGGAACGTCGGTATGGGCGAGGATCGGCCGGCTTCGCTCGCCGAAGCGCGCGAAGCCGCCGAGCGGCGCGAGATTGTCGCGGCATTGGTCGCCGTCGGCAACGACGTCGGTCTTGCCGCCCAGCGCCTCGACGTTTCGCGCTCGACCCTGTTCGAGAAGATAAAGCGCCTCGGGATACGCTGAGTCCGGATTTCCGGATAAATTCATTTGCCCCGGTCCGGATTTCCGGACCGCAATCCGCGCAAACCCTCGGCAATTCGATGTCGCGTTGTGGCACTCGGTTTGCTTTCTTTTTAGATCAACGCCGCAGGACAGCGGCGCGCAATCGAACCCCCGAGGGAGCGAAACGATGAGCGAAGCCAAACACAGAGCCGAAGCTGATGCGACCGTCCGCAAGGTCCTACGCGATGGCACCAATCTGGATCGCCGAAGTCTGTTCGTGTCGGCCGCCGCTTTCGGAGCCACCGCAGTCGCGGCGCCCGCCGCGCTGGCTCAAGCGCCAGCTGCCCCTGCAGCCGCGCCGGCCGCACCAGCCCGGCGCATTATAGTGAAGGACGATTCGCGCTTGCTCAATATCGGCGCAACCGTTCGCTCGGGGAACTACTGGAACTTCTCGACCTTCATGACGCCGGTAGAGGAATTCTACGTCCGTAACCATTATCCCACGCCGACGGTCGAGCAGAAGCCCGAACTCGCCATGGCGAACTGGAAGCTCAAAGTCCACGGCGCTTCGGTCGAACGGCCTTTCGAACTGACTTACAACGACCTCATCAAGATGCCTTCGCGCACCATCATCGCGACGATGGAGTGCCACGGCAATTCGCGGACCCTGTTCTGGGAACAGGGAGGCTTCACCGGCGAGCAGGTCGCAGGCGGCAATTGGGTCATGGGCGCCGTCGGCCAGGCCGAATGGCAGTATGTTCCGATGAGCGCCATTTTCGCCCGCGCCGGAATCCGCCCGAACGCGCGCACTGTGCTGTTCTGGTCCGGCGTCGACGGCAACGACATGGGTAGGCCCATGCCGATGGCCGACGTGCGCGCGCTGCAGAACGATATGGGTATCTGCTACGCCATGAACGGCAACCCACTGACCCCTGATCATGGCGCGCCGGTGCGGGTCGTTGTCCCCGGTTGGGGGGGCACAGCGTCGATCAAGTGGGTCACCGAGATCCGCATCACCGACAAACGTGTGTGGTGCCGACTCAATTCCCGCGGCGAGGTCTATATCGGCCCTTCCTATCAAGCGCCCGAGCACGGCCCGGATGACGAGTTCGTCGGCGTTACGGCCGCCGACGTACGCGGGCCCATGGTCACTTGGATGCCGCCGAAGTCTACCCTCACCATCCCGCTGGTGTTGGAGAAGTCGCCTTCGGTGCCCGCCAACTACCCCTTGCAACGCGGAGAGGTTCCCAAGCTATCGTCCGGACGGCAGACGATGCGCGGCTACGCCTGGGCGCCACAACACGGCGTGCGTCAGGTTGACTACCGTATCGACGGCGGCGAGTGGCGGCGCGCCTCGATTCGCCAACCCAATCTCGGCAAGTACACCTGGGTGCGGTTCACTTTCCCGTGGGAAGCGCCTGCGGGCAATCACGTTATCGAAACCCGCACCACGGACAATTCGGGCTTCGTCCAGCCAGAGACCGTACCGGTCAACTCGCTGGGCATGGCCAATGGCTCGGTCCCAAAGTTCCGCGTCCAAGTCGTCTGAAAGCGACTGCACGACGTTTACCCGGCCGGCCGACCGTCCGGCCGGGTCCATCGCGGTTTCCAAGTTAGGTACAAAGCATGCGCTACGTCACTCTGCTCGCTCTCACCGTGCTGGCCGCCTTCCCCGCCGCAGCCGATCAAGCGCAACTCGATCGCGGGCGGGCAATCTACGCCGAGTACTGCACCCTGTGCCACGGCGCGGACGGACGCCGCGGCCAAGGATTCCAGACTCCGATCTGGGGCCCGCAAACGCAGATCGCGAAGTTCCAGAACGCGCTTGGCCTGTTCGAGTACAACGAAGTGCTGATGCCGTTCGACGGACCGGACAAGATCGACGAAGCGGCGAAGTGGGCAGTCACACTCTACCTGCTGGTCAATCACGGCGCGATGCAAGCCGGGCAATCGCTGAGCCGTGTCAACGCGGCACAAATCCCTATTCGCTGAAGCCTTGATGACCTGACCGAGTTTTTGAACCAAGTCGAATGAGAGATACGGGGTCGCATTGGCTCGATGGCTACTGATGCAGATATACGTATAAGTTTACGCAGTTAGGAGTACATTCGAAATTTGTAGGTTTCCCGCCAAAGGTTCTCACCTACGTCCACTACGGTACGCCGCTCCCGAACATATGGTCTCGGTCTGTCAGGCCCAAGAACACCCTGCCAGGTAAAGGTCGCCTAGCCGTCTGACGGCAATCAGGCACGCTTGTCAGCGCTTGCGCCAGGCTTGGGTGCGCTTGGCCAGCCACGCCGCGAGCAACGAATGCAGCAGCTTGGCGAAGGCCGAGGTGAGCACGATAGCCACGCCCATCGCTGCCGCCGAGGCGGTGAAACCGGCTTCGTCCATGTTGACGATCGAAACCGACGCGAGCTTGGTGAACGGCCCGTAGAGGAAGACGACGGCCGAGACCGTCGTCATGGCATTCACGAACATGTAGAACCACACGTCCAGCAGCGTCGGCGATACTACCGGCAAAGTAACGCGCCAGCCGGTTCGCCAGACCGATACTTTGAGCGAAGCCGAAACGCTCTCGAATTCGGCGTCCATCTGCTTGAGTGCTTGCAGCGTCGTCAGGTGCGCGACCGTGTAGAAATGCGCGATCGTGTTCAAGGTCAGAATCGCGATCGTGCCGTAGATGAAGCCGAGCGGATTGTTCGGCGAATTGAAAAAGAAAATGTAGGCGATGCCCAGCACGAGGCCCGGGACCGCCAGCGGAATCATCGCCAACAGATGCACCAGGCCGCGCAATACGTCGGCCCCTTTGGTCTTTTCCACCAGCCAAGCGCCGAAGCCCACGACGGCCGTGCCGAAGGTTGCAACCAGAACCGACATCTCCAGCGAATTGAAATACGATTCCCATCCCGACGCATCGGCGTTCGACATCACGTAGTGGCGCAGCGTATAGCCCAGATTCCAAGGCCAGTATTGGATGAAACTGCCCCAGGCTGCGACGCCAAGCAGTGCCACGATGCAGAACGCCACCAGCGCGCAGAAGACCAGCAGGGCGCGATCGCGTGCCGGGTCGGGCTCGGGCGCGTACGGGACGGCGCGTGCGGAGAGCAGCGCGACCTGCCGACGCGCCACCCACCGGTCGGCGGCGAAGGCGAGGCAAGCGGGGATCAGCAGCACCATGCCGACGACCGCACCCATCTCGAAATTCTGCTGGCCGACGACTTGTTTGTAGATGTCGGTGGCCAGCACGTTGAAGCGTCCGCCGATCACCTTGGGGATGCCGAAATCGGTGGCGACCAGCGTGAACACCACGAAGAAGGCGCTGACGATGCCGTATTTGACGCCGGGCAGCGTCACGGTCAGGAAGATGCGCGCATTGCCCGCGCCGAGCACGCCCGCGGCTTCGTAGTGGCGCTTGTCGGCGATCGACAAAGCCGTCGCCAGAATCAAGAAAGCGTGCGGGAAGCAGTAGAAGACCTGCGCGATCACGATGCCGATGGGCCCGTAGACGCTTTCGCCCATCAGCATCCAGCGCGCAAAACCCTGATTGCCGAACAGATAGATGAGCGAGATTGCGGGCAATAGCGACGGCGCCAGGATCGGGATGAGACCGACCGCGCGGAAGAATCCGCGCCACGGCATGGTCGTGCGCGTGAGCGCGTAGGCGTAGACAAATGCGAGCGGCACGACGATGGCGGTGGCCAGCGCCGAAACCCAAATCGTGTTCCACAGCGACGCGACCAGCGACGGGGTTTCGAGATAGCGCAGCCAGTTGGCGAGCCCGACCCAGGTGCCGTCGCGATCGCGAAAGCTTTTTTCGAACAGCGTGCCGAGCGGCAGCGCCAGCGCGACGACCAGAAAACCCGCCACCGCCAGCAAAGCAAGGCGTTGAAAAATCGCATCGAGATCGAGGCGGGTACGCAACGCGCTAGTTCGCAAAGACGCGCAAGCGATCGGCCGGCAGTGCTATCGCGAGCTTCACACCTTTCGAGACCTGCGCATCGCGCAGCAGGTTGGCCGAGAAATCGGCCTGCAAGCTGGCGTCGGCTGTGTCGAGTCGCGCGCGGCTGAAGGCGCCCATGAAGACCAACTCGCCGACCGCAACGTCGAGCCGGTTGGGCGTGCCCTCGAAGACGTTGCGCACCTGGATATCCTCGGGTCGCACGCACAAGCGCAGTTTGGCCCCCGCCCCCAAACCGGGCGGCGTTTCGGCGGCAAGCTCGCGACCGGCGGCGGCCACGCGTCCGGGGGCGACGAACGTCGCGGCCAGAAAATTCGTCGTGCCCACGAAGTCGGCCACGAAGGGCGTGGCGGGTTTGGCGTAAAGCTCGTGGGGTGTCGCGAATTGTTCGATTCCGCCAGCGTTCATTACGGCGATCCGGTCGGCCATCGTCAGACCTTCCTCCTGATCGTGGGTGACCATGATCGTGGTCACGCCCAGGCGGCGCTGTAGGGCGCGGATTTCGTGGCGCAGATGGTGGCGCACGCGCGCATCGAGTGCTGAAAGCGGTTCGTCGAGCAGCAGCAGACCGGGCTGGATGGCAAGCGCGCGCGCCAAGGCCACGCGCTGCTGCTGGCCGCCGGACAGCTGTGCGGGGTACTTGGACGATTCGCCGGGCAGGCCCACGAGGGCGAGCAATTCCTCGACCCGTTCGCGCGACTGCGCGCGACCGATGCCCTTCGAGCGCAGGCCGTAGGCAATGTTGTCGAACACGCTAAGATTCGGGAACAGCGCGTAGGACTGGAAAACGATGCCGAAATCCCGTTCGGACGGCGGCAGGTTGGTGATGTCGCGGCCTGTCTGGACGATGCGTCCCGTGGTGACGGACTCGAGGCCTGCGATCATGCGCAGCAAGGTCGTCTTGCCGCAGCCCGAGGGGCCGAGCAAGCAGACGAACTCGCCCTGGCCCACCTCGAAGCTTGCCTCGCGCACCGCGTGGAACGGGCCGAAACGCTTGGTCAGGTTTTCGACGGACAAATGGATCATTGCAGTCCTTTGGGGAACGGGAAACGGGGCGGCCTTGTCGCCGCCCCGTCCTCCATCGTCGCCAAACGCGTTCAGCGCGGCGCGGACTTGCCGTCGAAGCGGCGCGTCCACTCGGCCAGCACGCGGTCGCGCATTCCGGCGATCGCGGCGAAATCCGCGCGGATCAGGCGGCTTTCGGTCTCGGCCGGGTAGTTGGGGGCCGCACCCTGAACGGCAGGGTGGGCGACGATGTTGTAGAAGCGCGCATAGAGCTGGTTGGCTGCCTGGCTCGCCGAGAAGTCCATCAGCTTTTGCGCTGCCGCCATGTTGCGCGTGCCGCGAACGATGGCCGAGCCTTCCATTTCCCAACCCACGCCGTCCGTCGGCACGACGATGTCGACCGGCGCGCCTTGCGTCTTCTCGCGCGCCGCCCGCATGTCGAAGGAAATGCCCACGGCCGCTTCGCCGCGCGCGGCTTGCACGCACGGTGCCGAGCCCGAATGGGTGTAGACGGCGACGTTGTCGTGCAGGCGCGTCATGTACTCCCAACCGGGTGCCTCGCCCATGATCGACAGCCACGCCGAAACCGTCAGATAGCCCGTCCCCGATGAGGCCGGGTTTGGCATGACGATCTGGCCGCGGAAGGCGGGGTTCAGCAAATCGGCCCACGTGCGGATGGGCGGCAAATTGCGCTGCCGGGCGACGGCCGAGTTGTAGCAAATTGCCGCTGCAAACGCGTCCATGCCGTGCCACGTGACCGGCCCGTTGGTGTCGCGGAAGCTGGGCTTCAGCGCAGCCGCGTTGGGCGGATTGTACTCGGCGAGCAGGTTTTGCTGCTCGAAGGCCAGCAACGAGGTGACGGCCAAGCCCCAAATGGCGTCGGCGCGCGGATTTTCGCGCTCGGCAAGGAAGCGGGCGGTGATGGTGCCGGTCGAGTCGCGGACCCAGGCGATCTCGACATCGTTGACCGCACGCTCGAAAGCCTCTTTGAATGGCGTGAGTTGGTCGTTCTCCAGCGCAGTATAGACCGTGATACGGGTGCGCTGCTGCGCGTCAGCCGTATGGGTCGCAAAAAACGTCGCCAGTGCCGTAGCCGCAATTGCTAGCGGTTTGATGCCGCGCTTCAGGGTTTTGAACATAGATTGCCTCAACCGATTGGAGTGTGTGTCGAGTTGCCAGCGTGGATCGTACTTCGCAAACAAATTATGGCGGGCCGGTTACGGATTTATGATTTACCCAGGGATCTTGCGATAAATAGGCGGACTTTAGAGATTAAAGGATGAACTGTGTTCACCGTCAGCGCCTGTAGGACAGTTTGAGTAGGCTGCGTATCGGAGTGTTTTCGGCTCGTTGTCAGTGCGAAGGGGACGAAGATGAGACCGATAGAACAGACCCCACCGAACTGCGCCGCCGAGCAGCATGTCCACGAAATCCGCCGTAAGACCTGCAGGCGGAACTCGTCTGAGAGCACCCTAGTCGTGATCTCGAAGCTCCGAAGCAAGCAGTCGATCGCCGAGCCGTACTGGTGTGAGGTGATCGCGGAGAGCCATCATCACACGTGGTCCAAGGCGTTATGGATATCGGCAAGAAACGGCTCGCCGGGGATGCCGAACACTTGGCGTCGTCTGGTGACGTCAAGGACCGGCGCCGGGAGATGAGTGCGCCGAAGCAACTGGTTGCCGATCTCACGATCGAGAACCGCCTGTGCAAAAAAAAGTTCCTTCGGGGATGGGGCGACCGTGAATGAGATACCCGGCCTCTGAAAAGCTCGAGATCATCCGGCTGGTCGAAGAATCGAAACTGTCGGCGAAACGCACACTCGAGAGGCTTGGCGTCTTGCGATCGAACCTTTACCGGCGGTTCGGCCTGTTCCAGAGGTTCGGTGCTGCTTTGTCGCAGATAGCCATTCAAACAGTCTTTCCGCATCTCCGAACGGTGTAAAACGAGTCGGCGCAGCAGACATTGATTTTGGTTAAAGCGGCGAGAAGCGTCAGGGTTGACTTGTTGCCCGTCGGCTTGCCAGCTTGGTCAACTCGGCGAACCCGATCGGCGGTACGGTCAGCCATGGAAGCGCGAAGATGCGCTTTGCCAAGCCCGCCTCCATGCGCGCCATCTGCTTTCGCTCGCCTGAAAGCCGTGCGGCCAGCAAAGGGTCGCGCGTACCGGCAACCAACACGCTTTTGTTCAGCACCCACGCATAAGGCTCGATCTTCGCACGGCGAAGATCTTCCTGCAGTGCCGTCGCCTGCGACACGGGCGTTGCCTCCCGAAGCGCGACCAGAATGATCTTCGTGTCGGCGGCGTCTTGCAGTCGCATCAGCGGCGTGACGATGCGCGCAGCTCCATGGCCATCGAACTCCCGCATCATCTGACGGTGATAGGCGCCGGTTGCGTCCATTAGCAGCATGGAGTGGCCGGTGGGTGCCGTATCGAGTACGACGAAGGCGCTGCGGCCCTCGCCGACGATGCGCGAGAAAGCATGGAAGACCGCCACCTCTTCGGTGCAGGGCGACTGCAGGTCTTCGAGCAGCAGCGCCTGCTCGGCGGCGTCGAGACTGGGCGACTTCGCCGCCATGATCTTGTCGATGTAGCGTTGCGTCTCGACCTTCGGGTCGATGCGACTCACGTTCAAACCCGGCACGTCGCCGTTTACGGTTCCCGCGAGGTGGGCGGCCGGATCGGTCGTGCTCAAATGCACCTTCTTGCCGCGCTGAACGAGTCCCAATGCCAGGGCGGCGGCAACGGTCGTCTTGCCGACGCCGCCCTTGCCCATCACCATGATCAGCCCGTGTCCGGTCGCGGCCAATTCGTCGACCAACGCGTCCAGGCCCGGAAGATGCCGGCCGGTCTCGAAAACGGGAGCCGTTGGCGGCGGGATCGGGACTGCGCCGTCAGCCAGCAAGGCGCGCAAAGCGGACAGGCCAACCGTGTCGAAGGCGCGCAGCGGAACGCGGTCCATCGGCAACGCACGCAGCGACGACGGCATCGCGTCCAGAGCGTGCTGCCCCAAATCTTCGATTGCGCAGGCCACCGCGTCGGTACGGTCGCTCGCGTGAAACACGCCGTTGATCGCAAGTCTTTGGTTGTTCAAGCCCAACAGGCGCAATTCATCCGACGTTTGCGCTGCCTCGGCGATAGCACCCTTGTCGGGGCGCGTTACCAGAATCACGGTCGTTTTCGCCGGATCGCTCAAGGCGTCGAGGGCAGCCTTGAATCGTACCTCCTGCATCTTCAGTCCCGAATGTGGCCCTAGGCAGGAAGCACCGCGGTCGTTGCCGCCCAGAAATCCGGTCCAGGCCTTGGGCAGGCTGAGGAGCCGCAGCGTGTGCCCTGTCGGGGCCGTATCGAAAACGATGTGGTCGAAGTCTTCGGCGTCGTCGGCGAGGAGGGAGGCGAATTCGTCGAAGGCGGCGATCTCGGTCGTGCAGGCACCCGACAGCTGTTCGCGGACGGTCGAAAGCGCCTCGGCGCTGGTGCCGGGCGCCATCTGCGCCAAAACGCGCTGGCGATAGGTTTCAGCTGCATTGTCGGGATCGATATTCATGACCGACATGCCCGGCACGCCGGGTACCGGTACCGGCGTATTGCGAAGCTCGACCCCGAGCATCTCGTCGAGGTTCGACGCCGCATCCGTGCTGACGAGCAGCACATGCTTGCCTGCATCGGCGAGTGCAAGAGCCGTTGCGGTCGAAAGCGACGTTTTGCCGACGCCGCCTTTGCCGGTGAAGAAGAGATGGCGGTTCGGGCTGTCTAAAAAGCCGATCGCTTCCGGTCTCAGCCGACTTCGCGCCTTGTTGTTGGATGGGATGTCGTCTCTGGGGCCGCTCCCGCCGCCCGCCTCTCGAACGTCGATTTCCATATTGCCCTTCGATTTTTGAATTCGTTGCAGCAGCAAACGGTCCGAAGGCACTTGCGTCGATCTATCCGATCCGCGCGCTTCCTAGATCGCCATTATGGGCCAAAAAATTCGAGCCCAGTAGCACCCAGTTCCGCGCGCGTCACGTACGCAACGGCTAGATTAGCCCAGAGTACGGCAGCCTGCGTCGGGTGGATCGCCTCAGCCGAGCCAAGCCTCAACCGATGCGTATGGTCTCATGGTTTTAGAAAGGGAAGTTCGTCACATAATTGTAACATTACTCGATTATGTTTTCGTCATCTCCAACGCCGTCGTAGGAACGTATGATTTCAATCAACTCGACGGCCCAAACCAGAGAGAGTTCAATGATCCCCCCGTTTGCAAAGGGCTTTTTGGCCCTGGCCCTGGCACTCGGCCTTTTCCTGTCGCCCCTGCCGGCGTCCGCACTCGATACGCGTTTCACCGACCGCGACGGCGATCTGGTCGCCGACATTCCGACCGACGCGAGCCAACTGGTCGATCCGCCGGTCCTGATCTTCGCCTACACGCCGGTGGAAGATCCGGCTGTCTACGCGCGCGTTTGGGACGGTTTTTTGCAGCATCTGGCGCGCGTGACAGGCAAGCGCGTGCAGTTTTTCCCCGTCCAGTCCAATGCCGCGCAAATCGAAGCCATGCGCGCGGGCCGTCTGCACATCGCAGGCTTCAATACGGGCGGCACGCCGCTGGCGGTGAACTGTGCGGGTTTCCGGCCGATGTTCATCATGGCAGCCAACGACGGCGACTACGGCTATCGCATGCAGATCATCACCCATCCGGGCTCCGGGGTTGACAAAGTCGAGGATCTCAAGGGCAAGCGCTTGGCGTTTACCGCCGAGACCTCGAACTCCGGCTTCAAGGCGCCTTCGGTGATGTTGCGCGACGCCTTCAAGCTCGAATCTGGCCGCGACTTCACGCCGGTCTTTTCCGGTCGCCACGACAATTCGGTGCTGGGTGTCGCCAATCGCGACTATCCGGCCGCTGCGATCGCCAGCGAAGTCATGCGCCGCATGATCAACCGCAACGTAATCAAGGCTGAACAAGTTCGCGTCGTCTATGAGAGCGAGCGTTTCCCAACCACTGCTTACGGGGTCGCGCATAATTTGCGTCCGGAACTGCAGCAGCGCATCGGCGAGGCCTTCCGCACGTTCCAATGGCCCGGCTCTGCCCTTGCGCAGGAATTCGGCGGGCAGATTCCGCCCGGCGAACAGTTCTTGCCGATCTCCTATCAAGACAAGTGGAAACTCGTTCGCGACGTCGATACGGCGCTTGGCACCAGCTACTCCTGCCGCTAAGTCTTTTCTTCTTTCGGTGACGGGGCGCTCCGTCCGACGGGGCGCCCCTCTCTTTTGGGATTGCCATGCTGACCATCGCGAATCTCACCAAGCGCTACAAAACCGGCGATCTGGCGCTTGACGACGTCTCGCTGACGGTGCCGGGCGGCCAAGTCGTCGGGCTGATCGGCCCGTCGGGTGCCGGCAAATCGACGCTTATCCGCTGCGTGAACCGACTGGTCGAACCCACGACGGGCCGGGTTGCGCTGGGCAACACCGACATCGTCGGTCTGGGGCGTGGCGCATTGGGACGTGCGCGCCGACGCATGGGCATGATCTTCCAAGAATACGCACTTGTCGATCGGCTGACGGTCATGGAGAACATACTTTCTGGTCGTCTCGGCTATGTGGGGTTCTGGCGCTCCACGCGTCGCGCGTTTCCGCAAGCCGATATCGACCGCGCCTTTGCCGTTCTAGGTCGCGTCGGTCTTCTCGACCATATCGACAAGCGCGCGGATGCCTTGTCGGGCGGCCAGCGTCAGCGCGTCGGGATCGCGCGTGCGTTGGTGCAGGAACCGGACCTGCTGCTCGTCGACGAGCCGACCGCCAGTCTCGATCCCAAGACATCGCGCCAAATCATGCGCCTGATCGTCGAGATCTGCGCCGAGCGGAATTTGGCGGCGATCGTCAACATCCATGACGTTGCGCTGGCGCAAGCCTTCGTTCAGAGGATCGTTGGATTGCGCAAAGGCCGCATCGTCTTCGATGGCAAACCCGACGCGCTTTCGGCCGCAGCGTTGACTGACATCTACGGCGAGGAGGACTGGTCGCAGACCATTCGCAAGGTCGGCGACGATGCGCCCGACCATGTCGAAAACGAGTCCAACGCCGCTGCCGATCCGGCGCGGCCGCGCAAAGGCATCGCCGCCACACTGGCCGCCCAGCGATGAAGGTCGCGAGCGCGCCGATGCGGTGGCGACCACCGCCGCTGATTGCCAACCCCGTCTTGCGCTATGCGATTTACATAGCCGCCGCCGCATATCTGGCTGCAGCTCTTGGCACGATCGAGGTCAATTGGACGCGGCTAGCCGAAGGCCTGCCGCGCGCATGGCGTTTGTTTCAGGGTTTTCTGACGCCCGATTTCGTCACGCGCTGGGACGATATCTACATCGGCTTGGTCGAAAGTCTGACAATGACGCTGACATCGACTGTCGTCGGCATCCTGATTTCGATCCCGATCGGCATCGGGGCGGCGCGCAATGTCGCACCGCTGCCGATCTACTATCTCTGCCGCGCGATCGTCGCCGTGTCGCGCAGCCTGCAAGAAATCATCGTCGCAATTTTGCTGGTTGCGTTGGTCGGGTTTGGCGCCTTCGCAGGCTTTCTGACGTTGGCTTTTGCAACGATCGGGTTTTTAGGCAAGCTTCTGGCGGAGGATATCGAGGATATCGACCCGGCCCCGCTCGAGGCGCTACGCGCGACCGGAGCAGGATGGTGGCAGTGCCTTGTCTACGCCGTCGTCCCCCAAGTCACGCCGCGTCTGATTGGATTGTCGATCTACCGGCTCGACATAAATTTCCGCGAATCGGCCGTGGTGGGGATCGTCGGCGCAGGCGGTATCGGGGCAACGCTCAATACCGCGATCGACCGCTACGAATTTGACAGCGCTGCCGCGATCCTGATCGTGATCATCGCGATCGTTCTGGTGTGCGAATATGTCTCGGGCTACATCCGCGCGAAGGTAAAGTGATGCCGCGTACAGTTCTTTCCGACGGAACGCCAACTTGGCGCCGACGCACGGCGCGCGAAGACATTCTCCGGTTCGCAGGTTGGCTGGCACTGGCCATGCTGTTTGTCTTTTGCTGGCGGGTTATGACCGGCGACACGATTTGGGCGTTCGTATGGGATGCGCCCCAGCAAGCGGCGGACATTGCCGAGCGGATGATGCCGCCGCGCTGGTCGTACATGGAGCGTCTTTGGGCTCCCCTGTGGGATACGATCAACATGGCCACACTCGGCACGCTTTTGGCGGTGGTCGTGGCGGTGCCGGTCGCGTTCCTTGCGGCGCGCAACACCACGCCCAGTGCCGCGTTCGTGCGGCCAGCCGCGTTGCTGATCATCGTGTCTTCGCGGTCAATCAACGCGATCGTTTGGGCGCTTGTTCTGGTGACAATTCTCGGACCGGGAATCCTCGCCGGCATTCTGGCGATCGGGCTGCGATCGATCGGCTTCATAGCGAAGCTGCTGTACGAAGCGATCGAGGAAATCGCCGACGAACCGGTCGAAGCGATCCGCGCGACGGGGGCTGGCCGATTGCAAACGATGGTTTGGGGCATATGGCCGCAGGTAACGCCGGCTTTCGTAGGGATCGTTGTGTTCCGATGGGACATAAACATCCGCGAGGCAACGGTGCTGGGACTTGTCGGTGCGGGCGGAATCGGGCTCAATCTGGAGAGTTCGATGTCGACGCTGGCGTGGCCGCAAGTGTTGTTGGTCCTGCTGGTTATATTCGCGACCGTCGTCGTCAGCGAATGGATCAGCGCCAAAGTCCGCCATGCCATTATCTGACTGTGGATCGGCGTCCAACTTTGCCCCTGGGCAGAAGTTGGCTGAGGCTCTGAATCCAGGTGCCAATTTCCTCGGTCGCCGAGGTCGAATTTGAACGCCGAAACTCTCTCGTTCGACTCTGCGAAACTCCGAAAAATTTCAGTTTGTTCGGCGGCGAATAATGTGGGGTCAAAGTTCAATGCCGATTCACAAACCTGTAACATTGCCCCGCTATCAACTGATGCTCGATGTTTCTGCCTTGCAGGAGTCCCTTTTTGCTCCGATACAAGATGCTTAGCCTGTTTTTCGCGGCTGCGCTTGTAGCGGCGGGCGCGACGGTGCCCGCTCGAGCGCTCGACAGCAGCTCCGAGGACGCCGACGGCGATCTGGTTGCTGACGCTCCGATCGATCACCGCCAGTTCATCAATTTCGCCATGCCAGTTTTTGGATACACGCCGGTTGAGGCCTTTCCGTTTTCGATGCAATCCAACTGAAGGAGTCAGATGTGAAAACCCCCTTTCGCGACATGGCAACTGTAAACGTTCCGTTTTCGGCAGCAGTATTTGTGTCTGTCGTCGCATCGATCTTCGCTATCGGTAGTCCGGCGTCGGCGCAGGGCCAGCTATCTCTCTACTGCTCGGTGCAGGAAGAGTGGTGTCGGCCGATGGCCACCGAGTTCGAACGCCAGACGGGCATCAAGGTCAACATGACCCGCAAGTCGTCGGGCGAGACGTTCGCCCAGATCAAAGCGGAACGCCAGAACCCGCGCGGCGACGTGTGGTGGGGCGGCACCGGTGACCCGCATCTGCAGGCTGCGGAAGAGAACCTGACGCTCGAATACAAGTCGCCGCTGCTCAAGGATCTCTACGACTGGGCTGCACGCCAGGCAGAACTCTCGAAGTTCCGCACCGTCGGCATCTATTCGGGGGCACTCGGGTACTCGTTCAACACCCGCACACTCGCTCAGAAAGGTTTGCCCGAGCCCAAGTGCTGGCGCGATCTGACGAATCCGGCCTACAGGGGCGAAGTCCAGGTCGCCGACCCGAACTCGTCCGGCACGTCCTACACCATGCTTGCATCGCTGGTGCAGCTCTTTGGCGAGGAGCAGGCGTTCGACTACATGAAGGCACTCCATCGCAACGTGAACCAGTACACGCGTTCGGGGGCGGCTCCTGCACGCGCGGCGGCGACCGGCGAATCGCTGGTCGGCATCACGTTCCTGCACGACGCGGTCACGCAGGTCCTTGCCGGCGCGCCGGTCAAGATCGTGGCACCCTGCGAAGGTACGGGCTACGAGATCGGCTCGATGTCGATCATCAAGGGCACGCGCAACCTCGCAAACGCGAAGAGATTCTACGACTGGGCCTTGACGCCGGCTGCCCAGGCGTTGGGCGAAAAGGCCAACTCCTTCCAGATCCCGTCGAACAAGAACTCGGCGATTCCGGCCGCTGCTCCGAAGATGCAGGACATCACTCTGATCCAGTACGACTTCCAGCGCTTCGGCTCGTCGGCCGAGCGCGAGCGGCTGCTTCAGCGTTGGGGTCGTGAAGTGCGGGGCGGGTCCTGACCGCCGCCGCGATCCTCTCCGGCCGCCGGTGACGACGCGCTGATGCGCCGTCTCGTTCTGCTGTGGGCGTGCCTTGCCGCAGCCGCGTTTCTGACGGTGCCGTGGCAGCTTCAGGAAGACGGGTTCTTCGCGTTCGAATGGCTCGCATCTTACCCCGGCGACGACGCGTCGCCGGGGTTCTTCTATGCGACCGGCGAACGGCCGTGGCTGTGGGGCGTCGTGCCGCCGATCTTGCTTGGCTTCGTGTCTTTGGCCTTCGGCCGAGCCGATCCGCGATTCGGCCGCATCTTGATCGCGGCGGGAGTCCTCGGCCTCAGTTACACGCTGCTGCAAGGTTTCGCGATCGGCATCATGGGGCTCGGCTGGGGCTGGCTCGCCGCGATCGTGGGGCCCGTCGATACGCAGCAATTCGGGTTCGGGTGGGGAGCGGTGATCGTGCTCGCCGCGTTCCTGATCTGGGTGGCACTGGGGATCGCGGCGTTGGGCATGTTCCGCGGCGACGCGTTCGTCGCGGGCGGTGTGGTGATTTCGAGCGCGTTGATCCTCGCGTTTGTGTTTTTCCCGATCGCGACAATATTGATGGGCGCCGTCACCGACGAGGACGGCAATCCGGCGTTCGGGTTGTTCGTTCGCCGGTTGCTGGCGGACGACATTTGGGAAATTGCCTGCCTTTACAGTGCGCGACGCTGCGGTGTCATGTTCAACACGGTGCTGTTAGGCGCTCTGACCGGCGTGCTCTCCACTTTGATGGGGCTCGGCTTCGCACTAGTCGCGGTCCGCACGCAGTTGCCGTACCGGCGCGCGCTGCGCGCGCTCACCATCCTGCCGATCATCACGCCGCCCTTCGTGATTTCGCTGGCGATCGTCCTGCTGTTCGGGCGTACCGGTATCGTCACGTGGTTCCTCGAAGAGGCTTTCGGCATTCCGCCCGCGCGCTGGATCTACGGGCTTCCCGGCGTGGCGATCTCGCAGCTTCTGTCGCAGATCCCGGTCGCTTTTCTCGTCATGATCGGCGTCGTTGAGGCAATTAGCCCATCCCTCGAAGAAGCGTCGCAAACGTTGGGCGCCTCGCGCTGGCAGACGTTCCGGACTGTGACTTGGCCGCTGTTGCGCCCTGGTCTTGCGGCGGCGTTCCTGCTTGGCTTCGTCGAAAGCCTTTCGGATTTCGGCAATCCGCTCGTACTCGGCGGGAATTTCGACGTACTGTCGACAAAGATTTTCTTTGCCATCGTGGGTGCGCAGCACGATCCGGGGCGGGCGGCGGTGCTGGCGATCCTGCTGCTGTCGCTGACCTTGGGCGCCTTCTGGCTGCAGATGCGTTGGCTTGGGCAGCGGAGCTACGTGACCGTTACCGGCAAAGGCGACTCGGGCCTCGCGGCGGAATTGCCGCGCGCGCTGCGCTTGGTGCTCTACTGGACGACGATCCCCTGGGCAATTTTCACGCTTGTCACATATGCGATCGTGATCTACGGGGGCTTCGTGCGCGATATCGGCCGTTTCGATTTGGAATTCACCTGGCGCCACTATATTGACGCGTTCCGCATCGAGCAGACCGAGCGCGGCCTGTTTTTCTCGGGCTCGGCGTGGGACTCGCTGATTACGACGATCGAAGTGTCCGCAGTCTCGGCGCCGTTGACGGCGGCGTTGGGTCTGCTCGTCGCTTATTTGCTCGCCCGCCAGCGTTTCGCGGGTCAGCGGACGTTCGAATTCATGACGATGCTGTCCTTCGCGATCCCTGGCACGGTTGTGGGCGTGTCGTACATCCTCGCCTACAACGTGCCGCCGATCGAATTGACCGGGACCGGCTTGATCCTGGTGATCTGCTTCGTGTTTCGCAACATGCCGGTGGGCGTGCGGGCTGGCATGGCCGCCTTGTCGCAGATCGACAAAAGCCTCGACGAGGCATCGCTCACGCTAGGCGCCAGAACCGGCCAAACCGTGTACCGCGTGATCATGCCGCTGCTGCGACCGGCGATCATCGCCACGCTCGTGTTCAGCTTTGTGCACGCGATGACCGCCGTTTCGGCGGTTATCTTTCTGACGAGCGCCCGGCACAATATGGCGACCGCCTACATCGTCGGCCGTGTGGAGGCCGGAGAATTCGCGCTTGCGATCGCCTATTCGACCGTACTCATCGCGGTGATGGCCGCAGCGATCTTGCTGATCCAGGTCGCGGTCGGCAAACGCCGACTCGGCCGACGCGGCCAGCAGATTGCGGCTATGGCGGGACATTGAGGAACGGATGACCAAGACACTCAAAAGAGGCCCAGCCTCGGTCGAATTTCGCAATGTCGTCAAACGCTACGGCACCGTCGCGGCCGTCGACGACGTATCGTTCACGGTCGAACCCGGATCGCTGGTGACGCTGCTGGGGCCGTCGGGCTGCGGTAAGACGACGACACTGCGCCTGGTGGCGGGTCTCGAAATTGCGACGTCAGGGCAGATTTTGATCGGTGGGGAGGACGTGACGCGGCTGTCGGCGGCCGATCGCGACGTGTCGATGGTTTTCCAATCCTATGCGCTGTTCCCGCATATGAACGTCATCGACAACGTGGCCTACGGCCCGACAGTCCAGGGCCTGCCGAAAGACAAGGCGCGCGCGATGGCGCGCGAAAAACTGGAACTCGTCGGGCTCAAAGGCTACGACGAACGGCTGCCGTCGGAATTGTCGGGCGGCCAGCAGCAGCGCGTGGCAGTGGCGCGCGCTCTGACGCTGGAGCCGCAAGTGCTGCTGTTCGACGAGCCGTTGTCAAATCTGGACGCGAAGCTGCGCCGGCAGGTCCGCGAAGATATTCGCGAGCTTCAGCGCAGTTTGAATCTGACGGTCGTCTACGTAACGCACGACCAGCAGGAAGCGCTCGCCGTGTCGGACCGCGTGATCGTGATGTCGAACGCGCGGATCGCGCAGGCGGGCAGCCCGCGCGAACTCTATGAATCGCCCGCGAGCCTGTTTGTTGCAGATTTCATGGGCGATTCGAACATCGTTGGCGCCGAGGTGGTCGCGTCGGCCGACGGCAGCGCGCGCACGCGGATCGGCGGCATCGAGCTGGAATTGCCATCGCGCGGTCTCGATGCCGGCCCCGTCAAAGTCGCGATTCGGCCCGAAGCGTTGGTGTTGACGCTGGATCGGCCGGACGTCCCCGCGCTCGAAGGGCACATTTTGAAGGCGTCGTATTTGGGCACGCATATGGAATACACGGTGTCGACTCCGATCGGCGATTTGTTCGTCGTCGACAAAAACGTCGTCGACCCGAAGGCGCCGGGGTTGGGTGCATGGCTCGCGCTGACCCGAATCGGCGTAGCGCTGGTGCCGCGCGCATGACTCGTCCGCTCAATGTCTGCATGGTCGGCTACGGCATGATGGGCGACTGGCATTCGGCCGCCCTGAAGCATAACTTTGCTGACTGAACTGACTCGGGGGCAACGGTCTCATAGTAAGGTTTGGCGATGCCCCCAAATCCCAACAAACTTGGGTTTTTTGCTTTGCGCTAAAAGTGCCTGCTTTCACTCGCAAAGAGCTGGCCTGAGAAATCTGCACAACGGGATAGGTGGCGTCCGCACCGAGTGGAACTGGTACAGAATAGGCCTTTTAAGACGAGTTTGTTGTCAAAAAGGCTCAGATCTCCTGCCAACTTTCATTGCAATCATTAGATGTTTCCGATTTTGGGAGATGGATGTCCAGCGAAGCGATTTTCTCCGGAGCAGTGTACTTTTCTACCGTTGATTTCCCAGTTTCTTGGTGAAAATAAGGAGAAAGACATTGATTTAACGCCATAAATATCTTCTGGGGGACTGGGGGTCGTGGGTTCGAATCCCGCCGCTCCGACCATTAAGTGAGCCCGCCGCCGGGAAACCGGTCGGCGGGTTTTTGCTTTTCTGAGCTTGCGATCACTCGGTTGCTGCGGGGGCCGCGCGTACGCAACTCGGACAATCCGAATGTTCGCCTCGGCGGTTATCGCGCCCTGGCCGCCGTTCGTGGGACATCTGCCAGCGATTGGCCCCAAGCGTGTCGGCTCGTCAGCGCTCGGTGCTTGCAAACTTGGCTTCGAAGGCGTCGCGCACCGCGCTTGGCTGCGCAGCGAGAACTTGGCCGAACCCATCGACCACGCGGCGCAGCTCGTAGATTTGGTCGATCAGGGAGAGCACGATCGGCATCGTCGCCTCGGGCGTGTCCAATTCGCGTCGCAGATCGTAGACGAGCCGCGTTCTGGCTATGTCGATGTCGCAAAACGACCAGCCGCCGTCTTCGTCGGGCTCGGGCTGGATCCAGCGTTGGGCGATCCATCCGGCGAGTTCGCCGCTCGCCAGATCTTCGAAAAGCAGGGCCACCGTCTCGAGCGTATTCATGGGGGCGTCTCCGTTGCGCGCGGATCGAAGACGGTTTCCGGCTTCCATCCGGCGAGGAAGGCCGAAAGCGCCGGTTCCGGCGTAGGCGGCAGGACGAGTTTCAGCACCGCAAACAGATCGCCGCCCGCAATGCCGCGGCCTTTGATGCGCAGCCTTGTGCCGTTGGCCGAGTTGGGCGGTACGGCAAGCGTCACGTTGCCTTTCGGCGTGGCGACGTCGATCTTGGCGCCCAACACGGCTTCTTGCAGCGCGAGCTTCAGGTCGAAGGCGGCCGCGTTGCCTTCGCGCCGGAAGATCGGATGTGCTGCGATCAAAACCGCGATCAGCGCGTCGCCGTCGGGTGTCTGTCCAAGTCCGGGCACGCCTTGGCCTTTAAGGCGCAACGTTTGCCCGTCGGCAATGCCGGCCGCAATTTCGACCTTGAGCTTGCGCCCGTCGGGCAGCGTGAGCACGCGCGAGGCGCCGTTCGCCGCTTCGAGGAACGAGATCGTCAACGCAAAATGCAGATCGGTGCCGCGGGCGGCTTGGTCGCTGCGCGCATGGAACGCGCGGCTGAAAAAATCCTCGAAGGCGCTTGCGTCGAAATCGCCGTCTGGCCGGTATTTCGTGCGTGCCGCATCGTCGCCGAAATCGCGGTAGAAGCGCCGCTCGGCCGGGCGCTCGGCGCCGGCCGCGTCGATTTCGCCGCGGTCGAAGCGCGCGCGCTTCTCCGGATTCGACAGCAGTGCGTTGGCGGCCGAAATCTCTTTGAAGCGCGCTTCGGCGGCTGGCTTGCCGGGATTGAGATCTGGATGGTGGCGCTTGGCAAGGGCGCGATAGGCCGATTGGATTTCGGCCTGCGTCGCCGTCTTGGAGATGCCGAGGGCCGCGTAGGGATCGTCCATAGCGCCGATTAGAGCACCGATCCGGCGCGCGCAGGCGACGCAAATGCGTCCATGCGTATATTCCGATACTACGGGTGCTTCCCGCAGACGGGGCTTGATGGCGTATCGCCAACCGCTGCAGGAGCATCGCCCATGAAAGCGCTCGTCTACAAAGGCCCCGGCCAAAAGGCCGTCGAAGAGCGCGCCAAGCCTGCACTTGCCGCACCCGGCGATGCGATCGTGCGCATGGTCAAGACGACGATCTGCGGCACCGATCTGCACATTCTCAAAGGCGACGTTGCGACATGCGCGCCCGGGCGCATCCTCGGACACGAGGGGACTGGCATTGTCGACAGCGTCGGTACAGCGGTGGCTGCATTCAAGCCCGGCGACCGGGTCGTCGTGTCGTGCGTGAGCTCGTGCGGAAAATGTGTTTATTGCCGTCGCGGCATGTTCTCGCATTGCACGACCGGCGGCTGGATCCTCGGCAACACGATCGACGGCACGCAGGCCGAATATGTGCGCACGCCGCACGCCGATACGAGCCTCTATCCGATCCCTGAAGGCGGCGACGAAGAAGCTTTGGCGATGCTGAGCGACATTCTGCCCACGGGCTTCGAATGCGGCGTGCTGAACGGCAAGGTCCAGCCCGGCGCTTCCGTCGCGATCGTCGGTGCCGGGCCCATCGGCCTTGCCGCATTGCTGACCGCCCAACTCTATTCGCCGGCCTCGATCGTGATGGTCGATCTCGAAGACAACCGGCTCGCGGTCGCCAAACGGTTCGGTGCCACGGCGACCGTCAACAGCACGGATGGCAAAGCGGTCGCGACGATCCTCAAGATGACCGGCGGGCGCGGTGTGGATACGGCGATCGAAGCCGTCGGCATACCGGCGACGTTCGAGATGTGCGCCGAGATCGTCGCCCCCGGCGGGGTCGTCGCCAATATCGGCGTGCATGGCAAGCAGGTTGCCCTGCATCTCGAGCGTTTGTGGGACCGCAATATCTCCATCACCACGCGCCTCGTTGATACGTCGAGCACGCCGATGCTGCTCAGCATTCTGGGGTCGGGTCGCATCGACCCGAAGCTGCTGATCACGCATCGCTTTGTGTTCGACCGCATCCTCGACGCCTATGCGGCGTTCGTCGATGCGGCGAAATCGAAGGCGCTCAAGGTGATCGTCGCGTTCTAGGCGATCCTGCCGTCGACGACGTCGACGATGCGGTGGCAGCGGGCCGCCAGCGCCATATTGTGGGTGACCATCAGAAACGTCGTTTCGCGCTCGGCATTGATGCGCTGGATAAGCTCGAAAACGCCGTCGGCCGTGACGCTGTCGAGATTGCCGGTGGGCTCGTCGGCCAGTACCAGCGTGGGATCCATCGCAAGGGCGCGGGCGATCGCCACGCGCTGCTGCTGGCCGCCCGACATGTTCGTCACGCGATTGTCCCGCCACGGCGTGAGGCCGACATCTTCGAGCAAGGCTTCCGCACGCGTGCGCATGGCCGCATCGCGATGGCCGCGATCGACGAGCATCGGCATCATCACGTTTTCGGCGGCCGTGAAGGCCGAGATCAGATAATGGCTTTGGAACACGAAGCCGATCGCGTGGCCGCGCAAGTCGGTCAGCGCGCTGTCCGGCAGCTTGGCCGTGATCTGGCCGTTGATGCAGACAGTGCCCGAGGTCGGTCGGTCGAGCAGGCCGATGATGTTGAGCAATGTGCTCTTGCCGGAGCCCGAGGGGCCGGTGAGTGCTACGAGTTCGCCCGCCTTCAAAGTGAGATCGATGCCGTGCAGAACCTCGGTTTCGGCCGTGTTGCCGACATTGTAGGATTTGCGGATCTGCTCGAGCACTAGCACGTCAGCCACGGATCGCCTCCACCGGATCGAGCCGGGCGGCGCGCAAAGCAGGGGCGAGTGCGGCGGCGACTCCCGTGAGTGTTGCGATCCCTGCGGCCGTGACGAAAAGGCTGGTCTCGAGCAACAACGGAAAAAGCTCGCTGCCGTCGGCCTGGCGCGCCGAGCGATGCCACATGAAGAGCGCGCCCGCACCGAGCGCGGAGCCCGCTAGCGAGCCCAGAAAGCCGAGTGCGCCGCCTTGGATCAGAAAGACGCCGAGCACCTGTCGGCGCGACGTGCCCATGGCGCGCAGGATGCCGATATCCTTCGAGCGCTGGATCACCGACACGATGAGCACAGCCGCAATGCCGAACGCCACCGAGAGGCCCACGAACAGACGAATCAGCGTGTTCGTCGATTGCTGGGCTTTGACGGCCGTGAAGAATTGCGCGTTTGTCGTGATCCAGCTGTCGGCTTTGATCGGCAGGCGGGAGCCGATATCGCGCGCGATGGTGTCGGCGGCGTAGATGTCGTGCACCGAGATGTCGATCGTCGTGACGCCGCCGGGGAGGTTCAAGAGGCTCTGGGCCGTGCGCAGCGCCACGAACGTGCTGCGCTCGTTGGCGCCCTTGTTGCCGAGGTCGAAAATGCCTTTGACCGTCAGGATGCGGGCATTGCCGGCCGCCGTGCTGACATTCACCTTGTCGCCAAGCGCTGCGCCGAGATCCTTGGCGAGATCGGTGCCGACGAGAATGTCGTCGCTCTCGATACGGGGGGATCCCAGCACCAGATAGTCGGGGATGCGCACGATGCTGAAATAGAATTCGGGTTCCATGCCCGTCAGCGTGATGCTGCGGCTGGCGTCGCCGCGCCCGGCCAGCGCTGAGCCCGATGCCGTGGGTGCGACCGTCACGACATCGTCGCGCGCGGCGAGCGATTTGCGCATGCTCTTCCACTGGTCGATCGACAGCACGCGCTGGGCGGGTCGCTGCACGATCGCCGCCTCGAGAAGCGTGGGAATACCGCGCAGCGGGCGAGCGATTTCGTCTGGCGTCGAAAGTTGGATATGCGGCTGCGACGTCAGCACGCGTTTGATGAAATTCGACTGCAGCCCCGCCAGCATCGCCGACATGAACACGATGACGCCCACCCCGATCGCGATGCCGGTCAGGATGAAGGCCGATTGCATCGGGCCGTCGGCCAGAAAGCGCGTCGCTGCGATCCATTCGAACGGGACCCACCCTCTCACGGCACGACCGCGCGCAGGCGCTGGCCCGCGACGATGTCCGCTGAGGCCGGAATGAGCCGGTCGTCGGCGGCAACGCCTTCGAGGATTTCGACTTTGTCCGAACCGCGCAGCCCAATTCGCACTGTCCGTGCGACGGCACTGCGGCTTGAAACGGCAAGCACCCAAGGCGCTTTGCTCTGCGCGTCGTGCACGCTGCGGGCCGGCACGACGATCGTATCCGCGCTGCGCGCGACCTCGATATCGACCGATACAGTCATGTCTTGCCGCAGATAGGGCGGGGGTGTCGCGACAGTGAGCTTGACCTCGACCGAAGCACGGTTGATGTCCACGGACGGGTTGATGAAGGTGAGCGCAGCATCGAAGCGTTGGTCGGGATAGGCGTCCGCCGACACGAGCGCCTTTTGGCCCGCTTCGAGCAGGCCCAGATTTTTCTCGTCGATCTGCACGACGATCTCGGTCGATCCTGCCGGTGCGAGCACCAGCAGCGCCTTGCCGGGCGCGACGACGGTGCCGCGCTCGACGTTGCGCGCGATCAGAATGCCTGCGCGCGGCGAAACGATCGTGGCGTAGTCGAGGCGCGCTTTGGCGGCGTTCGCACTCGCTTCGGACTGGCCGAGTTGGGTCTGCGCCATCACATAGTCGCTGCCGCCGGGCGCGGACGTGAAGACCTGCAGTTCGGCCGTGCGCATCTGGGCTTGCGCGACGTTGCGGTCTTTTATGGCCGCATCGAGCGTTGCGCGCGTGCCGTAGCCGGAGGCGGCCAGAGATTCGGCGCGCACGAACGCCGTTTCGGCATTCGCAAGCGTCGCATTGGCCTGTTTCAGCGATTCTTTGGCGGCAGGCAAAGTGAGTTCGCGCAGCTGGCGCATGCGCGCATCGGCTTGCGCGACGGCGGCGGTCGCGAGCACGAGCGAGGCATCGAGCTCGCGGCTCACTAGCAGTACAAGGCGTTGGCCCGCGATCACCGACTGGCCTTCTTCGACGAGGACTTCGTCGACCATTGCCGTGATTTGGCTGGCGATCTCGACGCGGAACGGCGTTTCGACATGCCCGCTTGCCACGACCGTGCGCACGAGATCGGTGCGCTTTGCCGTATCGACAACGATGGCAGGGCCGACATACCAGCGCGCGCCGGCGGCAACGATCCCGACTGCGAAGGCGACGCCAAGAGCGATCCACCAGCTCCGCGCGACAAGGGCCGACCAAAACGCACGTCTGACCGCGTCGGCCTTGGGCGGCGGCGGATCGATTTTCTTGCGCGGTTCCAACAAGCCCTCGATTCCTGAACGCTCGATGATGGCCGCTTGGGGGCGCCGTGCGGCAGCATCGGGAAATACGCAGAACGGCGGATGCGTAGTTTCCCGGGCTGGCGGGACGTGCCTGAGGCGCCGACAAAGCGGTCTTGGCCACAACAGGAGACGCCGATGCCCGCTTCAAACGCCAGTGCCGACCCGTCGCGTTCGCGCGGCAAATTCTATCTCGTCGGCGGCGGGATCGCGTCCCTTGCGGCGGCCGCCTTCCTGATCCGCGACGGCGACGTTCCGGGCAGCAACATCATCCTCTTCGAATCCCTGCCGCGTTTGGGCGGCAGCCTCGACGGTGCGGGAACGCCGGACGCGGGCTATATCGCGCGCGGCGGTCGCATGCTCGAGGCCAAATATCTGTGCACATTCGCGCTGTACGATTCGATCCCCACGCTCGACGGCAAACAGACCGTCACGCAGGAGATCGTTGCGTGGAACGAGACGATGCGCACCTCCTCGAAGGCGCGTTTCATGCGCGCGGGCATGCGCGAGGACGCGCCCGAGTTCGGACTTGCCGAACGCCACATTGCCGCTTTGTCGCTGCTGGTGCTCGAGCCCGAAGCTCTGGTCGGCCGCGCGCGCATTTCCGACCGCTTCGACGCGGCCTTCTTCCGAACCAATTTTTGGCTCATGTGGTGCACCACGTTCGCGTTCCAGCCCTGGCACGGGGCTACGGAGTTCCGGCGCTATCTGCTGCGCTTTGCGCACATGGTGCCGGGTTTCAGCCGCCTGCAGGGGATCTTGCGCACGCCGCTCAACCAGTACGATTCGATGGTGCGGCCGCTCGAGAAGTGGCTTGCGGCGCGCGGCGTGGTGTTCATGCTCTACTCCCGGGTCGCGGACATTACGTTCGCCGATGTCGGCGGCATCACTTTGCCGGTTTCGCTCACGGTGGTGCGCGCGGGCAAAAAGGCCGAGACGAGAATCGAGGCGGACGATCGCGTGATCGTCACGTTGGGCTCGATGACCGACGACGCCATTCTCGGTACAACCGATCTTGCCCCGGTTCAGAGCGGCGGCGAAGGCGGCGGGGCGTGGGCCTTGTGGCGCAAGATCGCGGCCGGGCGCTCCAATTTCGGCCGCCCTGAGATTTTCGACGCCACGACGGAGGAATCGGCCTGGGTGTCGTTCACCGCGACGATGCGCGACTTCGATCTCTTGGATCGTATCCGCACCCTCACCGGCAACGTGCCGGGCGAGGGCGGCTTGGTCACGTTCCCGGATTCGAACTGGCTTGCCTCGATCGTCGTGCCGTACCAGCCGCATTTCGCAGGCCAGCCTGCGGGCGTGTCGGTGCTGTGGGGCTATGGGCTTGCGATCAACCGCCCCGGGAACGCCGTCGCAAAGCCGATGGCCGAATGCACGGGGGCCGAGATATTGACCGAGATCGCGTTCCATCTCGGCATCGAAGCCTCGGTCGTGCAGGATGCGCGCACGCGCTGCATTCCGTGTTCGATGCCTTACATCACCAGCCAGTTTCTGCCGCGCGGTGCTGGCGACCGGCCTGCCGTCATACCGGCAAAGACCGCGCGTCTGGCCTTTGTCGGCCAGTTCTGCGAAGTGCCGGACGACGTGGTCTTCACGGTCGAATACTCGATCAGGTCGGCGCAGATTGCCGCTTACGCGTTGCTCGGGCTCGACCGCGCACCGCCTGCCGTCTATCGCGGCATGTTCGATCCGCGCGTGCTGTTCAAAGCGGCCAAAGCGCTGCACGACATCGGCGCTGCCTGATCGAAGCGCGTGCCCGAGTAGGTCGCATGCAGGAAGCCTATTTGGGCGAAGCCAAAACGCCGCTCGAAGTGCTCGGCACGCGCTCCTTTTCGCGCGTGGCGCAAGCCCAGCAGAGCGACGGCAATTCCGCAAAGCTGCTGTGCGACGGTGCCGAGAATTATCCGGCGTGGCTTGCGGCGATCGATGCGGCAACGACCACGATCCATCTCGAGAACTACATCTTCGCCGACGACGAGGTCGGCCAGAAATTCGCGATAGCTTTGATGCGCGCGGCCAAACGCGGCGTTTCGTGCCGCGTGCTTTACGATTGGCTCGGCTGCCGTCTGCGCACCCGCAAACGTTTCTGGCGGCGGCTCGCCCAAGCCGGTGTCGCCGTTCGCTGCTACAACCCGCCGACTTTCTCCAATCCGCTTGGCTGGCTCAGCCGCAATCATCGCAAGCTCTTGTGCGTCGACGCTCGGGTGGCATTCGTCGGCGGGCTCTGCATCGCGGTCGAGTGGGTCGGCGGCAAGGGCGGCCATGCGGCCCCTTGGCGCGATACGGCCGTCGAAATCGCCGGCCCGGCGGTCGGCGATTTGGAAGCGGCCTTTGCCGACAGTTGGCAGACATCGGGCGCTGCGTTGCCGGTGCTGCCGGTCTCGGCGACGGATATTGCCGCCGCGGGCAATCTGCCGGCCTGGGTGATCGCGGGCCAGCCCAACAGCATGGGGCTCTACAAACTCGAGCAGCTCGTGGCCGAAATCGTCGAGCGGTCTTTGTGGCTCGCCGACGGGTATTTCGTCGCCACGAGCGGCTATGTGCGCGCCTTGTGCGGCGCGGCTCGGGCGGGCGTGGATGTGCGCTTGCTCGTGCCCGGCTCGAGCGATCTTCCGATCGTGCGTACGCTGTCGCAGGCGGGCTACCGACCCTTGCTCGAAGCGGGCGTTCGCGTGTTCGAATGGAACGGACCGATGATGCATGCCAAAACGGCCGTCGCCGACGGCTGCTGGACGCGCATCGGTTCCAGCAATTCGAATTTCGCGAGCTGGATCTCCAACCGCGAACTCGATCTCACGATCAAGGACGCAGCCATTGCCGCGGCGATGGAAGCGCAGTTCGAACGCGACATGGCGAATTCGACCGAGATCGTTCTCGAGCTTGGTCGGCTGCGTCTGCCGTCGATCCGGCGTCGGGCACATATCGGGCGGGCGGGTGCGGCGCGCGGGAGCCGCTTCGTGGCGGGCGTCGTCGGGTTGGGAAACATCGTCGGGGCCACGGTGAGCCAACGCCGCACGCCGGGGCCCGCCGAAGGGATCGTGCTGCTCGCCGCAACGGTGTTTCTTGTGCTGCTTGGCGGTACGGCGTTTCTGCTGCCGCGTTTCCTTGCAGCGGCGATCGGTTTGCTGTGCGCGTGGCTTGGGCTTGCGGTCGCGATGCGCGCGTGGCGCCTGCGCGCACCGCGTCGCCCCGATCCGCGCGCGTGAAGGGCCGCGGCTTCAAGATCGTGAGCTGGAACCTTCTGCACCGCGCCGGCGCTTCGCGCGACGACATTGCCAAGATCATCGACCAGGAGCAGCCCGATCTGCTGCTGCTGCAGGAGGCGACGGCCGCGACGGCGGCATTCCTGGCGGAGATGGGCGGCACATATGTGGACAATGCCGCGCCGGGAGCAGCACACCATCTTGCCGCCTGGAGCCCGCAAACGCTGCGCGCACTTCCGGCGATCTTGGCACTCCAGCCCGGCATCGTCGTGCGGCGCCGCTGCCTCGTGCTTGCGTTCGACGATTTTTCGGTCGCCAACGTGCATCTCTCGCACGGGCAAATGCTGAACCGGCGCCAGCTTCGTCGCATTGCGGTCAATCTGCCGCGCTGTGCGGCGATCGTCGGCGACTGCAATCTGGTCGGCCCGGCGCTGCTGCCCGGCTTTCGCGATGTCGGCCCTCGCCTGCCGACGCACAAAGCAGGGGCCCTCGTGCCGCTGCGTCTCGACCGCTGCCTGGTGCGGGGCATGCGCTGCGAGGAGTCGGCAGCACTGCCGCGCGGCAATTCCGACCATCGCCCGATCGCCGTGCGCCTCTCGGCCCTTCCGGCCGACTGAGGCTCAGATTCGGTGCCCGACAAAAGCGCCGATCGCCGCCGTTGTCCCCATCGCAAACGCGCCCCAGAACATCACGCGCAGTACGGGCTTCAGGATCGCGGCACCCGCGATCCAAGCGCCCAAAGCGCCAAGGCACGCCAGGCTGCCGAGCGATCCAGCCGCAACGACAAAGCCCAGCGCATCCGGCGGGGCCGCAACCGCCAAGGCAAGCGGAACAGCCGCACCGCCGGCAAAGGTCGAAGCCGACGCGATCGCGGCTTGGATCGGATTGGCGGCGATCGTTTCGGTAAGGCCGAGCTCTTCGCGTGCGTGGCTGCCCAGCGCGTCTTTTGCGGTCAATTGGATCGCGACTTGGCGCGCGAGTTCGGGGGCAACGCCGCGTCCGACATAGATCTGCGTGAGTTCGTCGAGTTCGGCCGCGGGCTGCTCGGCAAGTTCGGCCGTCTCGCGCGCAAGATCGGCGTTTTCGGTATCGGCCTGCGAACTTACCGACACGTATTCGCCCGCCGCCATCGACATCGCCCCGGCAAGCAGACCTGCTGCCCCGGCAACCAGCACTTCGCTCGGGCCCGTCGATGCGGCGGCGACGCCCGCGACGAGGCTTGCCGTCGAGATGATGCCGTCATTGGCGCCGAGCACGGCGGCGCGCAGCCAACCGATGCGGCGGACGAGATGGGTTTCGCGGTGGAAGGTGCGCATCTTCGTCTCTTTCGTTGTTGGCGGCGCGCGCATTGAAGCATGTCGGGCCGACGAAAGCCGCTGCGGTCGCGTGGGTGGTTTCCGAGTCTATCGAGACCCTCGCATGCGACGCCAAAGTTGCGGCGCGCACACCGCTTCACAACGCCTCACAGGAGAACGATCAATGTCCGATTCGAAAAGCACGGGTTTGCCCGCCGTTCCGGCGGGTTCGAGTATCGCCTCCAACCCCAGTGCCCACGCCGCCGCCGCCAAGCACCATGAAATGGCCGCCCAGCAACATCAGCAGGCCGTCAAATGCCATGCTGACGGCAAAATGGAACAGGCCGGCCAGTGCTCGAAGAAGGCGCTGCAGCACGGCGAGCAGGCGCATCATCAGGCCGCCAAGGCCGATCAGCAATACGCCGCTTCGACGTGAAGCCAACGCTCCGCCGAGCGCAAGCGCGGCGGGGCGTTTTGCTGCCTACCGAGCCACCGGCCGCGTCGGGGAAATCGCAATGACGAAAGAAGATCTGCCCGCTTTCCAGCATGCGGCTGCCGCACGCAATCATGCGCAAGCGGCTGCCCGCCACATCGAGGCCTCGCGGCATTGCACCACAAACAGGCGGCGCGCCACCATGCACGGCGTTCGGCGCTGCACGGCGATGCGGCCGCACTGTTGCATATCGAACTTGCCAGCAGCACCGCGCCGGGCGGCGAGTTGGCCTAACCCCCAAGACGGTCAAACGCGCCAACCCGCCGCAACCCGGATCGGGCTGCGGCGGGCGCGTCGCGTCAGGACTTGTATTTGAACTCGATCAGGTTCTTCAACGAATCTTTCGTGGCGCCGCGCAGAACCATCTTTTCGCCGCGCACGTCGAGCGTGTTGAACGGAACGACCACGAAATGCGTTCCCATGCCGAGGAAGCCGCCGACCGAGAGAACGGCGAAGGGGATCTTGTCGTTCGGCGTGACGATCAGATCGTCGATCTTGCCGACGACTTCGTCGGCTTCGTTGACGACCGTGCTGCCGACGACCTTGGACGTCCGGTAGCCGGTTTCCAGCGAAAGCACGTCGACCTTGACGAGCGAGATGGTTTGCATCGTGCCTTGCGCGAGGGCGATGCCGGTGGCACCGACCGAGAAGAGCAGGGCGCTGGCGAGTATCGCATGCGTGGGTTTCATTGTTGGGCCTTTCAAACGGCAAACCGGAGCGGCGGAGAATTCCGCCGCCTGGGAGGGCCGGCAATGGGGGATCAGCGCCTCAGCGACAGGATGTACGCGACGATGTCGTCGGTCTGGCTGGCACTCAGCACCTCGTTCGGCATGCGCGGATGCGGCGTCTGCAGGAACACGCGCAAGCCCGTGGACGTGGTCGAAGGCTGCCGTGCCACGGCGGCGAAACTCGGCGCGCCGTCGTTTGCGCGAGTGCTGCCTGCGGCCGAAACGAGATGGCACGAGCTGCACCATGTTTCGCTCAGCGCTCGGCCGCGATCGGCATTGCTGGGCGCTTGCGCGTGTGCCGGCAGGTTTGCGAGCGTCGCCGCGAGGCAGATGGCGGCCCCCGACCAGGCGCGGCATGCGCGCTTGTCGGAGGTCAAGCGCATCACCAGGTGCCGATCTGCGGGCATTCGGCCGCAAGATCGCGTATGTGCCGTTCGATCTTCAGGATCGAATCGCGGTTGCAGACGACGGTCACGCGCTTGCCGTCCGGCGTCGCGATTCGCATCTCGACATATTGCTCGTCGAGATACGCGGCGAGCTCCGCGGCCTCATCAAACACGGTGCGGATCTTGTGATCCCGTATGCGGTGTCGGACACGTTCACGAATTTCGCGACGATCCCCATTCTGCAGCTTTTGAAAACGCTCGAGCCCGTCTGAGGGCGCGAGCATTTGATTTCCAGCGGACCCAACTATCGACATTCTGCAATCTTCCGCAGGCAGCGAGGTAGTCTTGTGTCTAAATGCCGGCCCGTTTTTTGCGAAGCGACAAAATCTTCGTCAACGCGACGGGGTTTCATTCTGTCGGCGTGTTGCGATTCCCCGCTGGCGCAGCAGTTGTCACGACTGTCCAGCCGTTCTTGCCATATTCACTTATCGCCCTTGGTTTCCGCTCAATTCTCCTAAACGCCTAAAAGTTCGGAAACTGCAATTGAAAAGATTGAATATTTTATGATCTGGGGGGCTGGGGCGCGAGGCATCGCCTCGCGGGGTTCGAATCCCGCCGCTCCGACCAAATATGCTGAGTAAAACAAGGCCCTGGCGATCTATCGCCGGGGCCTTACTTTTGGAAACCGCGCGCGGCAAGTGGAGTGGGGGCGTAGGCTCGAATGCGACCGACCCAACTCGAGTGGACAAGTTCCACACGCTTAGGCCACCTGCGCCGCCGATTCCGCCGTCAGGTTCAGATGCGCACGTTTCAGCGACCGGCACCTCGCCTGCGGACATGCAGCAACTGAAAATCGACAACTAACTTCACTTCAAGAAAGTCGACGGCAACCATGTCGCGGTCTCCGGCACGAAGGCGACGATGACGATCACGAGCGACCATACGGCGACATACGGCATCAGCGCGCCGAAGGTGCTGGCGTAGCTGACGCCGCCGATCTTGGCCGCGACCATCCCGAGGATACCGACCGGCGGCGTGACCGCGCCGACCACTAACGTCATCAGGACGACGATGCCGAAATGGACGGGATCATATCCCATTCTTTCGGCGATCGGCTCGAGGACCGGGACCGTCAGTATCAGCGCCGGCACCGGCTCGAGAAAGATCCCCATCAGCAGGAGGAAGACGATGACGATGGCGAGGATGATCTGCGGATCGGTCGAAATCGCGAGCAGCGCTGCAAGCACGTGATCTGCGACGCCAGCGCGAGCCAGCACCCAGGCAAAGAGGGCAGCACCGCCGATCGTGATCAACGCCGAAGCCGAGGTCTGTGTCGCGGCCGCGAAGTTGCGATAGAGCGACGGGAGGGAGTGGCGGCGGTTGAAGAATCCGAAGATGAGGCCGTAGGCGACGGCAACGGCGCCCGCTTCCGTCGGCGTGAAAGCGCCGCTGGTGATGCCGCCGACGATGATCAAGGGCATGACCATCGCCGGCAATGCTCTCACGCCGGCATCCACGATTTCGCGCCTCGGCGCCTTCGCGTGCCTGGGCACCCCCATGCGGCCGGCGAGGTACCAGGTGAGGACCATCATGCTGGCGCCGGCCATGACGCCGGGGACGACGCCACCGAGAAACAAGCCGCCGATCGAGACGCCGGTGATCGATCCGTAGATCACGGCGATGACGCTCGGCGGAATGATCGGGGCCATAAGAGCCGCACAGGCGGTGATGGCAACGGCGAACTGCGCGCTGTAGCCCTCCCGCTTCATCGCCGGAATCATCATCGAGCCGATGGCGGAAAGGTCCGCGAGCGCCGATCCGGAGATCGCCGCCATGAACATGTTGGTCAGTACGTTCGCTTGGCCGAGCCCGCCGCGCAGATGCCCCATCGCCGCGCGCGAGAAGGCGACGAGCCGCTCGGTCACGCCGCCGACGCTCATCAGCTCGCCGGCAAGCACGAAAAGCGGCACGGCCAGGAGCGCAAAATTGTCGAGCGAGCTGAACATCTGCTGCGGCAGCAGAATGCCGGGCACTTGTCCCTGGACGAGGATGGCGACCGTCGCCGACAGTCCCATGGCGAACGCCAGCGGGACTCCGACGAGAAGCAGGATCAGGAAAAGCGAAACCATCAACGCGACGATCATCGGTCGCTCCCATCTTTGCCATGCAGACGACGAACGATTGTCACGACGGTGAAGAAGGCCATCAGGGCGGCACCGACGGCGATCGCCGAGTAGGCGTAGGCCATCGACAACGCGGTCACAGGCGCGCTTTGGACGGCGCCACGCACCGCGAATTTCCAGCCGAAGAACAGGAGGAGCAAGAGAAACGCCAGCGAAACCAGGTGGATCAGGAACTGGGTGAAGCGCCGGGCGCGGTACGGCAAGAGGTTCTCGAGAATGTCGACGCGGATATGCCCGTCGCGGAGGCTGACCAGCGCTGCCCCGAGCATGACGTTCCACACGAGGCCGAAACGGATGATCTCGTCGGACCAGACCAAGGAACTGTTGAAGACATAGCGGAGCACCACCTGCACCACCAGAATGGCGACGTATCCGGCAAGTATCGCGACGGTTGCAGCCTCGACCGTCCGGTAAAGCCAGCCGACGATACCCTTTCGGGAACCGTCGATCGGCGCCGGGTGCTCGCGGATGGTGTCGGTTGCAGGGTCGATTTCCGCCATACGCGAATCTCCCGAACTAAAGAAGGGTCCGAGGCGGCATGCCCCGGACCCGTTATCCACTCAGTTGCCCGCGTCGCGAGTCGCCTTGATATGGGCTTCCGCGCGCCTGCCGTAGCGCGCGACGAAGGCATCGACCATTCCCGCCGTCGCCTTGCGGAAGCTCTCAATGTCGGGCTGGGTATCGACTTTCATGTGCTTGCCGAGTTCGGCCAAGGCGGCGGCCTGGCCCGTTTCGACATTGGACCACATCCACTCGCCCACCGCCTCGACGGCGGCGTCGCGGACGATTCTCTGTTGTGCGGGCGAGAGGCGGGACATCGCATTGGCGCTCGCCATGAGCGCGCCGGCGGTGAACACGTGATTGGTTACCGTCGCGTCGGAGGCGACTTCCCAGATCTTGGCGCCGACGAAGTAGTCCGCCGGCGACTCCATGCCGTCGATCACGCCGGTCTGCAGTGCGGTGTAGATTTCCGTCGCCGACATCGGGACCGGATTGGCCTTCAGCGCCCTCAACATGTCCACGAAGGCCGCGATGTTGGGCACGCGCAGCTTCTTTCCGGCAGCGTCGGCGGCAGTGTGGATAGGCTTCTTCGAAACGAATATCCGGAATCCGGCATTGCCGTACGCCAAAACATCGACTTCGGCGGCGGCGAGCACTTCGTCGCGGATGGTCCGGCCGGCCGGACCGTAGAAAACCCGCTTGGCATGGTCGCCGTCCTTGAACAGGAACGGCATCGAGGCGAAGCCGAGCGCAGGCGCCCATTTCTGCAGGGCGCTGAGATTGCCCCATGCCAGATCGAGCGTGCCAAGGTTCAGGGCCTCGACAGCGTTCTCCATGCCGAAGAGCGCGGCATTCGGCTTGATGTCGACAATGACTTGACCGCTCGTCTTTTGCCGGACCGCATCGGCAAAGCGCTGGGCGGTGACGTGGATGACGTGGCTCGTCGGCACGTGGTGGGACAGCACCAGCCGCACCTCGGCTGCGGCCTGCTGGGGGGCAAAGAGCTGCACGGCGGCCGTCAGGCCGAGAATGGCTGCGGACAGCCTCAAGATGTAGGTTCGCATTTATTTCTCCTTCGAGAACAAGGGGTGCGAGAAGATGGGGTGCGAGACGATGGGGTGCGCGAACATGGAGTGATTGCGCCATCCTCGCGGCAAGGCGGCGCAACCGGGCTTGAAGGGAACGGCTTGGCGAAATCCGCCAGATCGTCGCGGCTCCCGCTCGTCACGGACCGGGCGCGGCGGCTCTCCGTCGAGCCTGTTCGTGCCGATATCGTGCGCCACGAGGCTTGCGGTCATGTCGCGAAACCTTGTCCCGCCGCAGCCAGCCAATTCCTGACGAGGTCGCGCATGCGAACGGTCTCGAGCAGGACGTCGTCGTGCCGCGTGTCCATGTAGGGCTGGTTGAGATATTCGATCGCGAGCCAGCCGCGGTAGCCGGCATCGCGGAGTGCGGCCAACAAGGCGGGGAAATGGATCGTCCCCTCGTCGAGTCGGCACTGGAGCGATCCCGGACGGGCCTGGCGAAGGTGGACATGCGCTGCATGCGGGCAGAGGGGCTCGATCGCCTCTTGGGTAAAGCCGCCGCACACGAAGTGCGCGGGGTCGAGCGTGAGCTTGAGGCCAGGCAGCGCCTGCACGAGATCGAGCGCCATCGCCGGGCTTTCGAGCCAGGCCTGCACATGCGGCTCGACCGTGAGCGCGACGCCATGGGCACGGGCGGCCTCGACCATCGGCGCGAGCGCGGCGATGGCCGCGTCCATCGCGGCAAGGCGCGACTGCCCGGGCCCAACGAGGCCGGGAAGAACCATGAGAGTCGGCGCCCCGACGGCCCGGCAGAAACGCAGCACGGCGTGCAAGTCGGCAAGGTTGCGCGGATCGGGCGGCCCGGCGAGCTGGCGCTCGGCGCGGTCGGCGCCGAAGAGGTGAAACAGATTGGGCACCGCCAGCGGAAGTTCGGCGCGCAGGGCCGCGCCATAGCCCGCCGGATCCTCCAGGACCCGGGCGCGGTCGATGCTCGCCCGGTGGCGATAACCGAGGTCGATCCCCTCAAGGCCGATCGCGTTTGCGATGGCCGCCGTTTCGGCCAGGGTGCAGACCGGGAAGGACCAGGAGGTCAAGCTCAGACGCATGGCTGGATTCCTGTCTTGGATGCGCGGCGCCGGATTGCGGGTGCAAGGCGCGACGTCATGGCTGCTCCGCGAGGTAGTCGAACAGGATTTCGCCCGGCACCAGCGTGAAGGTCGCGCGCCAGAAGTAGCCGGCCAGCATCTCGCGCACGGGCAGACGGAACACGGGCGCCTGCGCGTTGGGCCGCAGTTCGACGGTGCAGGGGCCGCCCCAGCATTCGTGGACGGTCAACTCGGCGAGCTTTCGCGAGGTGATCTGCCGGATCGCCGGACGGCCGTCGATGTGATCGATCGCCTTGAGGTTGAGGTTGGTCGAGATATCGAAGAATTGCCGCAGCGCGGACGGGTCGGCCTTGGCCTGCTTGTAGGGAGCAGTCGCGGTGATCACATCGATACCGTTGCGCTCGACCCGGCCGACCACCAGGTCGCCCCGACTGGCCAGCGTCACGTTGCCGAGCTTCTTGGGCTGGCCGTGAATCTCGCGGCCGTGGGTGACGCCAACCTCCGAGCTCAGGAACAGGTACGGCGAGTATCCGCCCGTCGGACCGCCCCGGAAACGGGCGGGCACCATCACGTTGCATTCGCCATAGGGGCCGATCCAGTCGGTGTCGGGCATGTCGTAGATGTGGATCGCCACGACGTCGCCCGCAGCCTCCAGCGGCGGCGGTACAAGCCACGCCACAGCCTCGGGGTCGGTGCGGTAGAACACCGTCAGGATCCGAGCCTCGCGGAACTGGAACGGAAAGGGCGGGATGGTCGGCGCGTCCCAGGGGGTGGAAAAGCCGCCCGCGCGGATGTCGTCGATCGTCGGCCGTTTCATGGCGTGATCTCCCAAGAGTGTTTTCGCCCGCAGGCACGCAAGCATCGGCGTTTCATCGGCGCGGGTCCTCCATCTTCAGCCTTTTGGCGGCGTCGGCGCCACGGGCCGCGAACGGCACTGGGTTTCAAGCCAGTCGAGTGCGCGGGTCACCGCATCTTCCGCCGCGCGATCGTCGAGCCAGTGGTTCATGAATCCATGCACCGCGCCGGGAACGATCGCGAGATGTGCGGCAACGCCGTGCTCGGTCAAACGCCTGAAGACCCGCACGCTGTCGTCAAGCAGCGGATCGCGGTCCCCGCAGGCAATCCATGCCGTGGGCATGTCGGCCAGCGGCAGATTGTCGGTATCGGCGAGCGGATCGTCGTGCGGGACGGCGTAGAGCGCCATAGCCTCGGCGAGGGCGGCGGAAGTCGGCTGGAAGGCCGTGCCGAAGGCGACGTGGCTCCAGCTCCGGCAATGTTGGGAGAGGGCCGGGTTCCACAGCAGCATCGCGTCCGGCCGCGCCGGCCAGCCCGCCTCGCGCAGCCGCATCAGCGCGCCAAGCGCCAGATGGCATCCGGCACTGCCGGCGATCACGCCGGCCAGCCCGCGGTCGCCTGCAACCTTCGCGAGCGCCGCCGCAATTGCCTCGATCGCGGCCGGATACGGATGTTCGGGGGCGAGCGGGTAGCCGATC
>VYKU01000031.1_pt1 | contig 75545 bp, 60 predicted proteins | sample 5114491 | NCBI WGS metagenome assembly VYKU01 (sample SAMN12291796, study PRJNA351875) | freshwater metagenome | isolation source: freshwater lake | place: USA: Michigan, Gull Lake | collected 2011-07-05 | reverse complement strand
ATACAAACCAGGACCCTTACTCGTTACCTTCACCGCCACCCAAACACACATCAAAAATGGCAACAAAAACAACAATAAAAACCCGCTAACCCCAACGTCAAACCAACGCTTCGCCCCATAGCCGTTCACACGCGACACCAACGTGTCACCACCACCATATAATCCATCCATCCGATCAACACTCAACATCCGTCCCCTCCGTACGTCGGATCTCTTCACGGCCGTGAGGCGCGGGATCGGTTTTGTAGCATCCGGTTTTTGGACAACGGGTTGGGGCGACGGACGACGCCCAGAGGCCTTCGACACCAGTTCAGCTCTATAACGTGACATTAATAAACTCACAAAATTCTATACTTGTCCCTAGGGGGTTCTCAATGATGGCTTCAGGATAAAATCGCAAGCGTAAATGAACTCACAGAACATATTAGCATTCTGATCACCTGTTGTTGTTTCTTGGGCGTGGCATGCAGCCTGCCAAGGAGCAACCCCCTGTATGATAAGCATTTCAATTGAGCGGGCATCAGCTTAAGGGACAACATTTAAGGTCAGAAGATCAAAGAAGCTGGTCTTCCACAGATTGCTTTCTGATCATTTTGATTAAAAATGTGGCAATTCAGATACGGCAACCAGAAATGGCCGGCCAGTCATAGGTTATTAGAGATCAACGCCAAATGAAAACCATATCCCGACACTGCAGCAGAGCCCCCCTGTGTTGTGCTGCATTGCCGTCGCCCCAAAAAGTCTTATCAGAGCCTCACAAGTCACCAATTTTGACTGAAGACTAAGGATCGTGCGGATGCGCAATACAGCCGTGAGCATCATAGGGATTGCCGTTATTGGGACAGCTTTGGTAGTAGCCGGCAGCTTCCTCGCCTTCCAGACTTTGCGGGGCGAGCGCGCGGCGATCGGCCTTGATATCTATGCAGGTCTCGCGAAAGGACCAACTGCACAAGCCAGAATCGAGCAGGCAGCGTTTGACCTCAAGGAGCCGCGCGATGCGCGCCTATGGGAGTTAGAGGCGGACCGCCTCTTGAAGCTCAATCTCCAAGCTAATGCTACTGCAGCGCGGGTGGCTTTAAAACGCGCCCGCGAGTTGGCGCCAATGCGACCGTCAATCCGAATGCGGGAAACCTATTTGGCCCTTCGCAAGCCAGTGTCTCCAGACACGTTCAACGACCTTTTCATATCCTGGTACAAATTGGCGCCGTATGACGTGACGATTCAAGATTGGCGACTTTCAATTGCGGCAGCAGGCTGGGATCGGTTAGGTTCGCAAGCTCGCCTCTTGGCCTTAGCCGATGCAGAAAGCTTATGCATGCGCTGGGGTCGCCCAAAGACAATTGAGTTTGTTGGCGCCATCGGACAGGGTCCAGCTTTGGCGACAGCCCTAAGGCTTGAGCGAATTAAGCAGAAATGTGCCGGGGGCTAAGGGCTCGGTGTCTCCTCGCTGAGTTATGGGTTTTCTCGGACGTACGCTTGTGCGGGGTCTTCCCGCCGAGCCCACCGCTATAGCCCAGCATAAAACTCCAAAGTGCGGCGATCGCCGGTATCGACATGGGGAAATCGAATAAGCTTTGAACAATGGCTGCGGATGAACCAAGAATCAAAGCCGCCGCCAAAGTGGGCGATGCTGATCGGCGACGCAAACCGTTCGCGGCAAACAGACAAATGCCGACAAACAGAACAGCCCAGGCTACTAAGCCAACTACACCCGTTTCTGAGGTAATCAGGAGGATGGAGTTCTGAGGTGTTATCACAATCAAAGATGACGAAGTCACGGGGATCTCGCGGACTGGCTCCATAGCACGGGCAAATGTGCCTGCCCCCCAGCCCAAAATGGGCCGCATCTTGGTCAAGTCTAACCCCGGCTGCCAGTCACCAAATCGGCCGTCAAAGCCCTGTGATAAATCCAATGGCCGAATTGAAAGACCCAATTGTTCGGCAGAGTTCCAAATAATCAACAGGACAAGTAAGGCACCAAGGCCAAGCAAGCTGGTCTGGACACGCGACGCCGGTCGTAACAACCATGCCAAGCCGAACAAGATCACAAAGGACAAAAGCCAAGCTGCGCGTGACATGGTCAAATAGATGCAGCAGGCTGTGCCGACCGCGATCAGCATTGCGAGGATACGGACCCAAACCCGCTCTTTACCCTTATAGGCCCTGCTCTCAGACAGGAATACACCAACACTACCGGCAAAAAAAAGCACCATCATTATCGCAAACGTATTGGCATTGATATGTGTGCCTTCCATTCGAATGGACGCTTTTTGTTCAGAAAAGTCGTAAAGGGCTGTCCGCGAAAGATACCCATCGAAGGCTTGGAAAAATAGGATGGGCAGCATCAAGGCAAAAAGCAGCAGGACAATTTCGCGCCGCTGTCGGTCGGCTCCAAATATGGCGCCAAAGACAAAAAACGCCACAGCGGAACCCATTCCAACAATGGCTCGGAAAGTTAGATCTGGATCTACGGTCACTGATTGCTTTCGACCCCAGAGCTCGGTGTTGCCAGAAAGAAATGGGATTGGAAGCAATTGAATAAGCATCACCATCCAAACAGCCATTAGACCGATAGCCGCCCATTTCCAGGCCCGTAATTTTGCTAACGCTTTCAGATTATTCGGATCCAAAAGCGCTAAAACCAAGGCAAGTGACGCGGCGGCGGCAAACAGCATCGTATCCAGCGGCGCTTCTGCCCCCTGCCTATAGATCGCCACCAAAAGAAGTCCGATCACCAAGCTTGGCCACAACCAAGGTTGAATAACCTCCTGCCATAGCTGCTCAAATTCTGAAGGTCTGCGCGGCAGTGCAGAGCTTTTGCCGGTCCGATCTTGTACGATCCCCAGAATGCGTTTGGATGAGCCAGTTACCACAACCCAAGTCCCCAGAAGGAAATGATCCTATGCCGGACCAGTAGCGGCCCTTTGGTACAACGCGCATCTGCCCGATCTGTGTTTAACTAGCAAGGCCAGAGGTGCGGAACTCAAAAAACCCGTCTTCAGCAAACGAGGGTTAAGCTGGGGTTCATCTCAGGCTCAATAAGGTATAGGATAAACCCGGATCCCCAATGGGAAATCTGGTTCAATCACAACAGGTTTGTCCATTGGCGGCATCGAAATTGCTTATCTTTCGCAAAGCTTCTCATTTCCGGACCCAGCAAGCGTCCCAATTTCGGTAATCGGGTGATACATTGAAGAATTTGCCAGGGAGTTTCAGGCCTCGCCCAAACCGCGCGCCAGCCATGATTGCGCTGGCCGGTTTAGCCAGCCTTGTGCTTGGATCGCTGGGCGTCTTGGTTTGGACCAGCTACAGCCCAGAACCGAAATTGCCACAAGGCATCGATAAGTTGCCGCCGCTTCCAGCTGTGCCTCCTATTCCGGAAGATCCATTGGAGCTGGCCTTTGGGTCTGACAGGCCTGATTGGAACCTAGCCGAGTTCAACGTTGAAGAAACGGTGAACAGCCCCTCTGTTTATGCCAATGTTTCAAAGGAAGAAGCACGCAAATTCAACGAGTCCTTGCCATTCTCGCCTGATATAGGCTCGCCAGCACGTCCCTTCATTCTGTCCGCCAGTAACCCGACCGATCGGGCACGAGCGCTGCATTGCATGAGCTTGGCAGTTTATTATGAAGCAGGGTCCGAAAGCCTAAACGGTCAGCATGCCGTTGCTCAAGTTGTGATTAATCGCATGCGACACCCTGCGTGGCCCCATTCTATCTGCGGTGTTGTCTTCCAAGGCTCTGAGCGCGCGACGGGTTGCCAGTTTACATTCACCTGCGACGGCGCACTGCGGAAGCCTCCATCCGGACGCCGCTGGCGCGGCGCGCAAAGTGTCGCCTATGCTGCCCTGACTGGCTATGTGCAAGCCGACGTGGGTCTTTCGACGCATTATCACACCGATTGGGTTGCTCCAAAATGGGCACCGTCCTTGAAGAAATTGACCAAGATCGGCACTCATATTTTCTATACTTGGAAAGGAAAAGGCGGCACTCCGATCGCCTTTGTCAACTCCTATGCAGGGAAAGAGGCTTGGCCATCAAAAGCTGCTGCAACTGCGCCTGAATTGGGAGTAGCGGAAGGCGAAGTCTTGTCGGCTGCGGCTGCGGCTGTAGTCGCGCTTTCGCCGAGCCAAAGTGATGCAAATGGCTTGCGGGGCACAGGTGGCGGCAACGTCGCTACGCAGGCACAGGACATCAACCAAGCGAGTCCAACAACCCGGGCTCTTGCGCGCGCTGAATCCCTTGCATCACAACAAGCCTATGCCGATGGCGTGGACACAATGGAAGGGGCAACCCCATTCGAACTGCCTGAGCCTGGCAAGGATGGCTTGATGCCAGACCCCGACATTTCTGCCTTAATTCCAAAAACTAAAATTGCGACCAATCCATCAGCGCCGCAGCCACAAAACACGCGGAATTCTTCATCTTCGGCACCTGTGCCGCAGCCACGACGCGAGGCTCCCAAGAGTCGGGCGCTAGACGGCCTATAATGGGCAACGAGCCAAGCGCATGAACGCACTGCAGCCTTTACCTGCGACATTTACTTGGAAGGCGAGCACGCGTCCCGGTGCATTTTGGCGATCTGCCTTAATCGGACTCAGCAGCGGCGCTGCCATCTTAGTCAATCCGTGGCTCGGCTTCGCACTTGCCGCCATGCTTTGTGTAACCTCGATGCGGCCCTCAACATCAATTCTAGCTCTGCTTAGTTTGGCGGCTATCCTACCCCAGGGAAGTTTGTCGCTTTTTGGACTGCAAGGGGAAACTCCTTTTTTAGGCGAAGCCCTCATTGCGATTGCGTTTCTGCAAGCCAGCTTTCTACTGATGAGCGGTCACTGGAAAATCAGCCGCAGTACCTTCCTTCTGTTCGGCGGAATTGCAGTGGCTATTGTGCTAACCGTATCCACCAGCACCGATGACCGAACAACCCTGTTGGGGCTTGCCTATTTTCTTGTCCCTTTCTTTATCCTTTTGGCTTGGCTCGACAATCTGTTTCGGCCTTCGACCCACGCCTATGAAGGGGCCTATGCAGTAGCTGGCGTCTTAACAGCCCTTGCACTTGGATCCGCCTTTATCGTAACGCAGGGCGGTGGTTATGATTATAACAGTGTGGATCTGAATGGCGTAGTCTGGCAGCCACAAATCCTTGGGCTCACTATGGCCCCATTGGCGCTCCTCATGCTAAATCTGCGGCGCCTGCCACTCTGGTTAAGGGTTGCTGGTACAATTGGGGCAATGGCCTTGATCTGGGCGGCTTGGAGCAGGACCGGTTTGGCGGCCATCTTAATTGTTGCCGTCTTGGAATTAATGCGTCGTGGCGCTGCGAAGATCCCAAGCTTAAACATATTGCGACACCCGCCGCGCAAAAGCGTTCTCTACCAACTCAAAAGACATCTATTGGCCATGGTGTTTGTGACCGCGATCGTCGGATCTCTTTGGTTTGCGAGCAACACATCGGCGGTGCAAATTGAGTCTGGAGCAGAAAAGCAAGTCTTAAGCCTAGAGGGTTACGCGATTTCTCGTAGCGGACCATTAGCGCGCAGTTTCAGTAATATCGAAGCAAATCTCGCGACCGGAATCGGCTTTGCAGTGCCTTCAGACCCCCGCCTAATTGATCCTGCGGTCGTGGCTGAAAACCTTCATGTGCTCAAAACAGAGGGCAGGTTTGTCATTCTCACGGACAAAGGCAACAGTTTTGTTGCTATAGTGGAGGAAACCGGCATCTTAGGCGCACCATTATGGCTTGCACTTTTCTTTTGGGTCTTGGCGCGCGTTTCGGCTACCGGGCCGATTGGTCGATCAATGGCATTCCTATTCATCCTATGCGCGATCGGCGAGGCAACCGTTTACACGATGAGTGGGATTGGCCTGCTCCAGTGGACGGCATTAGTCGCTGCGGCTGGTTTTTCGCGGCAACCTCGACGTCGCAACTCTAACCGTATTCCGGCAGAATACACATACAGCACAATTGTCCTTAATAGACGGGCTGGCGATGCCAGCTAACGGCCGTCCTAACGATTGTATCAATGTCGGAATGGATAGGTTCCCAACCTAACAAGGTCTTTGCTTTTACGGCCGACGCATAAAGCGCAGGCGGATCTCCGGCGCGGCGCGGAACAATGTCATGCGGCAAGTTCGAGCCCGTTACGCGGCTAACCGCATTGATGATTTCAAAGACCGATGTTGGCGTTCCGGTACCCAAGTTAAAGGCCGTCGGACTGCCACCTCTCAAGAGATAATCCATCGCTTTCACATGGGCGTCGGCGAGATCGGTTACATGGATATAGTCGCGCAAGGCTGAACCGTCTGGTGTCTCATAATCGGATCCAAAGACCTTAAATCCGTCGCCACGGCGCAGCGCTGCAGCAATCGCCAATGGAATCGCGTGAGTCTCCGGGTTGTGACTCTCCCCGATTTCGCCATCGGGATCAGCACCCGCGGCATTGAAATACCGCAGGGCGACCCACGCCAGACCGTACGCGCGGTGATAATCCGCCAACATGCGTTCAACGACTAGTTTGGTGTAGCCATAGGGATTGATCGGGGCTTGGGGCGTGTCTTCCAGAATAGGCAGTTTGTCCACTTCCCCATAGGTCGCACAGGTAGACGAGAAGATTAACTTCGACACATGATTGCGCCGCATGGCGTCCAAAAGGGTCTGGGTTCCGGTGATGTTGTTATGATAGTATTTGGCAGGGTCAGTTACGGATTCGCCGACATAGGCGAAGGCAGCAAAATGCATAACAACCTCGGGCTTATGGCGAGTGAAAACACCATCCAGCCAAGCCCCATCTCCAATGTCGCCGACTTCGAGCGGACCCCACTTTACGGCTTCCTTATGACCATAAACGAGGCTATCAACAACGACAGGCTGGTGGCCTGCATTGTGAAGCGCTTTACAAGCGTGGCTTCCAATATAGCCCGCCCCACCGACAACTAGTACTTGCACGACGACCGCCCCTCATACTCTTTAAAGTCTGTTCCGCCGGATGCTACTTCAGCAAATCCCTGTTAATCACCTAATAGTGGCCGTTACGTTAAGGCCTCAGAACATCAGCCTGCAGCAAGAGCTATTCCGATCTGATGTCGGATCTCGTGACGTGCAACCAATCGACCCGTTCGTCCTCTAGCCGCACCGCAGTAAGCCGCCCTGTAGCGTAAGCACCTGTATCAACACCGATTCTGCGATGATCGGCATAAGGTTCCATATCCGGCGAATGCCCATGGACGACGATAAATGGAAGAGCCCGCCTATCTTCTAAAAAGTCGCTTCGGATCCATAGGAGGTCTTGATCCTTTTGGGCCTCAATCGGTTTGCCGGGGCGTATCCCCGCATGGACAAAGAAGTAGCCTCCCAGTCGGTAAGCCAAGCCTAAGTGCTGGTAGAATTCCATATGGTCAGACGGAATTGAACCCAAGAATTGCTCCGCAGTCTCAAGCCAAACCTCTGCTTCTGCCCGCGCCGTTGGCGGGGTCACGCCGTAAGAGTGTAGGGTTGGTGCACCGCCAAACTGCAGCCATTGAGGTCCAAACTCCGGATGTTGCAGGAATGTCAAAAGCGCATCTTCATGATTGCCCTTAAGGAATACCCATGTGAAGCGTTGATCCTGTGACCTCTCAATCAAAGCATCAATAACACCCTTTGGGTCATCGCCTTTATCCACATAATCGCCCAAGAAGATAATGGTCGGTGTGACTTTAGTTTCCTCCGCCAAGTGGCGCTCGGCGATGGCATCGAGCATCGCATGCAGGAGGCCCACACTGCCGTGTATATCGCCTATTGCATAGGCGATTTTACCATCAGGCATGAATTGGGTACGTGCCGTATCTTGTCTAGGCCATTTCCAAAAAGACATTTACGCCAAAGCACCTTCTCGACTGATAGAACATTTATCAGGGGTCGTACGCAACAGTCTAATCAATTTGGTTGCATTTGCTAAGACAAAGCTGCTGCCGTGGTCTATCCCGGCCCTAACAGGCGCGCGAAGCTGCAGTAAATGCCCGCAGAGGCGTCTATCGACCGCCGCTTATTTCTCGCGCAAGAGAGCCTGGCTTGCTCCAATCGTCCGCTCCGCTGGTTACGGTCGCCTGGGCTTCGTTGAAAGGTCGGGCGGACTGCGAGAGGCTTGCCATCTGCACACCGGTTGATGTGGCTACCGGAGCCTCAGTCCAATCCAAGAGCGACGTCGTAGATTGCCGCTTTACCCATGTATAGCCTGTCTCTTGATAACCCAATAACCAATCGTTCAAATTATCTAACACCAAGTCACCGCGATCAGTCGCTACAATAACGACCGCATGTAGGCTCGTCCGAGGCGAGACGGCCACTGCTAGGTAAATCGCTGACTCAGGAATCCCGGCAGCTATCAAAGCCCTGCGCTTTTCAAGCGCGAAGTCTTCGCAATCAGCTAATGGCTTGGTCCTAACGCTGCGCACTTCTGGTGCAGTGAGTGGCATCGTCCAAAATTCGTTCCGGCCAAACGCCACTTGATCGGTGACCCCAACCATGGCGCGATTGATCTGCCGATTGACCCGATTGACCGTTGCAATGTCGGTAGTTGTCGCTGCAAATCCGCGAATAGGTCGCACGAGCTTTACCTTTGGTGGCGTCGCGACGGGCATGTCGGAAAGGTCTGGCCCCAAACCAATCCGCATTAGCCCATCTGTCTCGGGGCGCGCTGGCCAAGTTTGAACCGTCTGGCCGCACTCGTTCGGCAGCCGAGAGCAAAAATCCAAAAGGCCTTCGGGCGGCGTCTCCCGTGCGCCAAATCCTAGGCTTTGAATTGTAGCGCGTTGATCGACCGGATTGCTCCGGTTTTGAAAGACCGCCGCTCGCTTATCCTCAGCTTGGGCTAAACGCACTTGACTAATAGCCGTCTCCACGGGCGCTCCACGCTCAACCGGGCTGGCTTCGTTGCCACCGGTTGGCCCAGCAGCAAGTTGCGGGGCTGTATTTGATGCCAATCCAGCCGGTGGTACCGTTGCACACGCAGCAGCAAGCCAAACAAACGGGCTTATCAGGAAAAAGCGGATTAAGCGTATCTGCACGAAACCATCCTCGTTAGCTGAGGTCAGGCTCGCATAAACTTAATAAAACTTGGGATTTACATTCGATAAAATTTTAATTGAAGGCTATAAATATTGTAAACTCTGGATTATATTTAATATATCAAAATTTATATTTAATTAATTTTCAATATAAAATAGTGGTTACTCATCAAAAGACCAAAAAATAATAACTTTATTGCCGAAAAATGTGCATTTCGGGACATTTTCATTGGAAAACATGAAGCAGAATACAATTTCTCCACATCATCGAAGTATAATTTCGCCGGTTTTCAAAATCTAGAATGTCATAGAAGCTTCTCTTTATCCGCTTATGACACGATCCTATTCCCATTAATCCATCTGCGCGTATAAGCTCAAACTGGGATGAGCGGTGAGGAAAGGTTTAAGGAGAGCCATGAATAAGCCTTTCATTCTAGTAATTGTTTGCGCTTTGGCTTTCACTTTCTCCAATGAAGTAAAAGCACAAGTAACAGACCCTAGAACAGGTGCTGTTGGCACCACTACGACTAGTGGCAACGGTCATTGGGTCAGCGCACAGGTCGCCATTAGCCAAGGATCAATGGATGCAGCCTTCTTAGCAGCAGACCGGGCCTGCCAAGAGGGCACCGCTATAGCGTGCGCATTTGCCGGCGAACTAATCATTCAAGGCCAAGCCGCACTTGCGACGCCGGAGCAAAGTGCCAGCCTGTTCAAACGCGGATGCGAGCTCGGAAATGCCAATGCGTGCCAAGGGGTCGGCCTCATGTTGGTGCAGGGCATTGGCATTGCAGAAGACGCACAAACTGGGAAGGCGTTTATGGATCGCGCCTGCAGCGCCCAGAATGCGATGGCCTGCACCAATTTGGGGCTGATGTTCAAAATGGGTCTTTTTGGACCCGCCAACAAGGACCAATCTGAAGCCTATTTGAGACAAGCCTTGCACATGCAGCCAGACAATGAGCTGGCACAAAATGCGCTTGCCGAACTTCAGGCCGAGCTACCCAGGACCGCCCGTCCCCCATCGCTTAGCCCACTTCGAGGGCGTGGCGAGACCAATAAGAACGCGGAGCAGCTGACCGGTGACCCAATCAAGTCAGCCGGACCAAGCCTTACCCTGTGCCAGCGGAGTGCCCTTTCAGCTTTGATGGATGAGGGCCGCCAAGACCCCAAGAAACCAACTTGGAACATGGCACCAAACAGCAGCCTTGATGCTACCCTGATAACACGCCAAATAGAGCTATTGCTTGCTTTCTCAGATAGGAGCGCGTCCCGGGCGGGTGCTAGCGTCGAGCCATCAGCCCTCTCAGACTCTCCAACATTGGCTGATTGTGAGGCCGCCTACGCTGATCGGATAAAAGCCTTTGCTGAGATTGGGTGGCTCTATGCAGCAATCGAACCCCAGGAAGCGATCATTTACGCGATGGCAAGCGGTGGCGATGCATTATCATCCACAGACGCGAATGATAAAATTGTTACCTTGATCGCGGATAACCGACCTGCGAGCGACTCCAAAAAAGGCCTTTCAAACGGCCTCTGGGATGGCAAGACCCTAAGCAGCTACCGTGTGCTGTGTCAGGCCGGCGAGGTTACGCCGCTTTTTGCGCTTAGGTTTGACCAAAAATCGAAACTAGTGGCAAGCAGCGGCTTTTCACCGCCCATAGCTACCTCAACTTTAGAGCCTGCGACAAGGCATTCAGAAATTGTTCGAACTCTGACTTGTACGTCGCCGCAACAGGGCGTTCCCGCCGCAAGCACCCTCCGCTTGCAAGCAGCACTCTCCCTTCGATTTGAACAGGATCAACAGCAAGCCCCTTGAATAGAGGCGTGCTTTCGCCCACTTGAGGGCGGCAGGTGGCGCGCTTTGCCACACGAGGAGAAATGTCATGGGTCCAGTTGAATGGCTTTTGAATACAGTTCTGGGTCTCTTCCTCTGGGTGGTGATTGCCGGGGCCGTCATGAGCTGGCTTGTCGCATTTGACGTGATCAATCTACGTAACCGCTTTGTCGCGACGATCTACGATACGTGCGAACGCCTAACAACGCCCCTGCTTAACCCGATCCGCAAAGTGATCCCCAATCTAGGCGGTGTCGATTTGTCGCCTGTCGCGCTGATCATCGGCATCCAGTTTCTGCAAAACTTCGCTGTTCCCCTCATCCCGTTCTGATCCGAACGCAGCGCCCTGATCTTGTTTGAGCGGGGCCACACAGGATAGAGAAAAGCTTCACTGACACTGAGGCGAGGACTTCCTATGGGCGCACGGATTATTGACGGCAAAGCCATTGCAGAAGCTGTCGATCAAGAAGTAGCGCACGACGTCGGAAGGCTGGTCCAAGCCTATGGTACGCCCCCTTGCTTGTGTGTCGTGCTGGTTGGCGATGACCCTGCAAGCCAAGTCTATGTGCGAAATAAAGGCCGACGGACGCAAGCCACTGGCATGGTCTCGCGCGAGATCAAACTACCCGCCAACGTCAGCCAAGCGGAACTTGAGAGCCATGTCAGAGCCCTTTCGGCTGATCCAGATGTCGACGGTATTCTCGTTCAATTGCCTTTGCCAGCTGGCCTAAACAGTGATGCAGTCATTGCTTGTATCGACCCAGCAAAGGACGTGGACGGCCTGACTGAGGTTTCAGCCGGACGATTGGTTTTAGGTCGCCCGGGCCTGCGGCCGTGCACGCCAACAGGCTGCGTCATCTTGGCCAAGCGCACACTGGGCGACTTGACGGGCGCACATGTCGTCGTGGTCGGTCGCTCTATCTTGGTAGGCAAGCCTGCGGGTCTCTTGTTTTTAGCCGAAGATTGCACCGTCACGCTGGCCCACTCGCGCACACGCGACCTCGCCTCTGTCTGTCGCTCGGCCGATATTTTGGTGCCAGCAGTCGGCCGTCCAGAAATGATCAAGGCCGCATGGATTAGACCCGGCGCGACGGTGATCGATGTCGGGATCAACCGGGTTGACAATCCCGCCAAAGGCCAAGGCGCCACCCGCCTTGTTGGCGATGTCGCCTATGAGGAAGCATCTGAAGTTGCCAGTGCCATCACACCGGTCCCAGGCGGGGTCGGGCCCATGACCATTGCCTGCCTCCTACAAAACACACTGCAGGCTGCTTGTGCCCGACGGGGTTGGGAACTGGGCTAACCACAACAGCCAGTCGCGCTTGCCAGAACAAGCCAGTATGCGACAACACGAGCGCGGACGTCTGTCTCCGGGGGGAACCATTATGCTGCGTTTTCTGATCGCCTGCCTGTGCTTGATCTGGGCAAGTCCCGCTCTCGCGGACCCGTCCTTTAAAGCCACCTCGCCCAACGGAAAAATTGTGGTGGAAGTTGGAAGCTCTTTCGGCGAGGCCACCTATCAGATCAGCCGCGCGGGCAAGCCCGTGATCACACGGTCTAAAATGGGCTTCCTTTTTACCAATGCACCGAAGTTCGACCGCTCGCTTTCTGCCATCAGCCACACCACCCGTTCGTTTGACGAGACTTGGGACTTACCTTGGGGCGAAACCAAGTCGATCTTGAACCGTTACAACGAACTGACCGTCACATTTGCAGATGGCCGTGGAGCGCCAAGGCAGTTTTCAGTTACCTTCCGTGTTTATGATGATGGTGTTGGGTTTCGCTATAACTTCCCAGACCAGCCAAACCTAAAACACCTCGCCATTAGTGAGGAAATGACCGAGTTCAATCTTGCTGAAGATGGCACTGCTTGGTGGATTCCAGCGGGGGAATGGAACCGCTATGAATATCTCTATAACCGCACGGCAATCCGAGAGGTCGGCCAAGCCCATACGCCGATGACCGTGCGGACCAAAAGCGGGCTGCATGTATCCTTCCATGAGGCAGCCTTGGTTGATTACTCGTCGATGTGGCTGCGCCATTCGGGGGGCACAAAGTTTATCTCGACGCTGTCACCCAGTTCACGCGGCGCGAAAGTGGTGCGCACCGCGCCCTTCTCCACACCCTGGCGGACGATCCAGATCAGCGACGATGCAGCGGGCCTCGTGACCAGCCATTTGATCCTCAACCTCAATGAGCCCAATGCGTTGGGCGATGTGTCGTGGGTCAAGCCATTTAAATATGTCGGCATCTGGTGGGAGATGCACATCAACAAGTCGACCTGGGGCAGCGGCCCTAAACACGGCGCGACCACCGAAAATGCCAAGCGCTACATCGATTTCGCAGCCGAACATGGCTTTCGCGGCGTGTTGATCGAAGGTTGGAACAACGGTTGGGATGGCGATTGGTTTGGCGGCGAAACAGGCTTTGACTTCACCATTGCTTATCCCGACTTCGATGTTCAGGCGGTGACAGACTATGCAAAGTCTAAGGGCGTTCATTTGGTCGGCCATCATGAAACCGCAGCCAACATCGCCAATTATGAGCCGCAAATGGAAGCCGCCTTTGGACTTTATGAAAGATTGGGGGTCGACAGTGTGAAGACCGGCTATGTCGCCGATGCAGGTGGCGCGCGCTATCGCGATGCCAATGGCCAGATCGTATTTGAATGGCACGACGGACAAGAAGCTGTGCGCCATCACCTCCGCGTTGTTGAAACAGCCGCCCGCCACAAAATCGCGATCAATGCGCATGAGCCGATCAAGGATACTGGCCTGCGTCGGACGTATCCAAACTGGGTATCGCGCGAGGGCGCGCGCGGTCAGGAGTATAATGCCTGGGGCAATCCTGAGAACCCGCCAGAGCATGAAGTCAATTTGGTGTTCACCCGCATGCTGGCTGGGCCGATGGACTTCACGCCCGGCATTTTTGCCATTAACCCCACCCAACCAGGCCACCGGGCGCGCACCACAATTGCCAAGCAATTAGCGCTTTATGTTACGCTCTATAGCCCCATCCAAATGGCCGCAGACTTGCCTGAGCATTATCTGGCCAATCCCAAACCGTTCCAATTCATCAAGGATGTGCCCGTCGATTGGTCGGAAACACGTGCTTTAAATGGCGCGGTAGGTGACTTTGTGACCATTGCGCGGAAAGATCGTGCAAGCGACAATTGGTATCTAGGCGCGATCACGGATGAAAATGCGCGGCGCTTAAAAGTACCGCTAACCTTCCTTGATGCCGGGCGGACCTATAAGGCGCAAATCTATCGCGATGGACCCACAGCCGATTGGGACAAAAATCCGCTCGACATCGTAATTGAAGAAAAGATGGTGACGCGAAACCAAGTGCTTAACATTCGCTTGGCACCAGGTGGTGGCCAAGTGATCCGATTTGTCGCGCAATAGGGCTAGGCAAACGGGTTCAAGACCAGGGCCTTGAGCGTCTGATCTTGCGGCCCACGCCAGTAATCTAAACCAATGTTGGAGCCGGATGGCAGCAAGGGTATAGGGGCATCGGCGCGGTATGTCCCAAACAGCCTATCCCAGAACGAAAAGCTAAATCCATAATTGCTATTGGTGGCCAAGGGGCTGGGATTGTGGTGGATCAAGTGCATGGCTGGCGTGACAAACAAACAACGCAGGGCGCGGTCCACAGGTTCAGGCAAAGCAATATTGGCGTGGGTGAACAGGGCTCCAGCCCCCAGTATCACCTCAAAGGCAAACACCAATGCAGGTGGTGCACCCAATAGCACCACGATGCTGGCTTTGAAAATCAAGGACGCGATAATCTCAAACGGGTGGAATCGCAGCGCCGTGGTTACATCCATCACAACGTCACTATGATGAAGCCGGTGCAGCCGCCAGAAGAAAGGGATCTTGTGGCTAAGAACATGCTGACCCCAAACTGAAAAGTCTAAGATCAAAAAGCACGTGACCCAAACCCAAGGCCCGGTCAGCTGTAGGCAATTCACCATGCCAAAGTCGATCAGTTGAACAAAGCTTGCAACTGAAGCCAATCCACCAGCCAAAACAAGACGTGAGACCACTGAACCCATAAGCGAGAGTGCTCCGTGGCGGGCAATGCGGACCAGACTGACCTGTGACGGCCGCGCGGGCCCTAACCACTCCCATACGGCGAACAAGCCGAGCAGGCCAATCGTGACGGCGAGCCGCAGCGAAGCGTCAGTCATGCCGATTTCAAAATCCCCGAAAGTGCCTTGATTTCAATGAGACGACCGGAACTGCGCCGCCAAGCCAAGCCAATCTGGCGGCCAATCACCGGTGGGGTGAAAGGCCGCACCACAAGCCCATCAGCGGCAATGCCCGCATCGGCCGCGATTTTGGGCAACAGGGAAATGCCAAGGCCACCAGCAGCCATCTGCACCAAAGTGAACAAAGATGTCGCACGCACTTCTTCCTGACCGGGCCTTGAAATGCCGCATACGCCTATCGCGTGATCGCGCAAGCAATGTCCGTCCTCTAGCAACAAGACAGGCTCACCCTCTAAGTCTGCAGCGGTCAAAACTGCCTTTTTGGACAGCGGATGGTCTGGGGGACCGACAAACAAAAATTCATCGTCGAACAAAGCCAAAGTGTCTATGCCTTGGGCCTCATAGGGTAGCGCAATCAAAGCAGCGTCAAGCGTATGCGCGCGGAGACCATCGATCAAGCGACCGGTCAAATCCTCACGCAGATAGAGTTTAAGCTTGGGGAACGCCTCCTTCGCGCGCGGTAAGACTTTGGGCAAGAAGAACGGCGCGATGGTCGGGATAACACCCAATCGAAATGGACCTGTCAAAGGCTCCGCCGCGCCTTGAACCGCCTCACCTAATTGATCGACAGACGTCAATATGGCGCGGGCACGCGCGGCGGCAATCTCGCCGGCAGGGGTAAGCGTTGCTCCGCTTCGGCCTCGCTCAATCAACTTCGTGCCCAGAGTGGCTTCCAACTCTTTGATCGCCGCAGACAAGGAAGGTTGTGTGACACGGGCCTGTTCGGCGGCGGCCACGAAAGAGCCGTGCTCGGCAATCGCCGTCAGAAAGGATAATTGACGCAAAGTAGGTTGTGACATGAGAATGCTATAACCCAAACAGTGGGAAAGTCATTATCCTTATCAAGATGAATGAATTGCAACTTGACGGCCATCTTAGGATTGCACACGTTGACGTGTTTGGGAGAAAAAGATGCAACAATCATTTGACCGTCGATCTGTTCTGCTTGCAGGTGCCGCTATGACCGCTTCAACCGCCTTACCCGCCTTCGCTCAGTCCGGCACCCCGCGCCGCGGTGCGCCCTTGGGTCCAATCGCAAATAGGGTGGCCCATGAGATCACTCAACACGGCCAGACGCGTACAGACAATTATCACTGGCTACGCGACGCGAACTGGCAGGCCGTTATTGACGAACCCTCAAAGCTGAGTGCTGACATTCGTACCCATATTGAAGCGGAAAACGCCTATACCAAGAGCGTGCTCTTAGACCCTACCGCGAAGCTGCGTGCGGATCTGTTTGAAGAGCTGAAAGGCAAAATCAAGCAGGATGATTCCAGTGTGCCGGCCCGCGACGGCGCTTGGGCTTATGCTACGCGTTTCCGCACCGGCGGCCAGTATCCCATCGTCTATCGTAAGGCTGTGGACGCAGCTACGGGCGAAGCAACCGGTGCCGAACAAATTTTGATCGATGGCGACAAAGAGTCCAAGGGCGAGAAGTTCTGGCGCTTGCAAGACTGGGAACAAAGCCCTGATCAAGACCTCTTGGCCTATTTCGTCGACTATGAAGGTGGCAATAAAGTCACCTTGCGGTTCCGCGCCACCGCCAATGGCTCTGATCTGCCTTATAAGATTGAAGGTGCCTCAGCGGGCCTGGTTTGGGCCAAGGACGGCCGGACATGCTTTTATTGCCTGTTGGATGATAATTTCCGCGTCGCCAAAATCATGCGCCACATTGTAGGCGAAGACCCCAAGAGCGACGTTTTGATCTTTGAGGAAAAGGATGCATCCTTCCAAACTGGGATTGGTAAAACTTCCTCAGGCGATTACCTGCTCATTTATCGGTCGCAGAGCGAAAGCTCTGACGTTTTGTTCTTGCCGTTGGCAACACCAACTGTGAAGCCAAAGCGGTTTACGCCCTATCGCAAGGGCGTTGAATATCTACCAAATCATCATGACGGGCATTTCTATATCCGGAACAACTCCGGCGGCGCGATAGACTTCAAGATTTCGAAAACGCCAGTCGGCAAGACCAATTCTGCCAATTGGACGGATTTTGTCCCCCATGAAGCGGGTCGTTTTATTGAAAGCGTCAACCTATATGCCGGGCACATGGTGCGCGAAGAATCGGTTGATGCTCTACCCCGCCTGACAGTTCGGGACATGACGAGCGGCAATGAGCATCAGATCGACTTCCCAGAAGAGGCCTATGATCTCTCGGTCCTGCGTGGGTTTGAGTGGCAGACAACCAATTTGCGCTTTACCTATAACTCACCCTCGACCCCGACCGAAACATGGGATTACGACTTAAACACCAAAGCGCGCACCTTGCGTAAGACGCAGGAGATTCCTTCGGGTCACGATAAGAATAATTACGTCGTGCGCCGGACGGTCGCTGTTGCCAGCGATGGGGCCCGAGTGCCGCTCACCATTCTCTACCACAAGAAGACCCCGATCGACGGCACGGCACCCGCCCTGCTTTATGGCTATGGGTCATATGGCATTTCGATGCCAGCAAGCTTTTCCACCGCGCGCCTGCCTTTGGTAGATCGCGGCATGGTCTACTGCATCGCGCATATCCGCGGCGGCCAAGACCGTGGCTACCAATGGTACCTCGATGGCAAATTGATGAAGAAGCAAAATACCTTCTCAGACTTTGCCCGCGCGGCAGAAGCCTTGGTCGAGCAGAAATTTGCGGCTCCCAAGCAGATCGTGATCGAAGGCCGTTCGGCTGGCGGCCTGTTAGTCGGAGCGGTTATGAACCAGCGCCCAGAGCTGTTTGCCGGGGTGATTGGGGGTGTTGCCTTCGTCGACGTTATCAATACGATTTCCGACGGTGAGCTACCCCTCACCCCACCGGAATGGACGGAATGGGGCGACCCAATCAAGTCGAAAGAAGCCTTTGACTATATGATGGCTTATAGCCCCTATGACCAAGTTGGCACCAAGTCCTATCCGCCCTTGTTCGCCCAAACGGCACTGTCTGACAGCCAAGTCACCTATTGGGAGCCGACTAAGTGGGTGGCAAAGCTGCGGGAACTTAGCCCCGAGGCTGGGCCATTCCTGCTCAATGTCAATATGACAGCAGGCCATGGCGGGGCTTCAGGGCGGTTTGACCGCCTGAAGGAAGTGGCTGACAGCCACGCCTTCGCGCTCTGGTGCGTCGGGAAGGCCTAGACCAACGGACAGCCCTCAATGGTTATGCGGTGCATCAACCGAAAGTCGCCGTGATAGTCATTGAGGGCATAGTGCCAGGTGGCGCGATTATCCCAAAAGGCAACTGAGCCGGGCTGCCAAACAAAGCGGGTGGTATAGGCCTCGTTTGTGGTATGCTTGTAAAGATAGCTTAACAGGGGCCAGCTCTCTTCCTGGGTCCAGCCTTCAAAGTGTAACGTGAAGGCTGGGTTTACATAAAGTGCTTTTCTGCCACTTAAAGGGTGAGTGATCACGACAGGATGGATCGCATCTTGGGTGGCGGCTTGTGCATTGCCGATCCGCTCACCTTTTTCGTCGCGATACGCCCCCTGCGCCCCAAATACATGGCGACTAGAGTGCACCGCGCGCAGCTGCGACAAGGTAGCTTTTAGCCCATCTGATAGGCCGTCATAAGCCGCATACATGGAGGCAAACAGGGTGTCTCCGCCCGTCTGCGGCAGGTCACGGGCGACGAGAACAGAGCCCAAAGCAGGCACTTGATCATACGAATGATCGGTATGCCACGCCCCGCCAATATTGGTGGTTTGGTCCTTTTCTTTGCGAACCTCAGCAATTTCAGGATGGGTCTCCGTCGCTTTAAAAAAGCGGTTGATATTGATGGGCCCAAAGCGACGAGCAAACGCAATATGGTCCTCCGGTGTTAGGCTTTGGTCGCGGAAGAACAAAACGCCGTGATCCGCAAAAGCTTGTTTTAAATGCGCTTCTTCACCGTCGGTCATCCGGCGAAGATCAATCGCTGTGACCTCAGCGCCAACGCCATTCAAAGCTTCTATCTGCATCCTCACCACCTAGGTCTCTCATTTCTTGTGGGGCACTGTGATGGGACGATTGGCAAGGGTCAAGATGGCTGGCGTACCGAAGCCAACTATTTTGCCCGAACCACGCGTTCGTGACCGAAAGGCACTTGCGCCAAGAAGGTAATGATATACCCTTTCAACTTGCGCCAAAACTAGGGGAATAAAATCCACCCAATCCCTTCACCCCCTATCAGCCAAAAGACGGACAGGACGCCTACACTTACTTAAGGAACAAATCGACATGGAAGTAAGTCTTTCCCGCCGCGCCGCTGTTTTGGGCCTCTCGGCCAGTGCGGTGTCCTTACCCGCCCGGGCAAGACAGAACCTATCCGCACAAGTGATTGTGATCGGGGCAGGGATTTCCGGTCTTGAGACCGCACTACGGCTGGAGGCTGAGGGCATCGACGTTTTGGTGGTGGAAGCTTCTAGCAGGATCGGCGGCAGGCTGAACACTCTGTACGATCTGCCAGGCCAGCCCAATGCCGGAGGGGTGCAAATCGGCGCAAGCTACACGCGGCTGCGGGCACGTGCTGCAGCTTTAGGGGTCGAGCTGTTTCCCGAGCCGACCTCACCGCGCGCAACCATCCTCAATATTGCCAACCGCATGATCGGCCAACGCGACTGGGCAGCTGCGCGGGAAAACACCTTCCCCAGCGCTTTCAAGAACATACCTCCGAGCGCCGCCCTGTTTGCCGCTGCTGGCGGCCCGAATAATCCCCTCAAAGGCTTTGACGACTGGCGAGGGCCAATTGGCATCGCCGGCGATGCTTCGGCCGACGCCTATTTGAGTGCCCGGGGCTTTGATCAGGCAGCGCGCCGTCTCATTGATGTCGGGCTGAACGCAAACCAGTTGAGCACCTATTCGATCGTGAATGTGATGCGCACTTTGACCTTGTTCGCGGCCGAACGCGCCAGTGGCGGTGTCGCCAGCATGGTGAAAGGCGGTTCGCAGCGCTTGCCCGAAGCCATGGCGCGATCGCTGAATCGACCGGTCAGGGTCGCGACCCCGGTCACCACTATCCGCGCGTCGGCTCAATCCGCGGACGTAACACTGACCAGCGGCAACATCTTGCGGGCCCAAGCGGTGGTTGCCGCGTTGCCATTTCCAGCTTTGGCCCGGTTGCGCGTGGACGCAGCCCTGTCGGCTGAAACCCGTGAAGCCATACCGGCCTTGCCCTATACCCAGATCAAACAGATCTTTCTGGAGCCCGCTATCCGCTATTGGGAGCGCGACGGATTGCCTATCGATATGTGGACCGATGGCCCATTGGAACGCATTTTCAGCGTCCGTGATGCCGCTGGGCAAGATACCGACGTTATCAACGTCTGGCTGAACGGAACCGGTGCCAATACTTTCAACTCAGAAGCCTTGCCAGACCTTTTGCGCACCCTGCGGCCTGCTAGCGAGGGCAAATTCCGGGTGCGCCATATACAAGACTGGACGCAAACAAACCCGCTGGCTGGAGGTGCCTATATGCATTGGGCACCTGGCCAAATTGGACGCTGGGCAGGGAAAATGGGTACCCCTGCTGGCCGCCTTTTCTTTGCAGGAGAGCATCTGGGCCTTGTTCATACCGGGATGGAAGCCGCGTTCGAAAGTGCGGAAACGACGAGCTTGGACGTATTGGCCAAGGTCAAAAGACCGTGATGAATCAGAGCGTGCTCTATTACATTAAGCTACATCACTCAGATCCTGTGACAGCATGCGCTTGCGATTGGAACACGTATTTTTCAAGCAAAAGACACTTCTACACTTGATGGTAAAAGGGCTAGTTAAACTGTCGCTCTGGTCCCGCCAACGTGCAGCTAGCTTGAAGCCAGCGCAAGTTTATACCTACCCGACTGGCTCCTTCATCCGCCCAAGAATAAGAGACCGCACGCGGGTTGCCCTTCTCGTGAACGTAAAGTGTCAAGGAGGGTCTGTTGGTGCCGTATGGCCATTCCGCCAAGCGCAGGCGCAGATAGAACTCGCGCATGGGCGACTCATCCGTCTTTAGGGCGAGTTCTCCGCCTTGATCATGGATCCAGCCACGCTCAAACGTCCAGCTTTCCTGACCTGCCCCCGAATCACCATGCTTCGCCCCGCGCAAGACAGAGGTCCAACACGTAAAAGGGCGCGCCTTATTCAGTTTATGCGGTACATTCGCTCTATTGCCATAGACATAAGCCCCTGTTTCATCGACGGCTTGGTCGAGGATGGTGAGGCTACGATTGCTCAAGACGAGATTGTCCGTGATCACCAACGTCTTGCCGCTGCGCTGCGATTTTACGCGGCAAGCCCCGGGTTTCATCGTGCCGATGAATTGTTGCTCTTGACGACGCCAATAGACCTCACAACCCGGATAGAGCGTCATGGTGCTTGGGCTGAGGCCTGCGAGCTTAGTTTGGTCTTGATAGGCCCCTTTAGTCGCTAGTGCTTGCTCTGGAGAGGGGGCAAAGATCTCTAGCTTGATCGCCTTTTCGGCCGCATCAATCGAGAAGCGATACAAGCGCTGGCGATAGATCTTATTGGGATCATTGTCAGAATATTGCTCGACATAGAACATGTTTGGGCCAAAGGCCGGTAAAGTCACGGGGGAAAAGATCGAATGAATGCGTCCGTTGCGTTCGACCTCAGGTGTCTTAAGCTCGCCGTCAAAATAGACTTGCAAATCATTATCGTAGCGACCGGGGAAATAATCGAGCAGGACGCGCAAATCCTTTGCCAAGACGTCTTGTGCGGTCGGCGCACGCTCTTGCGCCATCGCAAGCGGTGCCACACCGAGCACGACACCAAACCAAGCTAGGCTGCTGAAACGGGAAAAGGCTTTCGCAATCATTTGTGCCTCCTAAAGGATGCAAAGTCACAAGCGGTCAAAGTCATTCCACAAAAAAGCCCGACGCGATGTGCGCCGGGCTTAAATGCTAAACGATCAGAGCGTGGATCAATAGTTGACCTTCAGTTCCAGACCAACGCTGCGACCGCGGCGTGGCATGAAGAAGAAAGCGCGCGGGCTGCCGGTGTCGATGCCCGAGGCCGCTGCACCTGTTAGACCAACCGAAGCAGCAGAGCCTTGGAACACGTCAAACCAACGGGTTGCGATGGGGATGGTGTCTTCATCGGTCAAATTCTTGCCCCAGAGAGACACTTTCCAACGTTCGCCGCTGACACCAACGCGGCCACCGACCAAGGTCGTTTCACCGGTTTCAGCGCCACCATGGACTTGGATATATTTGGTGCCTTCATAGGAAAGGTCTGCCGAGGCAAACAATTCTAAATTCGCGCCCAATTGACGGGAATAATCAATATTGAAGCTAGCTTGATCGGCAGGGACCAAGGGAATCTTGGCCCCAACGATCGAACCATTTGCCCCTGGCAGTGGGACAACCGAGCCGTTCGGCAAAGGTGGTGGATTTGGCGAACCGGGCACACGACGGGTGGTGGTACATGTCGTACCAATTTGATAGCCGCCTGAGGTCAGCGTGTATTGGAACTCGTCACAGCCCTCGGTGAACTCAGTGCTGATGTGCGAGTAATTCAAGCTGAAGCCCAAATTGTCTGTCACGCGGAAGCGGAAGTCCGCTTCAAAGCCCTTGATTTCAGCATTGCCTTGGTTTGTCACGATTGAGGTCAATACGCCGCTCGAGCCTGCCACCGCTGTCGTCAACTGCATGTCTTCAGCTTTGGTGTCATAAGCCGACAGAGCCAAGGTGCCGCGCCCATCAAACAAGCGGGCCTTGTAGCCAACTTCATAATTGGTCGAGGTTTCTGGTTCGAATACAGGGAAACCATTGGCAAGGCCCAAAGTGCCGTTCAAACCACCAGGCTTGGTGCCTTCCGCATAGATGGCATAGATGGTTTGGTTCTCATTCGGCTTCCAAGTCAGCGTCGCACGTGGCGTAAAGGAATCAAAGTTGCGGGTGTCGTCATAGGTCAGGGCACCGCCAACAATATTGAAGTTCTGAGTCGACCGCTTTTCAGCCTGTTGGCGAGCCTCCAGATCGATTGACACCGTTTCGGTGATATCAAAGCCTAGGCGACCAAAGATCGCCCCGTTCGAAGTTGAGTTGATGAGGTTCTTTTGAGTTGAAACGACGCCGTTCACAGGCGTTGTTGCGCTTGCAACAAAGTCAATCGAGTAGCCGGTTTGATCGAGGCTGTAGCCATATAGGCCCACCATCCAGCGGACGCGCTTGTCTTGAGGCGACGAAAACTTCACTTCTAAAGACATGTCTTTAGAGTCAGTTGTGCCAGAGCTGCCGAACAATGAATTCGATGTTGGGACACCATTAGCCCCAATGCCTTGCGGAAACGAAGAACCGTTTAAGAAGTCAGAGTCAGAACCCGTCTTCAGTGTTTCATCGCGGAAGCCATAGCTGATATTGACGGTATAGTCATTGGGAAGGTCGACATCGGCGATCAGCGATCCAAAGGTCAAGTCGCGCTCAACGCCTAAGAAAGGGGCTGCTGGGCGCGTATTGTTGGCACCTGTGTTCTGGAAATAAACGCCGGTATCCTTGATGACACCACAGAACCACTGGTTTGGATTGTTATCGGTAGTGGCGGCAGCCCCACGATAGGCATTTGAGCGATAGCCGGGAAAGCAATTATTCTTGCTAGAAGCTTGGAACCCGAAGGCACGTGGGCCATCTTCGTCCTCAGCATGAACGACGCGGGCACGCAGGGTAAGGCCTTGCACGGGCCGAGCTTCCAAAACGCCACTGACGGACTTTGTTTTCTCAGAGCCAAGTGTGTCGTTAAGCGCGGCTGAGTTGGCCCATTCACCGTCATAGGTGTAGTAACGGGCATTCAAACCACCCGATAGCCACGACGTAATGGGTCCCGTCACCCGTAAGTTTGCGCTTTGCTCATTGTGCGTGCCAACTGACACCGTAGCTCCAGCCTTCAAAGTAGTGCTGGGGCTGTTGGTGATGAAGTTGATCGCACCAGAATAGGTGTTGCGGCCATAAAGTGCCGATTGCGGGCCTTTGATCACTTCCACGCGGGTCACGTCGGCCAAGTCGATTGAGGAAATGTCACCCTGATAATAGACGCCATCCACGAAATATGCGGTACCCGCTTCGACGCCGGGCTGGGTACCTGCCAAGATCGACGCAGCACCGCGAACAACCGGACGGTCCGTTGCGCGACCAAAGGCTTTAGAGAAAGACAAACCGGGAGTGAAGCGCGCTAGATCGTCAATTGCCTGAATGTTCAAGCGCGAAACATCTGCTGCGCCAACAGCCGTTACGGCCACCGGTGTTGAGATCAGCGTTTCTTGGGTCTTACGAGCCGTCACGATGATGGTTTCAACTTTGGAACGATCTGCTTCGGTGTCTGATGCGGCTTGGGCGAAGGAAGTACCGGGCATCGCAAGTGCGATGGCCATCAGGGCTGCAGAACCAGTCAAAAGTAAGCGCTGTGTCATTTGGTCTTCCTCTATGGAACGTGGCCGCCGCCGCACACACTTGCGTCTCGATCACGGATGATGACAATTGTGTAAAGAGTATATCAAATTCTGGGAAGGTGTGTTCTGTGAATTTTTAGCTCGTTGTCCAGCTTTAGTGGCCAATGAGCAACACATAGGCCCAACTTCAGCGCGAAATGATCAGCTTTACAGGCTAATTGGACCTTCTCAGCAATCACTTTGGATTTCCGAACCACGTGCAACGTAGGATACTGATCGTGGATTGGCGGAGGTTCGTGGTGGCCGCAGCCGAGCCTTATCTAAAGCGCAGCGAGGATCGCCGAACCTATTTCGGTAGTCGACAGACTTCCGCCTAGATCGGCCGTGCGTGCCCCGCCATCCAAGGCTGTTTCAACGGCCGCGAATAGCCGGTCTGCGAGGGCCCCTTCACCCAATGACCACCGTAACGCCATTTCTAATGACAAGATCGCGGCGACGGGATTGGCGAGGCCCTTGCCGGCGATGTCTGGTGCCGAGCCATGGATCGGCTCGTAAAGGCCCGGCTTGCCGGCATCCCCCAAGGCTGCAGATGGCAAAAGCCCAATTGAGCCTGTGCACGCCGCAGCTAGGTCGGAAAGCACATCGCCAAAGAGATTATCGGTCAGCAAAACGTCGAACTGCTGTGGCGCACGGACCAACTGCATGGCCGCGTTATCGGCATACATATGCTCAAGCTCTACATCGCTATAGTCGCTCGCATGCAAGGCCGTGACTTCCTGACGCCATAGGAGGCCAGATTCCATCACGTTTGATTTTTCAAGGCTCGTCACTTTATTAGAACGCTTGCGGGCAAGTTCAAAAGCAACGCGGGCCACGCGCCGAATTTCGGCGCTGGTATAGACTTGATTGTCAAAGCCGCGCTTGCTGCCATCGGGTAAGGTCTCAATACCGCGCGGCGTGCCAAAATACACCCCGCCGGTCAATTCACGCACGAAGACAATATCAAGCCCCTCAACCAAATGGCGCTTCAGGCCAGAGGCATCGGCTAAAGCAGCAAAGCATAAGGCGGGACGGAGATTGGCATAGACGTCCATCTCTTTACGCAGGCGCAACAAACCCATTTCTGGACGAAGCTCACGGGCAACATTTGCCCATTTCGGCCCACCAACTGCCCCCATCAGAACCGCTTGTGCGGACTTGGCCGCCTCTAACACAGCATCGGTAATCGGCACACCGTGTATATCCAGACTAGCCCCACCAAACAGTGCGTTCTCAACGTCTAGCTTTAGTCCATGTTGCGCCATCAACTGCTCGAGCACGCGCTCAACTTCAGTCATTACTTCAGGGCCAATGCCGTCACCGGGCAATAGGAGGAGTTTGTTTGTCATACATCGCCCATAGCCACGAAATGGGTGCCTGTCACGGACGAATGCAGGACCGCCGTCTATGCAGCTTCCTGATAGCCAGGCATTGGCATGGCCTGCGCTGTTCCAACCCCAATCTCTTCTGATGTCAGGCCTTGCTCGTTTGCATCGCCAACATCGGAGTCGAAAATCATCGCTTCGATTTCTTCAGTCGGGGCAACGAACACTGCCAAGGGTCCAATTGTCGCTGCTAAGGCGCTCAAAAAGCTTGGATCCAAGAATTGGTCGAGCACGAAATCTGCCTCTCACTGATACCATTAACGAACTGGTAACAGAAATTAAGCAGATATGAATCATTTTGAAAAGCATTTAATCTAATTTTTTTAGCCACTTTAGCCCAACCAAGGCGTCATTAACTTTCTTTTGTGTTCATGTTCCGCGATTTGATCCTGCTGCATAAGACTTTGGCCAATTTCGTCCAGACCCTCCAATAAGGATTTCTTACGACCTTGGTCGATCTCAAATGGGTAAATTTTACCATCAGGACCGGTCAAGGTCTGGGCGGCCAGATCAATTTCAAAGCGCGCATTTTGTCCGTTCGCTTGGTTCATCAAGACGTCGACTTGGGCAGCATCCAAGACAAGCGGCAGCACCCCATTCTTGAAACAATTATTGTAGAAGATATCGGCAAAGGACGCTGAAATCACACATTCAATCCCATAATCCAACAATGCCCACGGCGCATGCTCACGCGATGAACCGCAACCGAAGTTAGGGCCAGCAATGAGGATTTTTGCACCAGCATAGGCCGGCTTATTCAAAACGAACTCAGGATTAAGCGATCCATCTGGCAAGAAACGCATGTCAAAGAATAGGCCGCGCGACAGGCCCGTGCGCTCGACAGTCGATAGAAACTGCTTCGGGATGATTTGGTCGGTATCAATATTGGCCACGGGCAATGGGGCTGCATGGGCAGCCAGCTTTGTAAATTGTTTCATCGTGGGTCCATCCTGTCCAGAAATTCTGCGTGCCAGCTCTTAAGGCTCATCAACCGTTACACTAAATGAGCCGCCAGACTTCTCGATCGTAACCTTGGTCGTGTCCGGTGACTTGATTTCAAGGCTGCCATCGCCGTCTGCATCAAATTGCCCCTTAAAGACAGCGCCTTCCTTATCGGTGCAGCTCACTTCTTCTAAGGCATTCATTGCTGTCTCAGGGGCCTTGGTCAGAACAGGGCTACAATTAAGGTCGCCTTTAGCCTGTTCCTTTTTCAAAGCGGTTACGACGGTGCTGCGAAACTCGCCCAACACGCCACCCATAATGGCCTTCAGCCAAGGTGCGTCGTCTAGTTTGAGCGTTTTGCTAGGGGCTGGTTCGGCATTTGCCTGTTCCGCTATGGCGCTCTCCTCGGCCGCCAGTTGGGCGGCGTCTTTGCCGGCCGCAGGCGGTGGCGGCGCCTGCATCGTGCGAGGATTATCAACGGCTTCAAACGTTGGGTTGATTTCAGCAGGCTTGGGCCTGAGAGCTTGATATGCCCCCAAGCCGAAAATCGTTGCACCAATAATGATAAACGGCACAAAAATGCCCGAACCCTGCTGCTTTGCCATATCGCCTAAACCTCAAATGCCGCCACGACGGGGACGTGATCACTGGGCTTTTCCCATGCTCGCGCGTCTTTGTGAATGGCGAAACTCTCCTTGATGAAGCGGGGCGCAAAATCGGCATTTGCCCAGATATGATCAAGCCGTCGACCTCGATCATTCTTCGTCCAATCGGGTGATCGATAGCTCCACCAGGAAAAAACTTTTTCGGGCGCTGGGCGCGCGACACGCGCCAAATCGACCATCCCGCCGCGCTCCAAAATGCGGGCCATGGCGTCGGTCTCTACAGGAGTATGACTGACAACGTTCAACAGTTGCTTATGGCCCCAAACGTCATGTTCGCCCGGCGCGACATTCAAATCCCCCACCACGACTAGCGGATCTACTATTTTCCGGTCCGCATAATGGGCTTCCATGCGCTCAAGAAATGACAGCTTATGCTCAAATTTGGGGTTGATCTGTATATCGGGTTCGTCCCCACCCGCGGGCACATAAAGATTATGGATCGTGACACCAGCAACCTTCACAGCGGCAACACGGGCCTCGTCGTGGCGGCAAAAGCTAGGTTCCTCGACTTCTTCGAGCGGAAGCCGGGAGGCAATCGCCACGCCATGCCATCCCTTTTGCCCGCGTATATGTAGGTGGGGCAGGCCCATCTCGGTAAAGGCCGAAGCAGGAAACTCCCCGTTGCGGCACTTTATTTCCTGCAAGCACAAGACATCCGGACGATGCTGTTCAACGAAGCGCTGTACCAACCCTGCGCGCAGGCGAACCGAGTTAATGTTCCAAGTGGCAACTGAAAGACGTGTCATCCCACTGGCTTAAGCGACTTGGGGGAAATGGGAAAGTGCGCTAAGCGGCAAAGTATGGGAAAGACACTTTATGACAAGATTTGGGACAACCACGTCGTTGGCACAGCCGAGGATGGTGTCTCCCTGCTCTATATCGACTTGCATTTGATCCATGAGGTCACAACCCCGCAAGCCTTTGCGGGACTAAAGGCGACCGGCCGCAAAGTTCGACGCCCTGACCTGACCTTGGCTGTAGCCGATCACAACACGCCGACTGAAAACCAAGCTGCTGGCATCGATGCTGTCCTTGACCCCGAAGCCCGGCTGCAATTGCAGACGCTTAGCCGCAATGTGGCTGAGCATGGGATCGAATTCTTTCCAATGGGCGAAATCCGCAATGGCATTGTCCATGTCGTGGGTCCAGAACAAGGCCGTACACAGCCCGGCATGACCATTGTTTGCGGTGACAGCCATACCTCCACGCATGGCGCCTTTGGCGCACTCGCCCATGGTATTGGCACCAGCGAAGTTGAGCATGTCTTGGCAACCCAGACCTTGCGCGCCCGCAAAATGAAAAATATGGCCGTGGTGATTGAGGGCACCTTGGCACCGGGCGTTGGGGCTAAAGATATCGCTTTAGCTATTTGCGCCAAGATCGGCACCGCTGGCGGCACAGGCCATGTCATCGAGTATCGTGGTTCTGCCATACGTAGCCTTTCGGCTGAAGGGCGGATGACCTTGTGCAACATGGCGATCGAGGCAGGCGCGCGAGCGGGCCTAATTGCCCCAGATGACGTGACCTTTACCTATCTGAATGGACGCCCGTCGGCACCTAAGGCAGGCGCATGGGACCAGGCCGTTTCATTCTGGAAAACACTCGCCACTGATGAGGATGCGGTCTTCGACCAGGTTGTTGAAATTCGCGCGGAGAGCATCGCTCCCTTAGTGACTTGGGGCACAAGCCCGGAGCAAGTGGTAACAATTGACGGCGTTGCTCCAGACCCAGAACATTTTAGCGACCCAATTGAACGAGAAACCGCACGCCGATCCTTGGCCTATATGGGTATTGAGCCCGGTCAGAAGATGACCGATCTTGCGATTCAACGGGTCTTCATCGGATCGTGCACAAATTCGCGGATTGAGGATTTGCGCGTGGTAGCTGGGCTTGTGCAGGGCAAGCGGGTCGCCGATGGCGTTCGCGCGATGATCGTGCCGGGCTCTGGTCTCGTGCGACATCAGGCCGAGGAAGAAGGCTTAGACGAGATCTTTCTGGCGGCCGGATTTGAGTGGCGCGAACCTGGCTGCTCAATGTGCTTGGGCATGAACCCAGATCGGCTTGTGCCGTTTGAACGCTGTGCGTCCACTTCCAACCGCAATTTCGAAGGCCGCCAAGGCCGCGATGGACGCACCCATCTCGTCTCACCCGCCATGGCAGCCGCTGCTGCCTTGACAGGACGATTAAGCGATATTCGCGAATTGCTGTAGGTTTTGAAGTGGCCTGCGCTAACGCGCTGGCTCACCTCGGGCCAATTTGGTGCATTGAGCGACCCAGTTTTCCCGATAAACCCGCGCGCCAAAGGTTGGCAAGTTCTTCGACAACCAGGCAACTTGGTCGATATTCATTGTGGCAATCTGGTGGAAATAGTAGATGCCTTGGTCGTTCAACCAAGCCTTGTTCTTCCGACCCACCCCATCAATCAACAAGAGGTCATCTGGTTTAGCCCGGCGGCGGGAGCGTGGTGGAGCCTTGCCAGCGCCTGCTAATGCAATCGCCTCTTCCAAAGCTTCTGCTGACAATCCAGCCAATGGTGATGGTGTAAAGTTCTGGTTGCTTATGGGCTCAGCCGGTGGTGGTGGGGGTGGTGGGACAACCGCTTTTACTTTGCGCTTTTTGACAATCGGCGCGACGAACGCAACCGGTTCGACCACTGCCTCGAGAACAGGAGTAACCTCGGGAACCTTGACAGACTTCTTGCGCCCACGTTTAGCGGGTTCTGGAGCGGCTTCAACGAAGGCAACTGGGGCCGGTTCATTCTCCTGGGCCAATTTAGTCGTCGTCATTTGCTCGGGCATAGGGGGCGTTTCGACGCTTCCGCCAGTATCGCGGCCCTCAAAGAACAATACCCGAGCTTCGAGATATTTATTGCGCCACTTAAGCGCAGCGATATCCTCGTCGACACTGTCGCTGTCGCGCAGCTTGGCATTGGCTGCGGCCAATTCATCAGCGCGCGAGCGCACTTCTGCCAATTCAGCCTCTAGTACGGACGCCTTGCGTGTCCCGATTGCGTCGGTAAGTGCAGAACCAGCACCAGCCGTCACCTGCCGTTTTAGCTCGTCTCGATCTTCCCGGACAACACGCAGTTCTTCCTGCAATTCTTCGGTGTTACAATTGCAAAGATTGAAGACGTACGCCAGAAAAGCACCGATGGCAGCAGAGATCAGCACGATCAGAATGCTTTGACTTAACAGAAACATGGCTTTGGTCCTTACCTTCCCTGAGGCGGGTAGATGGGTCTTTAGTTTGACTCAGTGATTTTAAATTCGATACGACGGTTTTGCTCTCGCAATGGACTGTCAGGCTGTCCCGGGATGTTCCCTTTGCCATTTGGGAAGTCGTTCACCAGAGGTTGGCTCTCGCCATAGCCTTTGGCTGTAACTTGGTCGGCGGGCACACCTTTTGAGATTAAGAAGTCGCGAACCGTATTCGCACGTCTTTGGGACAAGCGCTCATTAAGGTCTGCTGCACCGCCGGTATCGGTGTGGCCACCTATCTCGATCTTGAAGGTGCTGCATTCCTTGGCAACGGCTGCGACTCGGTCAAGCACCTCTTGCCCACTTAATAGGGGGCTGCTGCCTTTTTCAAATCGAATGGTGCCTGTTTTTCCAGCCTCCGTCAGACGCGTTTGGCAACTGACTTCAGCTTGTTGTGCGGACCTATCAGCTGTCTTTTTCGACGCCGGGACACTTATTTCCGGCTTAGCTGGCAAACGGGAACCCACCACAGCTGAACCAGGATAGTTGATCCCTTGGCAGTCGATCTTTGCATAGACTCCTGGAAGTCCAATTCGATCGCGAACACCGTCTACGACCGTTGAGCAGGCCGCCTTCGCTGTCGCTTCATTCACCGAAAAACCGCTGATCAGTAAGCGGCCGTCTAAGGTATCGGCACGTGCGAAAGTAAAGCCCGCTTTATCCAAGCTTACTTGAGCTAATGAACGCGTCTCTTCTTGCAAAACCATCATGCGCTGATGGTGGACCCACATGAGAATTGCCAAGCCGAAGGCACCAAGCACAAAGACTGGCCAGCAATTCTTAGGATTAAGCATGCTATGTTTGCCATTTCAGTTCTGGAAGCCACACACCAAGTGGAAGGAGAGCACCGGCAGGACCTCACGATCAAATATTTCTACACTCATCTTCAGATTAACGCAGCCGGAAAGCAAGAGCACTCGCGTCTGACGTGCAAAAAACGCAGCATTTTTCGGACTTCACTCTCCCATTGGGGCAATCTCACGCTATGAGGAAAACATGATTCAAGACGTGACAAGCCCACAAAACAATCTGATCAAGCTGGCCAAGTCGTTGGACCGCAAGAAGGCTCGGACAGAGTCCGGCTTATTCTTAGCCGAAGGCGCGCGCCATGTCGGAGAAGGACTGGACCTCGGCTGGGAACTCGAAGCGCTTCTCTTTTCCGCCGCGGCTGAGGCGCGGCCCGCTGTGCAATCTCTTGCGCAGCAAGCTTTGAAGACCGGCGCGCGCGTGGCTCGCGTGACGGACCGCGTGCTTGAAGCCGTTGCCAAGCGGGATAATGCCCAGTCGGTCTTAGGGCTTTTCCGTCAGCGCTATACGCCATTGGTCGAGCTGGCAAACGCCCCTTTGATCATCGCACTCGAACGGATTCGTGATCCGGGTAATTTGGGCACAATCCTTCGAACCCTCGATTCCGTGGGCGGTGGCGGCGTTGTCTTGCTGGAAGAAAGCTGTGACCCGTTCTCCATTGAGGCTGTACGCGCCAGCATGGGTTCTATTTTTTCTGCGCCCGTAGCCCGGTCCGACTTTATTGGGTTTGAGACTTGGCGTCGTGCGCAGGGCTTTAAAATGGCGGGCACGTCGCTCAAAGGGTCAACGCGCCACACAGAAACCAACTTTGGCACTAAAACGGTCCTTTTGATGGGCAACGAGCAGTCTGGGATCCCTGATTCTTGGGCAGAGGCCTGCGATGTTTTGGTGCGGCTACCGATGGCAGGCCGCGCCGACAGCCTCAATCTTGCGATTGCCACAGCTGTTACAACTTATGAGATTTGGCGTCAGCAAGGCTTTAAAGAGGCACGCGATTAGATGGCACAAAGGCCACCACCACCTCTGAAAGTAGCGCCAACACGTTTGGCACCCGTCTTGATGGCTGACGATTGGTCCGATTATGCGCTGATAGATTCAGGCGACGGCCAAAAGCTAGAGCGTTTTGGCCCCTACACTTTTATCCGACCTGATAGCCAAGCTCTATGGCCACGGCGCTTAACCGAAAAGGACTGGGCCTATGATGCCGCTTTTTCGGGTCAGGAGAGCGAAGAAATGGGGCGCTGGCGCTTTATCCGACGGGTCCCAGAAACATGGCCGATTTCGTGGGGCGGGATTAAGTTTCACGCCCGCTGCACGCCCTTCCGACACTTAGGTCTATTTCCAGAGCAATCCGTTCATTGGCGTTGGTGCCGCGATCTAATCGAGGCACGCGTCCATCAATCCCCCAAGGATCCACCGCCTAAAGTTCTGAATTTGTTTGGCTATACCGGCGTGGCTAGTCTGGTCTGCGCCAAGGCGGGTGCGAATGTGACCCATGTCGATGCCTCCAAGAAAGCGGTCGGCTATGCCCGGGAGAATCAAGCCCTGGCGGGATTAGAGGATCGTCCGATTCGATGGATTGTCGACGACGCCTTGAAATTTGTCGAACGAGAGATTCGGCGTGGGAATAGATATCACGGCATAATTCTGGACCCACCTAAGCATGGACGCGGCCCGACCGGAGAGATTTGGAAGCTCGAAGAGGGCTTAGAGCGTCTTTTGACTGCCTGCGTTGAGCTCTTAGAGGATGATGCCTTGTTTCTGGTGGCAACCGTCTATGCGGTTCGCCTGAGTTTCTTAGCGCTCGACAATGGATTGGCATCTGCACTTGGCAATAAGCCGGGCCAGCGCGAGGCCGGTGAGATGGCTATCCCGGAACACGGCTCAGACCGTCTTTTGCCGACGGCCATTTTCGCGCGCTGGTCGAACCCAAGATAAGCTGTAAAGCGGGTGAGATTATCAGCCGCCCCGAGCTGATGTTTCTGAATCGTTAACCGATGCAGGTCAGTGAATCAGGTCGAAATGGACCTATCTGCATCATGGCAGCCACACAGACCTTAAATGCAAAGCCTTTGGCCGTTGGCCTCAAGCATGCGGGCTTGAGCCTTGCGACCCTGTTTCTGTCCATGGGCTTAAGCGCTGGCGCGATCCAAGCCTTTGGCAATGAACAAGATGCTGGCCCCAGCGCTGTCTTAGAAGTACCGCGTTACAATCCGGCCTCAGCAAAGCCCGCCACAACAAGCATGGAGCCAAAGGTCGATCTTGCGGCGCAAGGTATGGCTATGGGCTGGTTGCCTTGGCGCTTGCCGGATGGGGCGATGACGCCTTGGCTGCCTGGCACCCCACCACCCAAGTCGGCCGGTGCCGCAGATCAAGCCATTAGCGAGGCGGAGGCATTGCGCTTAGCCGACATCGCAAAGGCAAAGGGAGACCCCGTTGTGACTGGCGCTGCCACCGCAGCCTCTTCTGGCCAAATCCCACCTGTCTTTGGTACCGCACGGATTATGGCCCCCTCATTCGGGACCGCCTCGAATGAAGGCGGCGTGCAGGTTTATCGTGGGCAAGGCGCAGCAGCCCTGACCCAAGCCCCCGCCGCAGGCGTGCACCAACAGGGCCCAGGTGGATTGCTACCGATCATCGGTTCGGGCAATCGTACCGTTTATGACGTTTACCGGAAGCCTTTCTCTGAAACTGGGCGGCCAAAGGTCGCCTTGGTTGTGGGGGGGCTTGGCCTAAACGCGCGTATCACCCAGCGTGCCATCGATGAATTGCCTGCGGAGGTCACTTTATCCTTTGTGCCTTATGCGGAAAACCTCCAAGGCTGGATCAATAAGGCTAGAGCCAAAGGGCATGAGGTTCTGATCGAAGTTCCGATGGAGCCGTTTGATTATCCCGAAAATGATCCGGGTCCACATACTTTGCTGACCACGGCGTCGGCGGAGGAGAATCAACGCCGACTTGAGTTCTTATTGTCGCGGGCAAGCGGCTATTTCGGGGTGACCAATTATCTGGGCGGGAAATTCGCAACGTCCAACGAGTCGAGCGGTGCCTTGATGCGGCAATTGCGGTCCCGTGGGGTGGCCTTCATTGCCGATGGCTCGGCCTCGCAGCTCGACGCTGCTGCCAGTTCTGCGGGGCTGCGCAATGCACAAGCGGATCGCTTGATCGACCAACGACCTTCCGGCGATGATATTGCAGCACAGCTAGGGGCGCTCGAGGCGATGGCAACACAGCGCGGCGCGGCGCTCGGCTTTGGCGTTGCCTATAGTGTGACCATTGACCAAATTGCGCGGTGGGCGAAAGATGCGGGTCGACGGGGGCTTATCCTGGCCCCAGCATCCGCGGTTACATCATGAGCAAAGATACCATCCCTGCCCCGCCAGAAGGCTATCGACCTAATGTAGGCATTCTATTGTTCGACATGCGCGGGCTGGTTTGGGTCGGTAAGCGCCGGGGCTTTAATGGACAGCATGCTTGGCAAGCGCCACAAGGCGGCATTGATCGAGACGAAGATGTTGAAACCGCAGCCTTGCGTGAACTTGGCGAGGAGACTGGCATTGGCCCGACCTTGGTTTCAATCATCGGTCATACAACCGATTGGCTGACCTATGACTTTCCACCGGAGATGCAGCGTGGCAAGTTTCGCCGCAACAAGGGCCAGGCCCAAATCTGGTATGCCCTGCGCTTCTTAGGCTCTGATCGCGACGTGAAGCTGAATGCGCATAAACAGGTGGAGTTTGATGCGTGGCGGTGGGAACGGTTGGAAGCACTTCCAGAACTAGTGGTGCCGTTTAAGCGTGATGTGTACACGCGCATCGTGCAAGACTTTGGCCACCTTGCTGCTGCCTAGCCTTTTGTGGCATGACCGACGGATCGTAAGAGACGGAGTGAGCAGGTGGAAAAGCCAATTCTGATGATTCATGGGGTTGGATGTGGTGGCGATGCTTGGTCTGTGATGGCCCCGCTGATGCAGGCCAAAGGCTGGACGCCTTATACACCCACGCTCTATCCCCAATTCCGCGTCAAAGAAAATCCCACCGGCCAACTCTCCACTCTTGGTCTGCACGATTACGTTGAAGCAGCAAAGTCGGAAGCTTTGGCGATTGAACGCTCGACCGGTGAAGAGCCCATATTGATGGGCCATTCGATGGGGGGGCTAATTGTTCAAAAACTTGCTGAGCAAGGCGTTGGCAAAGCCGCAATTCTCGTAACGCCGGCCCAACCGGTTGACTGCCAGGTCCAAGATCTGCGCGTCCTGTTTACCTTTGCCAATATCGTCCTAAAGGGCGATCCCAAGCTTTCTTATAAAGTCTGGAAAACTGGTTTTCGTTGGGGGGTCCTAAACCAAGTTGCGTCAGAGCGGCATGATGAGATTTATGCATCTGCCCTTTATGATTCTGGGCTGGTCTATCAGCAGCTTGGTAAGCCAGAGACAGACCCGCATCGTGTTGGCGTCATTAATGAGCGGTCGATTGAGTGCCCAATCCTGACTATCGGCGCCGTGCAGGATCGCGCGACAATTATTCAAGCCGTCCGTAAAGTGGCGCAGAAATATGCCAGGGTCGGCGGGGACTATCGTGAATATGATGGGGCCGCGCATTGGATTATCGATGAGCCAAAGACTGCTAGCGTTGTGGCCGACATCTGTGAGTGGCTAGAAGCCAAGGGGCTTTAGAGCGAAGGCCAGCTAAGCAGAAACAGGGTTACTGCATCATGTGCAGAAAAAAGTGTAGTCGCGCGATTTCCGTAACCGCGTGTTCACCTTGTTCACGGCAAACTGTCCGAACTCTTAACCCTGTCCCGGATCCTGCCCGCTTATGGCCTACCAAGACGCCGCACTCATTGCTGAACCAGAACTCGATTTGGATCTGATCCGCGATTTCTTGATGCAAAATCCTAACTTTGTGCGCGACGACACCGAGCTCTTGAACCGGATTGCGGCCGAGCCAAGTTCTGGAAATGTAATTGCAATTGCGGATCTTGCACGCGAACGCATGCTGCGAGAGACACGCGCTGCGCGGTCGCGCTTTGCTTCGATCGTTGAGACGGCACGGGCCAATTACGAAGCGCAGATTCGTGTCCAAGAAGCCATTCTGGCAGTCCTAGACAGCCAAGACCCTGAAGATTTAAACGAGCGGCTTTCTGGTCATGTGGCGTTTGCTTTGGCTGCAGATGTGTGCGTGTTAGCCGTGTCTGAATCCAATGCTGCCAGCCAAGCTCTTGATAAGGCGGGGTCAGCCATTGAACGCCTTGTGCCAACGCATCAACCCACCATCCTTGGCCCAATCGAGCGTCCACGTCCTTGGCTCTATGGCGACAGAAGCGAACTCGTACACTCAGAGGCCTTGGCCCGTTTGGAGTTTGGCCCAACTAGGCGGTTGGGTATTTTGGCAATCGCCAGCCGCGATGTCGATGCCTTTAGGGCTGATCATGGCGGCGAACTAGTGACCTTCTTCGCGCGCGTCTTAGAACGGGTTCTAACGCGCTTTGCGGCTGATGGCTTGCTGTGAGTGGCGCGGTCCGTCAAGCGGACTTGCCAAGCGACATGGGCGATGGCTTAACCCAAGCGCGTAAAGATTGGTTTCACTGGCTGAAGCATGAGCGCCGACTGGCAGACCACACATTGGAAGCTTACCAGCGCGACGTCGACACCTTTTTAAACTTCTTGGTGTTGCATCGCGGTGAAAACCTAACTCTAGCTAGCCTTCCCGACCTAACCGCTTCAGACCTGCGCGCCTATTTAGCGCGGCGACGTCAGGCCAACACCCCTTTTGGCGATCGCTCCGTGGCCCGTGCGCTCGCAGGGATAAGGTCATTCTTTTCCTTCTTGGACCGACGGCGAGGCCTTACCAACACGAGCTTAAGCTTTGTTCGTGGCCCGAAGATCAAGCCAGCCCCGCCGCGCCCTGTCACAAGTGAAGCTGCTTTTGACTTGATTGATCTCGCTCAAGAAGCAGATGAGCCGTGGATCGGTGCCCGCGATACCGCGGTGCTGACCCTCCTTTATGGCTGTGGACTGCGCATTTCAGAAGCGCTTGGCCTCACGGGCGCCGAGTACCCCCTGCCATCAACACTGCGAATTCTGGGTAAGGGCCAAAAGACACGCCTCGTGCCAACTCTGCCGGTCGCGCGCGAAGCGATTGCGGCTTATGTTAAACTCTGCCCCTATCAGATTGCACCTATTGGTCCCTTGTTCTTAGGCGCACGTGGTGGGCCCTTGCGCGCCAGATTGGTTCAAGGCAGCATGGCCAGATTACGAGGCCAATTAGGTCTGTCAGAGTCAGCGACACCTCATGCCCTGCGCCATGCCTTTGCCACGCATCTTTTGCAATCTGGTGGCGACTTGCGCTCCATCCAAGAATTGCTGGGCCATGCATCTTTGTCGACGACGCAGCGCTATATGGAGATCGACCCGGCTCATATGATTTCTGTGTTTTCAAAGGCCCATCCGCGCGCTTAGCCCACAGCTGCGCAATATGGGTCAACCTGCACGTTAAAGCATCCTTACACAGAGGTTCGCCTAAATTTTGAACAGTCAAATTTGCCCCGTTTGAGGGCAGACAGTCGACAAGCTGCTCAAAATTTGGGCTATTGCTCGTGATATCGCGGAAGCGGCAGGCCGACACTTGCCCAAAAGTGCCCAATTTCTGACGCTGCGGCTTGGATGGAGACTGGGCTAATTGTCAGCCCAAGATCGCAAACCTTGTGGGGAGCACGACGAACGTGACACGTATCGCAACACGCACACGACCGGAGCTTAGCTTCGAAGCGCTGGTACGAACGGGGCTAGCAGCCCTGGCAGCACTGATTTTCATAATGGCAAGTGGCTTAGTATCACCAGCGCATGCGCAGGACGCCGCCAATGCCGTCGCCGCAGCTGCGGCACCTGCAGCCGAAGCGGCCCCTACAGCGGCTAAGCTGGTCGCAACTTTGCCGGATAAGGTTGTCGACAAAGGTGATGTCACTTGGATGATGGTGTCGACCCTTCTGGTTCTGTTGATGATCGTCCCAGGGCTTGCCTTATTTTATGGTGGCTTGGTGCGCGCCAAGAACATGCTGTCGATGTTGATGCAGGTTTCCACTGTGATGGTGATTGGCATGGTCACTTGGATGCTGTGGGGCTATAGTTTGTCTTTCACGTCGGGCGCAGAACTTGACAGTTTCGTCGGTGGATTTGACCGCCTATTCTTGAATGGCGCGGGGTTGGATGCGGATGGAAATCCTGTGCTCGTCGCCACTTTCTCGACCGGTGTCTATATCCCAGAGCTCGTGTTTGTCGTCTTCCAAATGACTTTTGCCGCCATTACAGCAGCCCTTGTTCTGGGTGGCGTTGCTGAGCGGATGAAGTTTGCCGCCGTGGTGCTGTTTGCAGTCCTTTGGCCTCTGTTGTCCTACTACCCTATGGCGCACATGGTTTGGTGGTGGCCCGGACCAGACAGCTTGGCAGCGGCTTCGGCGCAAGGCGATAGCTTCACCACTGGCTTGATCTGGAGCTTTGGTGCCCTCGACTTTGCCGGCGGTACGGTGGTTCACATCAACGCCGGGATTGCGGCTTTGGTTGGTTGTATCATTCTGGGTGCCCGCTCTGGCTACCGGAATGAACCAATGCCACCCCACTCATTGGTCATGACCTTCATTGGCGCAGGCCTTCTGTGGGTCGGTTGGTTTGGCTTCAATGCAGGCTCGAACCTAGAATCCAACTATTATGCAGTCTTGGCGATGGCCAACACCTTCATCGCAACCGCAGCTGCTGGCTTAAGCTGGGTGTTGTATGAGTGGGTCACCCGCAAGCGTCCATCGATGCTGGGCTTGGCTTCGGGCATCGTGGCTGGTCTCGTGGCCGTCACCCCTGCTGCGGGCTTTGCTGGCCCAATGGGTGCACTCATCCTCGGCCTTGTTGTCTCGCCCGCCTGTATCTTCTTCTGCTCGGTTGTAAAATCTGCGCTGAAGTATGACGACAGCTTGGACGCATTCGGTATCCACGGCATTGGTGGCATCATCGGCGCAATCGGCACTGGTATTGTGGTTTCGCCAGCTTTGGGTGGCGCGGGTATTGTCGATTATACCAAATGCTTCGATGAAGCCGGCAAAATCCTCGCCGTCTGCCCAGCGTTGCCATACGACATGACGACGCAAGTTATTGCGCAGCTGAAAGGTGTGCTGGTCACGGTTGCTTGGTCGGGTGTGGCATCCGCCATCGTCTTCTTCATCATCAAATTCACGATCGGCCTAAAAGCCTCGGTCGATGATCAAGAAGAAGGCCTCGACATCGCAGAGCATGGTGAGCGCGCTTACCACCTCTAAAGCCTAGATCGACATTGAGTAGAAGGGCCAGCGTCGCGCTGGCCCTTTTTTTGTGGCTAGTTTTCTAGCCGACGTATCGTCAAAATAGCGCCATAGCTAGCATCGATCCGGTCGACCGCCGCTGCCAAAGGCTCGTGCGCGACGGCCATGTGATGGCCATTGGCATGTAGGATATGGGTAGCGTCCGTCATCAAGGCGACATGGCCCTTCCAACAGACAATATCGCCCCGCTTTAGACCCTGAAGGCTTTGATCAAAGTCTATAGCTTTCCCAATCTCGCGCTGCATATAGGAGTCGCGCGGCAAGAGGATGCCTGCGGCTTTAAAGGCAGTCTGGATCAGGCCGGAACAATCAAGCCCTAAACTCTCAACGCCACCCCATTGATAGGGCGCGTGGAGAAATTGCTCAGCGACTGCAACAGGGTCTTCTGCAGACTCGGCCAAGGGGGATAGATGGGCCTCATAAATCCACCCTGCCCGCTCCACGGCGACGAAACCGTTTTCGCGCGCGCCTGTAAGTGCCAGTTGCGCGCCGAGACTTAATAGAAAGTGGGGTGCTGCTCGGGCGCTTGGTCCAGAGAACGCATAGGTGCGTAGTACTTTGACTTTGTGAGTTGTCGCCAAAACTGGAGCGGACAGCGCAGTCATATCAAACCAGCCGACATAGCCGTCGCTCTGCATTTGGCCCCAGCCAAAGCCGCTGCGTTCCTCGTAAATGTCGATCACATCGCCATGTAGCGCCTGGCTCAATTGTTCGCCATCTAGCTCTGGCACTTTGCGCAACGGGGCAACGCCTGCGCTAACCTGATGAGGAATTGGATCTACAAAACGGGCAGACTCCACAAGTCCTTGGAGCTTTGTCGCCGCCAAATCACTTCGGTAGGGGTGAAGGTTTGGATCCAACATATCATTCGTCCATTATGCCAATTTTTGGCGTGTGTCTGTCGCTTCGCTTGTGGCTAAAGATGATGCGCGACTGACTTGGGTGATCTCAGCAATATTGCGCGCGATGGAAGCTGCATAAGTGGACAGCCGTTCTGCGCCCGCTTCCGTCCCGACCACAAAAATATTGCGTCGATCAGAGGGGTCTGGTCGACGTTCAACTAGGCCAACGTCCTGCAATGTGTCAATCGCCCGAACAATAGCCGGCTTGCCAACGCCAAGCCGCTGCGCCAGAGCCCGAACGGTGTGTGGCCCTGTCTCCAAATAGACCGTTAACATCAGGGCGGTTTGACGGGCGGTCAAGTCCGGCCCATCGGATTGCACGGTTCGGGACGTGACGTCCAACCACAAGCCAAGCGCTTGCTTATTTAGTCCAGCAAACTGATCCAATAATAACCCCTAAGGCAATGGCCGCTCGCGACCGTGCCATTTGTGCCTTTAGGTGAATCGATTTGCGCAATTGCGAAAGAGTCCCTGTGGACTCAATTGCTTGCCAGACTTGCGCCTGCGAGTTGCTTTGGAATTTAGTCGAATCTTTTCCGTAGCATGGCCTCGATCGTGCGCACTGCATGAACTTCGCCACCTTGGGGCCGACCCGGCTTTTCCTTTGGATTCCAACAATAGACATCGAAATGCGCCCAGATGGGCTTGTGGTCTTTGACATCAACGAACTTTGAGATGAATAGCGCCCCATTGATCGCCCCAGCAAAGGGACCACCTGAGTTTTTCAAGTCGGCAATCGGGCTGTCGAGGTCGTCTTCATAAGGACGCCATAAGGGCATCCGCCACACATGGTCACCCGTCCGCGCTGCCGCGTCGGTTAATGCTGCGGCCAACTCCTCATCCTCAGTGAAGAATGGCGGTAACTCTGGCCCCAAGGCGACTCGGGCAGCACCGGTTAGCGTCGCCATATCGAGGATCATGGCATTGCCGTCTTCACTGGCACGCGTAACCGCATCGGCTAGAATTAAGCGGCCTTCCGCATCGGTATTGTCGATCTCAACGCTCAACCCGTTCCGAGCAAAGATCACATCGCTGGGCCTGAAGGAGTTACCATCCATCGCATTCTCAACAATCGGCAGATAAACCGACAATCGCACATCCAAGCGGGCCTCAGCGAGCATCGAGAACAAGGCCAAAGCACAAGCCGCCCCGCCCATATCTTTCTTCATGAGCGCCATGCCAGATCCGGGCTTGAGATTGAGCCCACCGGTATCAAACGTAACCCCTTTGCCCACTAGGGCCAGCGGATAGGCATCGGGACGGCCAATGCGCAAGATCACCAAGCGTGGTTCTTGGGCAGCACCCCGCCCAACGGCATGGATTAACGGGTAATTTTGCGCCAATAAGTCCGCGCCTCGGATCACTTCAATCTCCGCACCATGGCTTTCGCCCAAAGCAAGTGCCGCGGCCTCTAATGCGTCTGGGCCCATATCATTTGGCGGCGTATTGACGAGATCTCGCCCAAGCTTAACGGCGCTGACCGTGCGGCTCGCAGCCTCTACGTCCGCGCCAGCCGGTGCTAACAAACGGGCAAGACGCTGATCCTTGCGCTTATAGCGATCAAAGATATAGGCCCCAAGAAGATAGGCCACCAGAATGGCATGGCCTTGCTCCTTTGGAAGCGGTGAGACAATCCGATAATCACCTGCCGGCAATTTGCTAGCCAACGCGCCATAGACAGACGTATCTGCCCCCGCGCCCAGCCCAAACAAGACCCGCTCTAAAGTACCATCAGGGGCTGGAACCAACAGAACTCGACCGGCTTGGGCGCGGAAATCGTGGTGACTAGCAAGAGCTGCCTGCCCACTGGCCTTGCCATCGAGATAGGCGGGCCATTCTGCGGCAGTAACAGCGTAGATCGGGATAAAGGTGGCGTCTTGGGGGGCGATATTGGCGTGCATCGCCATTCTTTAGGCCGATCTGGACCCCATGAAAAGCGATTAAGGCGGAGAACAAAAGGCTGACCTTGAGGGTTTATTAACAAAGATTGACGAAAGATTGGCATCTGTGATTCGTGAGGTTCTCACCATGTCGTTCCGCTTCCGCGCCCGTCATTTGCCACTCATCGCCTTAAGCGCAAGCTTAGGCTTAGTCTGCTTGTCCTCCGTTTCGGCCCAAGCATTGCCCTTCTTCGGAAAAAAGCCAGAAGCAGCAGCGAAGACACCTGCAGCCAAAGGGGCACCAAAGGGTAAAGCCCCTAAAGCGGCATTGGTTGAGGTGCCTGTGTCCCAAGCATCAACAGCAGAACAGAGCGTCCCTGCAAAACCCGCAACAGCGAAAGAGCGCCAAGCAGCCCGAAGCCTAGATATGATCAATCAGGCATCCTTCTGGCTCGGCGAACTTGAAAAAAATCCAGCAGATGATGAAGCTGCGCTGGAAGGATCTATCGCTTTGCGCAGGATTGGCTCGTCAGAGCGGGCGATTCAACTTGCAGCCATGGGCTTGCAAGTCAAAGGGGAGAGTCCGCAATTGTGGGGCGCATTAGCCTTGGGTCTTGTTGCCAGCGGCGAAAATCAACCTGCTCTACAAGCCTTGCAAAAGGCAGTTTCCTTAAATCCAAAAGACCCCAATCTGCAATCGGCCCTTGGGGTCATCTATGACCGCTTGGAGCGCGCCGATCTTGCGGCACCAGCTTATGAGGCCGCGCTAAAGCTTGCCCCAGAGGACGCCACCATCCTCAGCAATTACGGGCTTTCCATTGCGATGACAGGGGATCTCAAAAAGGCTGAAGACATGTTGCGCCGCGCCAACCAAAGTCCGCTTGCCCCTCCCCAAGCACGTCAGAATCTGGCACTTGTTGTCGGCCTGCAGGGGCGCTTTGAAGAAAGTGAGCGCTTAGCAACCCGCGACCTGCCGCCCGCCGTTGCAGCCGAGAATGTCGCATACCTCAAAGCGATGCTCAATGGTGGGGAAAACCGCTGGTCGCAATTACGCCAGGAAAAAACCGACTAACGAAAAAAGGCCGCCCCCTCTGACAGGTAAGCGGCCTTCTCCTTTGCTTGTGACGGCCTTAGGTTAAGCCATAAAGCCCAGATTTGGTCTTGCGAAATTTCTTAGGTTCGGGAAAATCACCGCAAGATCTGTGTTCGAGACCCCAAACCAGGATCCCATGGTCGCCGCATATTGGTCCACCGAGGTGGTTGGAATATGGGTATTGCCGGACTGATCAGGATTACGGAAAGTCCCCAAGTCGCTGCCGACAGTCGGGAACTGGCCGTACATATCGCCGCCATTTACAGCCCCACCCATGATCAAATGGTGGCCGCCCCAAGCGTGGTCGGTACCGTCACCATTGGTATTGAAGGTCCGTGAGAAGTCAGATGCTGTGAAGGTTGTGACAGCGCTGCGCATATCCACGCCGCCGATATTGGCCAAAGTCGCATCAAATGTAGCCATCGCGTTGGCTAATTTACTGAGGTTGTTGGGTTGCGCCGTGTTCTGGAAGTCGTGGCTATCATGCCCGCCTACTGCTACGAAAAAGACCTGACGGCGCAGACCAAGGGCTGGAGCGGCCGCGATCATGCGGGCAACTGTCTGCAATTGTACCGACAGCGAATTCGTTTCCACATTGTTGGTGATCGGGTTGCGATAAACAGGCGGTGCCGGAATTGCCGTCACCAAAGGACCTGTAGCGGCGGTGTTGAGTGTAACCGAGGCATCGAGGGAGCGACCAACGATCGTCGCATGATCAGAGCCCATATTGGCTACAAAGCCCGTATCGCGGATGATTTCCCGCATTTTGGCGGGGCCTTGGTTTGAACCAAACAGAGTGGTCCCACCAACGGCGTTGACGGCCACGGCAGGCGTCGCACCCGTTGCGACTTGATATTGCACGACCGTGCGACCAGAAAGGAAAACAGTGTTCCCTGCGGTCGACATGGCGGTGTACAGACTATTCGCACCATTGCCCGAGGCCATTAGGTCGCCAAACTGGCCACCCCAACCGGTGCGCACGCCTTCCGTGAGGCCCGCCTGCCAAACGGCTTGCTGGTCATTGTGGGAGAACAAATTAGCCGGCAGCTTCTTGGTGCGCGCCTGATATTCCGTCTTCGTCACAGGTTCGACCAAGGAGCCGACATTGGCGATCACGGCTAAACGCCCCGCGCTATAGATTGGCAGAAGCGGTGCTAACATGGGATGGAAGCCGAAGGTCCGCGTTGTGGCGTTTGTTCCGGCTGGAATGGCCTGTGCGGTCCTTGGTGTGAACGGCAAGATTCCGCCCCACGCCTCAGGCGTCCCAGCTGCGACCGTCCGTCCTGTAACTGGAGAGACGGAACCAACTGCTGCTGCCGCGGTGCCGACTGGCATGAGCGCGATCGGATCAGACCCGGTGTTGCGCGCCGCCCAGTAGCGATTCCAAGAGTCGGTGTCAGACGCCAAGACGGTGTTGTTCGAGTCGTTACCACCCAATTGGAAGATACAAACAAGCGCTTTGTACCCCCCAGCGCTTTGGCTTGCGGCCGAGTTAAAAGCGGCCAATTGCATGCCGAAGGCGGTTGCAATAGGTGCAGCAATCCCCACTGCACCGGTTGTTGCCATAAATTGGCGACGTGTATGACGTTGATCTTTCATGGCCGCCCCCTTAGCGCTGCAAGATGTAATCTGGAGAAACAACGGTTAGATAAACCGCCAGTTTTGATCGGTTCAGCAGAGCCGCATCTATCTGCGCCTGCGTGGTTGTGCCGCCGGAAGGAACAGTAACGGCCGTGACCGCATCAATGATCTGCTGACGGCGGGCCGTGGTCATGTTGCCATAGGTCAACAGATAATTGACCCGGTCAACCAAGGCGGCCGGATCGGCGGCTACCGCCATTTCCCTTGTGTAGGTGAGCTTGACGTCATTGCCCGAGCCGATGCCTGTGTTGACAGTAGTCTGCATGGTATTCATGTAGCCAGCCACTGTTACTTCATCGACAATCTGCATTTCAGGTGCGACGAGGCCTTGAGTACCCGTTTTGGTGTTTGGTGGGGTGTAGCCGGGCCGGAAGAAGTTGAACACCGAAGGCGAGGCCATGGGTGATTGGCCCAAGGACGTAGAGGCGCTGGTAGAGTTTACCGGCCACAGGCCGTTGGTCGAAGTTGCGTTCAACGCACGCATTAGGCCAGTCATGCGAATAACCGGCTCACGCAGTTTACCGAAGTTTGCATCTACCCCGGCAGACATGTTGCGGGCTTCACTGTCCAAAAGAACAGCGCGGACAACCGCACCCATATCGCCGCGCACACCAGAGCCGTTGTTGTTGAAGACGGTCGCCACCCGGTTCACATAGGCTGGGCTGGGGTTTGAGGTTACTAACCGCTGGATCATTTGCTTCCCGATGAAGGGGCCAACGTTTGGATGATTGAAGATGGCATCAAGCGCAATGCGCAGATCGCCCATGGGATCAGGCGTCGTTGTCGCAGGAATGACGGTTCCCAAGAAGCGCTTTTCAGAAATCGAATGGAAGTTTGGATACGCAATCATCGGTGTTACAAACGACGCATCATTGCGACCGCCGCCGCCAAATGTCGAGTTGGTAGGCGTCGCGGCATACCAGCTAAAGCCCGTAAAGACTTTGGCCAAGTTTGAGATGTCTGCTGCCGTATAAGTCGGAATTGGATTGCCGGAGCTATCCAACTTTTGAGTACCATCATTATTGAGTTCAAACACGCCAATCGACATCAACTGCATCACTTCGCGCGCGAAGTTTTCGTCTGGTGACCGACCTGTCGCGAGGTCTTCCTTCTGGTTTGCCATATGTGTCAGATAGACACCCATCATGGGATGAAGCGCCACATCTTGAAGCAAGGTGCGATAATTGCCGAAGGCGTTGCGGCCGAGCATATCATAATAGGAGCCAAGACCGCGCACGTTCATTTGCGGGTCGGCGAAGGAGATTACGAAAATCTGCGACAGGGCAAACTTGGTTCGCTCGCGCAATTGGTCTTGCGAGGTGACAGCCTCACGCCAAAAATACTCGTAAAAATGGCCAGAGTTTACATCTGCCGTTGGGTTGGGCGCGGCGGGAGCCGGTGGATTGCGCAATTGGTCCCGACGTGTATTCAAATAATCAAGGGCAAGAGCACCTTCCGGTAGGGCTTGCTGTGCCGTGATCCAAGCGGCAAAGGTCGTATCCCGGGTTGCCTCAATTTCAGCTTCGGTCGGACCAAAGGTCGATTGGATGAGGAAGCGGGAGGTTTCCGCTGCCGTCGGTCGTGGCGGGACAACAACGCCACCGCCACCGCCAGGGGCAGACGCGTCACCGCCGCCACCGCCGCAAGCTGAAACCATTCCCAATAATAACGCAGCGCTTGCAACTTTAATCCAACGATTGCTCATCACCCACCCCACCTCAAGAAGCCGACTGCATCAATCGTGCAGACACACGTCTAGCTTTTACGGTTCCTGTTACCACACAGACGTGTAGGCGATAAGACGATAAAAAACCGTTTACCCAACTAGCCAATTTTTACTTAAGTGGATTATTTCAAGGTAAATATAGCTTGAAATTCGACTTTATATGTAGGAACTTATCGCAGCAAACGGATTTCGCGCACCTGCCGGCGACCTTGATTACGCTCCAACTGAACGATCACATCAACAACGCTGCGCACATAGGCCAAGATATCGGCATGGGTCATGGCCGTACCTGTTTGCAAAGCCATTAAGGCAAGCTGCTCTAATGCCCCATCAGGGGTGTCGGCATGGAGTGTGGTCACGGATCCGGGGTGACCGGTATTGATGGCACGGAGGAAGGTGAACGCTTCCTTACCGCGAAGCTCACCCACGATGATCCGATCGGGCCGCATCCGCAGTGCCGATTGTAATAAATCATCGACATCGACCCGTGCCTCGCCCGTTTGGCCCTTCACGGCTACAAGGCCGACAGCGTTTTTATGAACCAGCCGGATTTCTGCCGCGTCTTCAATCAAGATCAAGCGCTCATCAAGACTGACTTCTTTCAAAAGGGCGTTGAGGAAGGTTGTTTTACCCGTACCCGTGCCGCCTGAGACAACGATGTTTCGCTTCTGCTGTACGGCAAGCTTCAAAAATGAAGTCACATCCCCTTTGGCGAGACTGGCCTTCAATTCTCTATCAAGATCGAAAGAGGCCTTTGTGCCCCCTGCTCCAACAATATGGGATAACGCTCCCGCCGATACGTAATCGTCAAGCGTCAAATCGGTCAATACGTGCTTTCGAATTGCTAAGGCAACTTCGCCCCGAGTTGCGGGTGGCAAGACAATCTGAATCCGCTCTCCGGTCGGCAGGCTTGCGGATAGCAACGGATGCTCTCTGCTGATCCCTTGCTTCGAAATACGCGCAATCTGGGCAGCTAGGCGCGTCAAATTGACTTGTGTCACATCTGGCGCATCGTAACGCAAAATGCCACCGGTGACACTTTCAATCCAGACTTCGCCTGGGCGATTGACCAAAATATCAGTTACGTCTGGCCGGTTGAGCCAGCCCGAGAGCGGCTCGAGAAATGCCGAAAGATAGACGCCCCCTAAAACCTGTGGCGCGCCATGTGGCCCACTCATGGCCTGTTCCCAGTGGCTTGTTCCACGACAGGGGCAGCGCCAGGCGCTGGCGAGACGGGGTTTAGCGAGAAATCGAGGTCACGCGCAACAAAGACCTGAATAGCCGTACCCTGCTTGACTGTGACTGTCGGCTTAATGGTTTCACCAGAGGAGCCGGCACTCGGCAGCGTTTGAGCGCTGCCAATGACCAACTGGTTGGAACTAGCGTTGTTTAAGGCTGCACTGATTGCTGTTGATAGAAGGCCCGGGCCATAGCGCTGGAAATAGTGGCGATCTACTTTTCCATCTAAGCCGGCTCGCCCCAACGGGTCGGTCCCCGGTGATGCCAATTGGATCGAGACTCCATCCGGGCGTAACAAACGCGTCCAAACCACGAAGGCGCGCGATTGGCCCAACGCCACTTCGGAACGATATTGCCCAACTAAGCGAGACCCACGAGGGATTAGGACCCGTGTGCCGTCAAAACTCAAGACATCGCGGCTAACGACTGCCCGCACGAAACCCGGAAGGTCAGAATTGATTGCTGTTTCCAGAACTGCCGCAATCAGCGCGCCCTGTGGTACCGTCGTCTTGGGATTACGCAAAGCACCCGCACGTGCAGCAGGAACATCACCTGAACTGACGCGTGCTGCAAAAGCATCATTGTCGCCCCCACCGGCGCCAGCAGCATTAGCAGCATTGGCCGCAGCTTCGGCAGCCGCACCAGCAGGCACAAGATCGACGATCAAAGCGGGAGAGCGCATTCGCTGGGTTAAATCCGCCCCTGTCCGCGTGGGCGGTGGTGGCGGGGGTGGCGGCGTGGGCATCGGACGATAGGCATCGCGCACGGGAGGCGGTGGAGGCGGGGGCGGTGCCGGAGTCCACGGCTGTGCAGGTATGGCTTCGTTCGCTGCGGGGTTTTCAGGTACCATCGGCTGGGCGGGCATGACAGGCGCAGGCGCTGTTTGGGCAAACAAGGTTGGCGGCTCTGGAATGGCTTGGCCAAGATTACCATCATTTTTTGCGTCGCGCGTTGGGGTTACCTCCTCTGCGCCCGCACGCTTTTGTGCAGATACCATGGTGGTAAAAACGATGATTCCAAGCGCCAAGGCCCCGACGGCACCGGCAAGCACCACCCACGGACGGTCTGGATATGCGACTGCAGGTGCAGCATCGACAATTAAGTCAGACACACTCGTTTGCGCCACCGCATCAACACCTAACGAGGCGCTCGCTAAGTGTTCAACGGACTCAGGCGAGGCGACGCCAGTAGGGCTCATGGCTTCGCCTCCTTCGGTGCACCGAAGCCGAACAATCCGCGGGACTTTGGCTTCGTCTGACCAGCGGGTCGCATCGCAGGCGCATTGGGGCCTAGATCAGGTTCGCGCCAAGCATCATTGCTGACGATGGTTTGATCGGTGCCATTGCGAAGGATGAAGGCGGGCCCAACCCGCTCTACCACCATGACACTGCCACGCATGATGAAATTGACGAGCGATTCAGATCCATCAGCACTGAGAGCAAAGACTGCCGGCGTCGCAGCACCAGAGGGCCATTCCAGATAGGTACGCTGTCCATCGTCAAAGATGCGCGAAGGCACATTACGTGTGCTGCCAGAGACTGAGTAATTCTGGTTCGAATTAGCCTGTGGTTGAGGCACCAAGTCTTTTGGTTCGGGTGCAGCCGGCTCAGGGGGAAATGTGAATTTGACGCGGTAGATTATGTTTGGATCACCTGGTCCCGTTGGCTCTTCCGCGCTCAGTTGAAAGGTGTAACGGCGCTTGGAGGTGATCACAGACATATTGGTTGCCGCATCAAACTCAATCGGTTTCACAAACAGCGTATCGGCACGCCGATTGGGCGTAACTTGCCAAGCTAAGGAGTCACCGATCGAGACATTTTCGATGCGCTCATCGGCCCCAAACTCAATCATCATCTGATAGCCATAATGGCCGCGCAGCGAGACGACGCTATCTTCTTTAAACAAGACCGTCTGAACGCGAGGATCCACAGCTCCCGGGATTGGCACCTCGCGCATTTGGGCGCGCACCGGGTCCGCACCCATAACCAGCGTGGCGAGCACGATAGCCAAACAGATGTTCCGATGTGGCTTGAGCGGCGTCATTGGGCTGGGAACTCCTCACCGTTCGGATTGCCCGATTTCGATTGCGGCTGCGCAGTTGGGGTCGTTTGCGTAGGAGCCTGCGTACCCGTTGTCGCCGGTGCGGTGCCGGTCGGCGTCCCCGGCGCTGCGCTAGCAGGGACAGGGAGCGTCGTTACCCCTGTTGTCGGCAACGGGGCGGGCGCAGGTGCCATCGGCAATGGCGCGGCAGGCATCGGCACAGGCTGAGTGGTTTCGGCATCGCGCCGATAACTGGAAATCTGGAAGCCAAGTGGATTCAGATAGCGATCTTGTTCGCTGATCGGCTTATTTGAGAAACTATAGACAACCGAGGCTACCCAAGGCTGGCGCATTCCGGGCCCACCGCCACCTTCAGAACGCTCCGTGTCGAAGCGGATCATGGCTGAACGTGGACCCAAAATGGTCACGCTTTTCACCGTGACTTGGATGCGGGTATTCGCGCTCACCCGACTTTGAATACCGTTTGGATTAGACTTGTCCCAATCCCGCAGATATTCCGTCTCTGCTGCGCCTTGTGACCAAGCCAAAGTCTTCCGGTATTGTTCCCGATAGTCGGCGGCGTCAAAGGTTTCCCGTGCCAACACATATTGCACCACAAAGGATTGAGCGACTGCTTCAGTCTCACTCAACGTACCAAGATTGACGCCGCGGGTGGTTTGGACATAGCCGGTCTCACGATCAACCGTGATTGTATAGGGCATGGTTTGCTTCAGCGGGACCAACACAACTAAGGCAACGGCCTGAATCGCGGCGATACCAACCGCGATACCTGCGATAATCCAAGCCGTGCGTCGCGAACGGCGCAGCGTTTCATGGGTGTCCTGTGCCCACGTACTGGCCGTTTCATAATATTGCGCGCGGGCCGCAACGCCATTGGGCGGAACGCCAGGTGGGGTGAAGGATGGATCAGCTTGCGGGCCGGTCATGGTGCTTTTCCAGTTGCCGATAGGCTCAGTTTTGAAGGGGATTGGGCAAACATGCTTTCGCGGGATCGACTGGGTCGGGTTGGGTTATTGCGCTTACGACCATTCTGCCCCAAACGGACCGAATAATCACCCCGCAATCCCTCACCCCCGCCTCCTGCGACCAATTCAGTCCGCCGATCAAATGTGGTTGAGGATGATGCACCTGCACCCGAAACAGCCGCGGCCAAACGGGCGTCCCGGCGATCAGATCCAGATCCAGAAGCGCCCCCCGAAACCACAGCGGCCAGACGGGACGCGCGGCTGGCCTCGGTTGGGGTGTCCACGCCTAATCCTTGACGCCCTGCGCCAGATTCATTGACCATGACGGCTTCTGGCTCACGGGATTTGACGTCGGGCAAACGGAAACCTGCGACCAAGCGTGTGCACAGGCTAATCACGCTACCAAAAACAGCGGTGAAGGTCAGGATGATCACCATGACGGTCAAGATCGGTTGCAAGTCATAACGATTTTCGGCGCGAGCCACCGCCAGGCCCTGCAAACTAGGCTCCAAAGAAGCCAAAAGACCCGCCATGAAGACGACCGTTGCCAAAGGCACAAGCGCAAAGCCCAAAGCGGTGCGCAGCCAACCTTCAAAAAAGCCCTTGGTGCTCTCAAACAACAACAGGCCTACAAATAAGGGTCCCATAGCCAGCAAAAGGCCCAGCATCAATTTGGCCAGGATCAAAAGTCCTAAGGTCGATACCAACAGCGTAATGGCTGATAGCCAAAGGGCCGTCGCCCCAAAGGCGGGCCCACCTTGCAGTGCTGACCGCATTTGGATAACCGGTGCCAAGCCTTTAAGGCTCTCTGGATCGGTACCGGGAGCTGCTTGCAAGACGAAGTTTCCCGCATTCAAGGTCGCCCCAGCTACGTTGGGCCCTTGTCCCGGCAAGTCACTCACCAAAGCCATTGCGCTGGCCGACTGGGTCAGTTGATCGAACGTATATTGCAAGCGGGCGAAGATGTCGGATGGCCCCATGGTTTGCGGCATCGGCATATTGGCCAACAGCCCGTTGGCGATTTCAGCAGGTCCATCAAACAATAGCGCGAACACCAGGCTTTGGTAACTCGCCCAAGAGGTGGTCAACATCACCACGGCACCCAGTTTGATCGCGATCATCGGTAGATCGCCCACGCGCAAATCGCTGCGGCCAGTTAGCAGGCGGAAGCCCAATAGGGCGACGTAAATAGTCAAAAGAACCGTTATGACCGAACCGAGCGTTGAACCCGGCCCAAAGAAAGCATTGTAGCCACCCTGCACGCCTTCACGGATGTTGCAGTCGACGGTGTCGAGGAGGCCGCGCACGAGCCCTAAGTCAGCGCGTGGAGCTGCACATTGCCCAATCATCGCCGCCCCCCTCTACTGGAATCTCGCGCGTGATTAACACTAGCCGTCAAAAGTGGCAGCCAAATGGCTGGATCGTCACCGTGCTCGGCCCGCAGCGCATCAAGGCGCCGCACAGTCGACTCTCGACCGGAAAGGACGGTCAAGACATCGGGCAAGCCATCGAGATTGAGGCGAGCAACCACACTGTCGGTACCATGCTTAATCACAAAGCAGCGCGATGTATCTGGCAAGGCGCGGATCAGGTCTAGCTCATGCAAAGAGAGACCAAAGCCACGACAATATTCGTCTTCCTGCGCTTTTGGATTGGGCATGAAGATCTGGGTCGCTGCTTGCTCAATAATGGCTGAGGAAATCTGGCTCGACAAAGCGTCTGAGGCGCTTTGCGTGGCAAAGCCTACAATCCCATTACGTTTACGAATGGTCTTTTCCCAATCGCGAATGCGCGCCACAAAGATCGGATCATCCAAGGCCTTCCAGCCTTCGTCGACCACCAGAATGGCCGGCGTGCCATCAAGGCGTTGCTCCACGCAATGGAACAAATACATCATTGCTGGCGTTCGCAAGGCTGGGTCGTCTAGGATTGAGGTCATGTCCACGCCCAAGGTGCGGGTCGACAAGTCGAGGCGGTCTTCCTCATTGTCGAACAGCCATGCGCGCACGCCATCATGAATCCAAGGCTCAAGGCGGGAGGCAAGGTCACCGGGCACTGGGCGGCGCACGCCCGCTAACAATTCGGCAACATAGCGCAGGCGACGATATTGCGGGGCTTGGTCAAAATTGGCCGCAACCGCATCTGCGATCTGAGCCTGTTCATCAATGGTGAGTTTCTCGCCATCAATACTGACCAAGCGCGACAGCCACTCGGTGACAAATGCGCGATTTGCTGGGGTGTCGGGCAGCGATAAGGGGTTTAGGCCCGATGGATTGCCATGGCGTAGGGTCTCATAGCGGCCACCAATCGCGCGAATGAATATTTCCGCGCCACGGTCTTTGTCGAACAAAACAATGCGAGGGTCAAACTTACGCGCTTGGGTTAAAAGGAAATTCAGGACCACCGTTTTACCAGAGCCTGATGGCCCGATAATGGTGAAGTTACCCAAGTCATTCTTGTGGAAGTTGAAATAGTAGGGCGTTGCCGACGTTGTTTCCAACACGGTGACGGCTTGGCCCCAGACATTGTGATCTTCTTGGCCAATAGGGAAGTTGTGGAAACTTGCTAGACCGGCAAAATTACCGGTCGACACCAAAGCGCGCCGGGCAATGTCTTTAAAATTGCCGGGAAACTGCGCCCAGAATGCAGGCTCAAGATTCACATCTTCGCGAACGGATATAATGCCCTCTTCCGTGAAAGCGGCCTGAACATCTGCTGCGGCTTGGTCAAGTTGTGCTTGGGTTGCGGCCTTGATGCACACGCTCATATGATGTTCGCCAAAGGCAGAGCGGCCCGCCGATACATCATCTTTGGCGACGGATAGGTCCCGGCGCAAACTGATCGCATCATCATCCGCAGCCCGCATCCGGCGCAGCGCAAGGTTCATGCGATCTAGCGCGACTTGTCGGTCCACAAACGCAAAGCTTTCCGTTACCGTCATTTCAACCGGCAGACGCATCAGATCGTCCAACATGCCCGGAGAGGTGCTTGGCGGGTAGTCCTTGATCGAAATCATGGTGCCAAACTGCCGCGCAAGGCCAGGTGCGGCGTGGAGTTCAAATGCCTCTAAACCAAAGCTAATCCTACGATATGGAATATGAAATCCGAGGTCGGTATTGGGCAGTAATACGGGGCGCAACTCACCGTTATAAAGGCCGGAGAGGAATTCTAAAGGCTCCGAACAGGGACCATGTTGACTGTCATAGACAGATAGCACACGGGCACCATAGGGGGCGAGGGATGCCATCAGGGCGTCTCGCGCCGTATCTAACTCCCGCATATCCCGAGCGCGCTCTGCCGCGATGGCTTGAGAGGATGTGCCGCGCAACAGCTCCATCGTTTTATCGATAAAACCTGTTCGGCCAACGGCTGGACGACGAATAACGGTCAAGAACAAATCATTAATGAACATGGCCCGGCCATCGAGACGGGCAGACCATTGCTGATCGACTTCACGGGAAAAATCATCGGGAAAATGAGCGTCAAGCGATGGTTTTACCGGACTGCGGACAACATGATGAACTACCGCAAAACGGGCATGTGCAATCGACCGCAGCATCGTGTCACGAATGGATTTGCGGTAATTGAGATCTTCGGTATCGGCCGTCTCAAATGCCAAACCGTCGAGCTTGATGATTTGCAGCAACATGCCATCGCGGGTTTCGATGGTCGTGTCGTCAACATGGCGCGCGTAAGGCAGCCGAGCGCCCGCCGGGGCTTCTCGTTGAGCGATTTCGGCTAAAGTAGCCAAACGCTTCTGCTGGGTGCGCGGACTTGCCATTTAAATGTCAATCACCCCCTACGGCCGATATGAGTTGCAACGCCAAAAAGAAAAATTGGCGACACGTGGCGAACTGATCATGCGGGTGATCCAAAGATCTAAGAAGCGCGGTTCATCTCGGGCTGCAATCACCCCGACCAAATGCAAGATCACGGCCGCAACCAAAGCCCAAACCGATTTGGTAACCAGAAAGACTTCTGCCGTGATGATACCATTAAGAATAAACCACGTGTAAGTTACGCCCGCAAACATTTGCGGACGCGTCAATGCAGCAAAAACCGGATCGCGCTCGAGCTGCGCCATGGTCGCCCCCTAAAAACCTTGTGCAGCGCTGCGGATGCCTCCGACGATGGCGGCCGACCCAAACAGGATGAAGCAACCCAGAATCACCATGCCGCCATGGCGCCAGTTCATCCGGCCAGTTAGCATCATAAAGCCACACCCTGCCACGGCGATCACAGCAACTGCCGTCGCAACAGCACCTAAAAGTGTACCCTGAACCCAGTTCACGGCCCCCAGAATGACGCCGGAGCCCTGCGGGTCGAGGTTTGCAGATTGCGCCAAAGCAGGGCCGGCCCAGAGAATGGCCCAGATCGAGATCAGCGCCCATAGCGTTTTATGTACTTCTGTCATCGACTTCTTCCTCAAGCTTACACTTATATTAGCGGATTGAGAGCCGCTCTGAGATGGCCTTCACATAGTTTTGAGTTTCACGATAGGGGGGAATACCGCGATGGCGCGTCACCGCCTCTGGTCCTGCATTATAAGCGGCCAAAGCCAATCGAACATCGCCGCCGAAGCGATCTAACAGCGTGCTTAAGTAAGCGACACCCCCGAAAATATTGTCGCGGGGATCATGGGGGTTAACGCCTAGCCAAGAGGCGGTACTTGGCATCAATTGCATTACTCCTATCGCGCCCTTTGGCGAGACGGCTGAGCCTTGAAAACGCGACTCCTGCCAGGCAATAGCTCGAACCAAGATTGGATCCACTCCATATTTAGTTGCCGCCTCAGTAACATAGGCGTCCAAAGTTGGATGAAGTCTTAAGGGGTAGGGTGGCTCAATGAGTTTTGATGGAGCTGAAGCAGTCGCAAGAGTCGGTGCTTTGGGCTCCGGCTTTAAAACGGGGCTGGCGGTGTCGCCAAGAAACAAGGTCGGGCCGGAATAGACCGTTGCCGTGCCATTGGCCCCAACCTCAATCACATCCGCCGCAGCCGGACTAAAGCCGAGGCAGGCGCAGAACAGCGCAAACCCGGCAAGACCTTGCCGAGCCTTCTGCTTCCCAGTCACTTTCACGTTACAGATCATGTGCATGCCATGCGCTTGGATTGGTTACTTTTGTCTGAAACGCAATGTTTGTCGAGGGCCGGCTGCGCTTACCCTCAGTGCGCCCGCGCGGTCCTTGTCGGTTCGGGACTGAGCCAACCCATATTCAAGCGCCAGAGCAACCAATGGGGCCCCATACACAGCGGGTTGCTGTCTACCAAGGCCCCATGGCATCTGCATGATATTTGCAGGCTATTCTAGACTAAGCGTGCCTTGCTTAGTTTTTCACAGTCAAGCTAAGAGAAATCGAACGACCTCTCTTGTAGGTATTTGCCTCTGTGCGACCTAAGTTCGACAACTGGTACTCTTGGTTATCCTCGGCCAACAAGTTACGGCCGCTGATGCCAAGTGTGTAATCGACCTTGCCGATCGTAAAGTCGTGCTTGAAGACCAGATCAATATTGGTGCCTGGGTTCTCAATCACGGATGGAACGGAGCCTAGACCGCGGCGTGCGATCCGCTCGTCCACCCAACCGACCAAAAGCGTCAATTGCTGATTGTCTGTTTCATATCCCAATTGCAGGTTGGCGATGTTCTTTGGTGTACCCTGCAATTCACTGCCGTCTAAACCAAATTGCGTCGCAGAGATCGAACGGAAGTCGATCGGGCTGATCACATTTGCCCCTTCAGGCGCATTCACTTCTGATTGGGTATAAGTGTAGTTGGCCGCAAAGTTCCACTTTGCACCTTGAAGCCCTGGCAATTCGAACGGCAGTTCGAAGTTGGCGCGATATTCCAATTCCAAGCCGTAAAGCGTTGCTTCTGGTGCGTTAATGAAGCGGGTGAAAGACCGCTCAAGGCGAACAATCACTTCTTCGATTGGATTGTCGATCTTTTTGTAGAACGCACCTGCTGTAACGAACTGACCGCGACCGAAATAATATTCGAGGCGCGCATCATAATTCTCAAACTCGCTGTCTTTCAGGAACGGGTTGCCCTGATAGATGCGGTTTGACTCTGGATCGATATATGGTGTGAAGGCCAACTCGCGGAATTGTGGACGCGCAATAGTTTTGGAATAGCCCAAGCGCAATTGCAACTCGTCCGCGAAGTTCCAAGTGACGGTAGCCGCTGGTAACAAATAGTCGTTGTCAAGCTCAACCGGCGCTGTTGGCGTGTCGCCGAAGCGGTTGGTGGTCCGAACCTTCTGGGTCGCATCTTCATAACGCACACCCACTGAAGCGCGGATGAAAGACGTCACCTCAAACTCCGACGCCAAATAGGCTGCCAAGTTTTCCAAGCTACCGACATAGGCATCGTCCTTACCCGTTTGTTCGGCAATGACGAAACGAGCTGGATTGATGTTGTCAGGCGAGAACAAATAATCAACGCGGGAACGCAACACATCATTCGATGTCGGACCACGAGGCCCGGTAAACGCGAAGGAGATGAGCTCGTAATTACGATCTGTGTTAGACGTTACTGCGCCACCGGATAGCTCTAGCTCGCGACCTTTGCCGAGCTGCATCACATACTTCGCATCGAAACCAAAGCTGGATACTTCGTCCTTCAATTCAGAGAACCGAATGGCATTGCCAAGCGAAGCACCGTTAAAGGCAGTAATGCCGTTCACGACGGTATATGAAATATCTCGCTCATATGGGGCCTTGCGCGTGGATTGGCCAAGCGAGCCGCGCCATTGCAGTTCAACGCCGCCAAGCTTGTGCTCACCCGAAACCTGGGCAGAGGCGAGCTCGCGTTCATACCAAGCGGTGCCTTCGGTGCGATAGGATTGACCTGTTGGCAAGTTGGTGTCGGTGCCGACTTCAACTTGGGCTTTTTTGGAGGTGCTACGCACCAATAGGCCTGTCACGCCGACGCGATTATCGCCCCATTTTGCGCTCGCGCTACCAAAGCCGTTGATGACAATGTCCCAAGTGGAAGACAGGTTGGTACCTTCGGCTTCCACTGTATTGGACACCACGTCCTGACGGAAGGCTTCTTGCGTCTTAAAGCCGCTCTTATAGCCGAATACGCCAACCAAGCCGACGGTTGCATCGTTCACATCAAAAGTGCGGCCTGCCGTCATTTCGGCATCAAAGTCCGGCCGAGTCTTTTCGCTTTGCACGACCGTCAGAGGCGAGTTGATAAAGCTCTCGCCGATGACTTCCAGCTGCTTAGCGGTAAAATTGGTGTCGTTTACCCGCTTACCAGTTGAAACCGCATCGCGCACAGGCTGAGGAAGGCGACGCAAATCGGTGTCGACCCCGGTCCAATCCATGCGGTGGCCTTCATAGACCAAACCCGTCTTGCCGGTGGTCTCAGAGTTGAAACCAACGCCGGTCTTGACGGTCAAAAAATTCTCGTTTGGGGCCTTTAGCGTGCGTAAATCAATCACACCACCGCCAAATTCGCCGGGGTAATTGGGCGAAAAGGTCTTTTGAACGGTTGCGCCATTCAGAATATTGGAAGGGAACAAGTCTAGCGGCACTTGGCGACGCAATGGCTCAGGGCTTGGCAGTGGGGAGCCATTGAGCAGCGCCGACGAGTAGCGGTCGCCCAAACCACGGACATAAACGAACCGACCCGAAACCACCGACAGACCAGTCAGACGTGTCAATGCGGCTGCTGCGTTATCATCACCGGTGCGGGCAAGATCCGCAGCTGACAGGAAGTTCGCAACCTCAGAAGTAACGCGCTGCGGTTCCGGGATAAAGCGGCCCCGGACAACAACGACTTCGACTTCTTTCTCAGGTTCATCACTTGCTGCGGGAGGTTCAGCTGGCTGAGTAGGGGCAGCTGGAGCAGCTTGCGCGCTGACAAGGCTGGGCACCAATGATGGCACCACAAAGATGCTGGTGAGCAACAGAAATCTGCGCAGACGGGCTGGTATGGTCATGACGGACAGGCCTTTAGGAAGTCTGAGGAAGTGGCCAAACGGGCCAAAGTAAAGAAACCAAACGGTGCGGCAAGGAAACCCCGCCGCACCGATCGCTTGTGTTTAGCAGGTCGAACCGGCTGCCAGACTGCAGGTCCAAGTGGACCACCACAAGTCTGCCGCATCACGAACTGCGCCAATGTAAGTGGTCGCCGTGAAGAAGGCATCAACCGTGCTGGCGTTTAGAGCTGGCCGGGCTGCCTCTGCTGTGCCGTTGATAAAGCGGCTGGTCAAAGTTGCCGTCGTGCCCGTGGTGTTGTTTGTGCCGGCATTCAGACGAGCCGTGGCAACCGCCGCATATGAACCCGTACAGCTGGACAGGATCGAGTCGAGCTGCGGAGCTGGGCTCGTATTCGCAGTTTCGAAGTTCAAGCAAGTGGCAGAGCCAGTCACAACACCGTTAAGGAAGCGAGCAGATGCCCCTGGGGTACCGCCAGTGTTGTTCAAAGTGATGCCGGTCAAGTTGGCCGAAGCATCGTTCTGAGGCACACCCACGAATGTGAAGTTCGAGATAATCGGATTAGTGTTCAGCGTGCCGGCCAAGCTGGCGACCGTGCGGTTGCTGCCTTCGATTAGACGGTCAGGGCCACCAGTGGTTGTCAAAGCCTGAAGGATAATCCCGAACTGAGCCTTACCGACCCAACCTTCATCGAAGTCCAGCGAGTCATCGAGAGCACCGGTAACAACCCAGTTACGCAAGTTGACGGTACCGCCGAAGATTTCGATGCCATCGTCGCCCGAGTTATGGACTTGGATGTTGCTGATTTGAGTTGCAGATCCCACGCCGCCCAAGGTTAGACCGTTCAAGTCATCGCCTGCTGCTGCAGAGGTCAAGAAGGCACCTGGGTAGCGGATTTGCAGATAAGTGATCCGACCACTGTTATCTGCAGCGGTTGCACCACCATACAAAGCCTGACGGCCAGTTGCGGCGGTAATCCCTTCGATCGCGTTTTGGCAATCGACACTTCCCTGCGCCACGGCTGTGGAGCAACCGCGGATTGGAGCGGCACCCAACAAGATCAAGCCAGCCCACTCGCGACTTGCACGTGCTTTGTCGGTTTGGGTCCCGGCAACGTCGTTGCGCGAGGTCATGATCACTGGGGCTTGCGCCGTACCATTGATGAAGATTTGCGAACCACGGTTAACAATCAAGACGTCGGCTGAGGTAGAACCATAGAGGCGTACACCTGGGTCGATCGTCAAGCTGGCTGCGGTACCTGCGTTCAAGGCGGCACCACGGTCGAAGCCAACGTCTACCCGACCCGAGATCTGATAGATATTGCCTGCGGTCAAGCGAAGGTTGGTTGGTGAAGTGCCGCTGCCGACAACGCCGCTGATGACGCAATTGCGTTGACCAGCGATGGTGCCTTGCTCAACCGTACCCGTTGGGCAAGCCGCTGCTGGGAGAAGCTGAATGGTCCAGCCTGAAGCCCAGTTTGAGGTTGCCGTTGCGGTGCCCGAGAAAGCACCGACATAGTTAGCCGCCTCAAAGAAGGTGTTAACACCAGCTGGGTTCAAAGCTGTGCGTGCCAGTTCGTTGGGGCCTGGCAGCAAGGAGGCGCTCAAAGTCGTTGTGACGTTCGAGACGTTGTTGGTACCAGCAGAAAAGGCTGCTGCTGCGACTGTGTCCAGTGCACCCGGGCAGTCGAACAACATCGAGTCAAAGCGTACGGCAGGCGATGTGTTTGCGGTGCTGGCAACTGCACAGGTGTTTGTGCCGGTGACTACACCATTGAGGAAGCGACCTGAACCGCCCGGCGTGCCACCCGTGTTGTTCAACACAATACCTTGCAAGTTTGCGCCTGCACTGTTTGTACGAACGCCAACTGTAGTAAAGTTTGCGATTGTTGGGTTGGTATTCAAAGTACCTGCCAAGCTGGCAACCGTGCGGTTGCTGCCCTCAAATAGGCGATCAGGTCCACCAGAGTTTGGTGTTTGCTTGATTACCAAGAATTGGACAGCGCCGGTCCAACCTTCATCGAAGTCAAGACTGTCGTCCAAAGCGCCAGTTATGACGAGGTTCTTCATGTTCGCCGTTCCGCCGAACACTTCGATGCCGTCATCCCCAGAGTTATGGACTTGGAGGAAGCTGATGTCCGTGGCCGAACCAACCCCACCGAGGGTCAAGCCGTTCAGGTCGTCGCCAGCGGCTGCCGAAGACAAGAACTCGCCTGGGTAACGGATTTGGACGTAACGCAAGGTGCCGCTGGTGTCAGCAGCGGTTGCGCCACCATAAAGAGCCTGACGGCCAGTTGCAGCTGTAATGCCTTCAACCGCATTCTGGCACTCAAGTGCACCTTGAGCCACAGCGGTAGAGCAACCGCGGATCGGCGCGCGACCCAACAAAATGACACCGCCCCAGAGACGGTTAGTAGTCTCTGCGTTAGCCGTTCCAGCAATGTCTTCGCGACCCGTGAACACGATCGGCTGGCTTGGGGTGCCAATAGCGCTGATTCGGCTGCCGCGGTTGATGATTAGAAGGTCCGAAGCCTCGTCGCCGAAGATGGTCACACCTGGCTCAACGGTCAAAGTTGCAGCTACACCGGTTGCTGCATTCCCAGCTGCACCCAAGTCGCGACCGACATCCACACGACCAACCAAGCGATAAGCAACGCCGGTGATCCGGGGCAATGTCAGATTATTTAGCACTTCACCCGTGAGGTTACAGACCGTAGTGGTGCCGATTGCGGTGCCAATTGTTGTGCCGAGCGGGCAAGTTGCGCCGCTACCGGTCCCACCGGTTCCGCCACCGCCAGCGCCGCCTGGAGGATCGCCTACAAAGGTAGCACCTGGAGATTGGATACTGCCGCCTTGCGAACATGCACCTAAAAAGAGTGCCAATGCGGCAACTAGCGTCCCGCGACTTGCGATTAATTTCATCATATACCCCTCACTGCCCGATGCGCTGGTCCCCAAAAGGATAGGAGCCGCCCAACGGAGCGTCTTTTGCTGGAAAACAGGCGCAATTACGCTCGTGCTAGGTTTCCCTAGTCCTTGGATGTGACAGTCTCACAAAATCTATATGTCATAAATATTATAATAACTTGACAGTTTTATTACAGATTGCCTGAATCAGATCCTGCACGTTACCTGGTTGTGCATATTGAATACCATCTATCCATATTTTCTAGAATTAAGCCTACTGAGCCTTTGAGGCGTCATTCGTTGAGCAAACTACTGCGGCGGTGGCTTGGTCAACCATTGCCAACGCCTCCTTGACGCCAGTGATCAGGACTTCCGGTGTAAAGGGCTTAGCGATATGGAGATCAGCTCCGGCTTCCAAAGCCTCAGCCTTATGATGGGTCATGGCGTTAGCTGAAAGCGCGATGATGGGTATCCGGACGCACTGCTGAACTTCTTCCCTCTGGCGGATAAGCCGGGTGGCTGTTAGCCCATCCATGACTGGCATTTGCAGGTCCATCAATACAAGATCGAAGTCCGCTTGTTCCAAGGCGTCCAACGCCTGTTGACCATCTTCGCATAAGGTGAGGTCCACGCCCAAAGGCTCCAAGATCAATTGCAGGACCCGACGATTTGTCGGGTGATCATCAGCCACTAGAATCCGCAAGCGGTCGGAAGGAGTGTCGGCCACGAAATCGCGCAATGCCTCACTAGCTGGGGTGGCGATGGTGCTCGGGACAGTAGCAACAGGCAAAGTCAATTCGAGGCGGAATACGGACCCGACCCCGACAACTGACTCCGCGCTGACAGTTCCTCCCATCAACTGTGCCAAAGATTGGCAGATCGCGAGACCTAAACCAGAGCCGCCATGTGCCCGTGTGATGGACGCATCAATCTGTTCAAATCGATTGAAGAGACGCGCCAAGTCCTGTGACTCAATTCCCGGGCCCGTATCAGAAACAGCAATTGTCAAGCGCATCTCTTGGTTCGCGCTATTATGGTCTGGCACTAGGTCCACTGCGAGTGTGACAGAGCCATCGGAGGTAAATTTGATGGCGTTGGCAAGAAAGTTCGCCAAGATTTGCCGGATGCGCACAGCATCGCCGACCAACCAAGTAGAGTCAGATTCCAAGCAGGGCTGGCTGAACTTCAGGCCTTTGTTGTCTGCCCGCACAGCAAACAGGGCTGAAGTCCCCGAAATGAGATCTGACAGGCGGAAAGGCGTGGCTTCGATTTCGAGCCGTCCGGACTCAACCCGTGCTAGATCGAGAATATCGTTCAAGACGCGCTCAAGTGAAACACCTGACTCTCGGACTAAATCCACCATTTCCCGCTGTGCGGGCGACAGCTGACTTTGCGCCAAGGCCCCAGCGATAGCGACAATACCGTTTAGAGGCGTTCGAATCTCGTGGCTCATGTTGGCGAGGAAGGCACTCTTGGCGTTATTAGCCAATTCAGCATTGGCGCGGGCCTGATCAAGCGCTTCGCGCCTCGCCACATCATCCGTGATATCAGTGACGAAGGAACGAATGGTACCATTGCCCGACGCTGGGCGGCCAAACACCGTCACAATAGAGCGGATATGTCGAATGTCTTTCCCATCAAGCGAGAATCGAAGGTCGACCATTTGAGGGCGCTTTTCGAGATAGGCTTGGCGTGTCACCTGATCGATCAGATATCGATCCTCTTCGATGACATTTTCAAGGAAGTAAGCTGCCAGGTCGCCATGGCGATCCTGATCGGGACGCAGGTAATGCTCGACTGCGCCAAATCCAATAATTTTATGGCCGGGCTGTTCAATATCCCACACCATGGATGAGCCACTCATCAAGGCGGTCTCGAGGCGGTGTTCTAATTGTTCTGCGCGGGTCAAAAGTGTTCGAAGCTCTGTCTGGTCATCGACCATTCCAAAAATTTGAACCAATTCCCCCTTTTCATCCAAAACGGTGTGGACGATAGAGGCGACTTGACGGGTGATCCCGTCTATCCCAACGATCGGCAAGACAAACTTGTGAACGCCGGCATTTTGATTGATCCGAAGTACATCAGCTTTTGCCTGATCACGGCATTCAGCCGCGACTTGATGCAGCTGTTCATGCGTTGTTGGTACCTTCGTACCAGGCTGCCGACCATAGGCCCGGAACGTGCCGGGCGACCAGAATAAAGTTTCCGACCGTGCATCAAAGTCAAAGAAGCCAATCGGCAGATCGCTTTCCAGCAGATCGAACATGTATGAATCACGGTCCCGGCGCTCTAAGGCTTTGGCCAATTGCTGCGCATGGCTGTCTTTTTCGACCAACAAAGCTTGAAGCCTTGCCTGGCCCTGGCTGAGATATCGGGCAAACCAGAGCATACTACAGCAATAGGCGGCCGTGACGGATGCCAGAATTGCGCCCTCTGGCTGCATGGCCAACTGCAACCCAAAGCCCACCAAACCTGCCCAGATCGGCCAAGTACCGAGGACCATGACTCGTACACGCGAATTAGTCTGAGCGACGAAAACATTAGTGCTAGCAGCCAACATGATTGCCGCAGCAGCGTAGCTCATGCCCGAATGACCAGCCGCAGAAACGATCACAATCGATGGAACCCAAGCCAAGGAGCACCGAGCAATAAGTTTCAAAATGAGCTGATTTTCGGCCTGCTGCGCGGCCTTCAACAGGAGGGTCGGGTCCTTTAGGGCCCGTATCCGGTTTAGCCAATTATTGGAAAAGCCCTTGAGATACGCATCAAAAGCGATGCTGGCCAAGCAGATCAGTAACGCCCAAATAGGAGCACCAGACAGCGCAATACTGGCGTTCAAAAGTACATGGCACAGTAAACTGGCAGACCAATGAACGCGGGTATTTTTGAGTGCTTGCCTTACGCCAATGACGCGAATGGTTGCTGGTGCGCTTACTGGATCCAGTGCCACGCGATCCAAAGCGAAATCCAAAAAGCGAGAAAGGCCAACAAACATGGGCTTAGGTTACCACCTTGCAATGAATCTTGTTTTAACGAGGTGACTGTTCAATGTTATACGCATTTACGCTGGCCATATTGGTTTGGAGCGGGATGTAAGCGCTCGCTTTAGCACCACTCAAGCAGGCCAACATTGGCCAGTTGTTAAGTATTGTTGGCCTAGTTTTGCACCACCAATAGACCCAATTGAGTCGACCACCATGCACGCCAACACCCTTCGCATGAACCATGATTACATGACGCTGGTTCATTGCAGGGACAAAGCTTGGGGCCAGCATGCCTTAACTCGGATCGGGTCCATATTCGTGGCCACCGCAGCCGTTGGCATTTCCGTTCCCGGCCCTTGGTGGATATTGTGCGTCGCCGCGATGTCTGTTGGCTGGGCGTTGGAGTGGACCTTCTTCCGTTGGCTTAGCGACAAAATCGACAACCCGGAGCAGCTAAACCCAAAAGATTTACCTCGTATCAAGCAACTGACCATCCGCGCGATCATTGGCTTGGTTGCGCTTTATGCAACTCCCTTTTTGGCACTCGCCTTTGCGCCGCATCCAGGCCCCAGCCTTGGCCTCATCTTCGCATGTGGCAGTTTGCTGGTCGTTTGCGGTCAGCATGTGCTGGACCGAAAAATGGTCTATTGGACATTGCCAATCATCACCCTAGCCGTGATACTTTGTGCCATTCGTTTAGCCGATGGTTGGGTCGGCTATCTGTTGGGCTTTCTAGCATTTCTCCTTTGCGTGAATACTGTGGTGCTGACAGGGGCCTCGGTAAAGTCCGCAGAAGACTTGATCGAAGCACAAGGTAAAGCGCTTCGCTTGGCGGACGAACTTGATGAACGCGTCGTCCAACGCACGCGCGAATTGGAAGAAGCCGTAAAGGTTGCAGAAGAAGCCAATCGTGCCAAGTCGCGCTTTTTAGCCACGATGAGCCACGAATTACGAACGCCACTCAACGCTGTGATTGGCTATGCTGAAATGGTTGGCGAAGATGTGCGTTCTGGAGACCTAGGCTCAACAGAGGCAGACCTTGAGAAAATTCGCAATGCGGCCCGTCACCTCTTGGGCCTCATCAATGAGGTGCTCGATATCTCCAAAATGGAGGCCAATGAGCAGGTATGCCGTCCGACACATTTCGACGTGCGCCTGATTGCGCAGGAAGCGCTCGACGCCATCATTCCGCTGGCTGCGGCCAGTCAAACGCAATGCAAATTGGAAATCGACGAAAGTCTAGAGACTTTGGTCTTTAATGACGAAGGCAAGCTGCGGCAGTGTTTACTGAACCTCCTGTCAAATGCCGCGAAATTCACGACTAACGGCACCATTAAGCTAACCTGTCGCTTGAGCGGCTCACAGCAAGAGTGGATCGCCTTTGATGTCACCGATTCCGGAGTGGGTATTGCCGAAGAAGACCTACCACGCATCTTCTTACCCTTCTTTCAAAGCGACACCAGCTTGACGCGCTCGGTCGAAGGGACAGGGCTAGGCCTCGCCATCAGCCAGAAGCTCTCCCTTCTCATGGGAGGCGACCTCATGGTGACAAGCCGCGTTGGCATCGGCTCAACTTTTACTCTGATGATCGCCCGTCAATTCTTGGAACCCGGCGAGAAAGCAAAATTGCCACTCGCCGTTCCAGCAACCCATTGATTCAGAAGTCGCTGACGCGCTCAATGATGATAGCCGGTGCCATGCCGCCCGCGGCACACATCGTCACCAAGCCATAGCGACCACCTGAACGCTCTAGTTCATCTAATGCCGTGCCGATGAGGATTGAGCCCGTTGCGCCAATTGGGTGACCAAGCGCCATTGCACCGCCATTGATATTGACCTTACTGCGATCCAGGTTGAGGTCACGGATGAATTTCTCTGCCACGACGGCAAAGGCTTCATTGATCTCCCAGACGTCAATATCACTGACCGATAGCCCAGCTTTCGCAAGCGCTTTCTTAGCTGCAGGCACAGGCGCATTCAGCATCAAGGTCGGGCAGTCGCCGACATTGGCTGTGGCGACGATACGGCCGCGGGGTTTCATACCGTGGGCATTCGCATAGGCTTCTGACGTCAGCAGCAGCGCCGCAGCACCATCAACGACGCCCGACGAATTGCCAGCGTGATGGACGTGGTTCATTGCGCCTTTAAGCTCAGGGTATTTGCCGGTAATGAGATCGCCATAAGTGCGCCCGCTTTCATCCACCTTCATATCCGCCCACATACTAAAGACCGTCTTGAGGCCAGAGAGACTTTCCAAAGTTGTCTGCGGACGGGGGAACTCGTCATGATCAAGCGCAATTGTTCCATCAAGATTTTTAACAGGCACGAGAGACTGGCTGAAGCGGCCTTCTGAAATCGCATGAGCGGCGCGCTGTTGACTGGCCAAAGCCAGATTGTCGACCGCTTCGCGATCAATGCCTTCTAGCGTTGCAATTGCATCGGCACAGACACCCTGTTGCGACTGGGGGTGTTTCTCTCGCAGGCTTTTGTTGCCAGCATCCAGCATCGGCGGGGCAGCTAGATCCGCTGTAGCGGCGGTATAGCTCATCATTTCCGTGCCACCGGCGATCACGCAGTCTTCCATGCCCGACATGATCTGAGCCGCAGCTAGATTGACGGTCGTGATGCCGGAGCCACAGAAGCGGTCTAAGGTTACGCCAGACGCTTTGATATCATAGCCTGCATCCAAGGCGGCCATCCGCCCGAGGTCACAGCTTTGCGCACCGCGCTGAGAGCTCGTGCCCCAGATGATGTCGTCGACCGTGGCGGTATCTAGGCCATTACGATCCGCGATTGCTTTCAAGACTGTGGCGGCCAGATGTTGTGGATGCAAATGGGCAAGCGCCCCTTTGCCAACTTTCCCGATTCCACGAGGTGTCCGGCAGGCGTCGATGATGTAAGCGTTTGTCATGGTCACTCCCTAAATTCATGGCCCAGATCTAATCGTCTGAGTTCGCGTAAGACTCTAGCGCCAGCCCTCACAGAGGGCAAACAAAAAGGGGTGCCGGAAACCAGCACCCCTTTTAGCCAAAAATGAGCGTGCGCTCAGGCGGCGCGGACGCGTGTCATCGCGGCCTCGAAAGCCTGCGTGATCTCAGAACCCGCGTATTTGCCATATTCGCACTTGGCCATCACTTCAGCTGGTGGGAAAATGGTTGGGTTGTTTTTGTAAGTGTCGTCCATTAGCGCTTTCGCGGCTGCGTTCGGCGTGGGGTACAAAATGGTTTTCGTGATGTTGGCACCATTCTGACCATCGAGCAGGAAGTTGATGAAGGCATGGGCATTGTTTGGATTCGGTGCCCCGGTTGGGATACACATGCAGTCCGAGTTCAAAAGAGACCCTTCCTTCGGCACCACAAAGGCCAAATCGGGGTCTTCGGTCTCCTTCTGCGCAATATCGCCATTATACTCCAGAACGATATCGATTTCTTTCGACATTAAGAGGTCTTGGCCATTATCGTCATGGAAATTTTTGATGTTGGCTTTCTGCTTGATCAACATGTCTTCAACTTGCTTGATCAATTCTGGCGTCGCGTCATTCACGCTCTTGCCCAGATATTTAAAGCCTAAACGGAACACATCAGCGCTTTCTGACAAAAGCGACAGGCGGCCTTTGTACTCAGAGCTGTCGTAAAGATATTTCCAACTGTCTGGGATGACGCCGCCCTTCATGGCAGATTTGCGATAACCAATACCGAGGACCAGCCACGTATAGGGCATAGAATACTTCCGACCGGGGTCAAAGTCTGCATCCTGGAATTCTGGCAACAAATTCTTCTTATTCGGGATTTTGGCGTGATCCAAAGGCGCCAACATCTTGGCCTCAACCATGCGGGCCACATATTCGTTGGATGGCATGATAACGTCAAAGCCGGGGTTGCCTGCCCGGAATTTAGCGACCAGTTCATCATTATTGGCAAATAGGGTCATGTTGACCTCAACGCCACTAGCGGCCTTGAAGTCTGCCAAAGTGTTTTCGCCGATATAGGTGTCCCAATTATAGAAGGCCAGCTTATTGCCCTCGGAACCTTCGATCACCAGCTTGCCGTCCGATTTCGCTTCAGGCGCGGCAGGCTTACAGCCTGAAAGCGTGAGCGCCGCAGCTGTTGCACCGAAAGCGGCCATGAAGGCCCGGCGCGAATGGGGTCGGAGTCGCAGGAACAGATCAACTTCTTCACGTGATAGTGGTCGTTCAGTCATTCACGTATCTCCCTCTCAAGTTACATCCGTAATTTAGGCGTTTCGGAAACACCAGTCATAGTCCGCAAGCGGAACATGTGCAAAGTATCGGTCCTGCTCAGTCCGCTTAACAATGGTATACATGGCCTGAAAACGAGCACCCAGATAGTCTTTAAGGACTTCAGATGATGCAAAAGTGTCCACAGCCGCAAACCAATTCTTGGGCAAATCCACGGGGGCCTTATCAGCCTGTGCATAGCCATCGCCGGTAATTGCGGGACCAGGGTCGAGCTTATTTGTTAGGCCATAATGGACGCCCGCCAACATGGCAGCCAGCGCCAGATACGGATTCGCGTCAGCTCCAGAAACACGATGTTCAACGTGACGGCTGGACGGGGGCCCTGCCGTCACGCGCAAGCCCACGGTGCGGTTGTTTACGCCCCATGTCGCTGCCACTGGGGCATAGGAATTACCAACAAAGCGGCGGTAGGAATTCTGGTTCGGTGCGAAAATAGCGATGCCTGCTGGCAGGAGTTGCTGCATCCCGGCAATTGCGTGGCGCAGCGCTGGTGTCCCTTGGAGATCTTCGCTGGCGAAAATGTTTCGCCCATCCTGATCGAGGACAGAGACGTGCAAGTGCTGACCGTTGCCGGCGCGCCCTTCAAACGGCTTGGCCATAAATGTCGCTTCAAGGCCATGGCTAACCGCGCAACCTTTGACGAGGCGCTTAAACATCATAGCTTCATCGGCGACCCTCAGTGCATCGGCGCGGTGTTCCAGTCCGATCTCTAGCTGCCCCGGCGCGAATTCACTAATCGCGGCTTCAATCGGCAGACCCTGGGCTTCTGCTGCGTCATAGAGGTCACGCAAGAAGGGCATGTAATCATCAAGCTCACGGAGGCCATAGACCTCATGGCCGGTCGGCGTGTGGCCTGTGATGGGTGAGGATGGCAAGGACGGGGCTTGGCCAGCATAACGCTGGTCTAAAAGATAGAATTCAAGCTCGCAGGCGACATCTGGCGTCAGGCCATCAGCGGCAAATCGGTCCAAAACACGTTGCAGGACATGGCGCGGATCAAGATCGCTACCCGGACCGTCTAATTCATAGAGTGACAAAACGCATTGGGCGATGTCTTCGCCTAACCAAGGTGCCTTAAACAAGGTATTGGGGGCGGGCTTAGCCAAGCGGTCCGCATCACCATCTTCCCAGACTAGCCCAGTTGCTTCGCAATCAGCCCCTTGCATATCCACCACAGTGATTGAACCGGGCAAATAGCGCCCATGACCATAAACGGTCAAAAGCTCATGGGGACGAATGCGCTTCCCCCGCGGTGGCCCGCTCATGGGATTATAGAGAATATCAATGAAGCTAATGTCGGGGTTTGCGGCCAGAAAGGCTTCTGCCTCTGCCTTGTTAGCAATGCCGTACGTGTGTTGGGTTGGCTTTTTAGACAAAACAGGACCTCAGACTTTCAGGAGTAAATGTTCGCGTTCCCAGGCCGACACGACCCCTTCGAATGCATCAAGCTCGTCCAGCTTAACGGCTGCAAACACGCGACAGAAATCTTCACCTAAGACTTCTCGCATGGGTTCACAATTTTGGAAACGCCCCAATGCCTCATCCAAAGTGCGCGGCAAGGACCGGGGCATTCGGTACGCAGAAGTGGTGATCAAAGGACCGGGCTCTAGGCCCTGCACCATGCCAACATAACCGCAGGCAAGCGACGAGGCGATGGCGAGATACGAATTGGCATCGGCCCCGGGTAGGCGATTTTCCACGCGTCGGTTGCGGCCATCACTAATCGGTGTACGCAGACCGCAAGAGCGATTATCCAGACCCCATTGCACATTGATCGGCGCGTCAAACTGGGGGCGCATCCGGCGGAATGAGTTTACATTTGGCGCAAAAAGAGGCGCAACGTCAGGAAGATACGTCTGAAGCCCACCGACGAACGAGCGGAATAACTTGCTGTCTGTGCCATTGGAATTGGCAAACAGATTACGGCCCGTCTCTTTATCCACCAAGGACTGGTGAATGTGCATGGCGCTGCCGGGCTGATTATCCATGGGCTTTGCCATGAACGTGGCATAGACATTCTGGGATAAAGCCACCTGCCGCACGATGCGTTTGAACATCAAGACCTGATCGGCCAACTCTAGCGCATCGCCATGGTTGAAGTTAACTTCCAACTGCGCGGCACCAGCTTCGTGGATCATGGTGTCGATATCAAGTTCGGCAATCTCGCAATATTCATAGATTTGCTCGATCAGATCCTCATATTCGTTAATCGCCTCAAGGCCATAGGGCTGAGAAACCGTCTCGGCCCGACCCGACCGTCCAACGGGGGTTTCGAGTGGCAAATCGGGGTCAATATTGCGGGCCGTCAGAAAGAATTCGACTTCCGGTGCGACCACAGGCTCCCAGCCGCGCTCCGCATACAGGTCAAGCACCCGACGCAGAACTTGGCGCGGGGCAATATCAATCAGCTTGCCAGCATGGGTGTAGGCATCTGTCACCACATAGGCCGTTGGGGTGCGATAGCCTGGGGCAACACAGATCGAGGATGGATCGGGGACAAGCACGCAATCGGGGTCAAGCGTGCCAGAAAACCCATCTTCATCGTCGGTTTGGGCATCTGGATATTCGCCTGTCACTGTCACTCGCAAGATTGATGAGGCGATCCGTAACGTGTGGTTTGACACCCCTTTTAAAAAGCGCGCGGCTGGTACGACTTTGCCGCGGATAATGCCGTTCATATCTGGCAAAATCAGCTCAATTTCAGAAACGCTCTTCTCTTTGATCCAAGCCTCAAGACGCTTGTGGATGCTAGGGTCTGTTTCAAACGACATAGGTCACCAATTTCCGCTATAGGATCTCGTTAAGAATGGAATTGAGGGCAGCAACATAAGCTGCTGGTGCCTCCCTGGATAGGCTTGGCCCCGCCAACAGCATATTGTGGAAGGGGGTCACCAAGAAGCCACGGTTTAACAGACCAAGGTGGAGGCCAACCTCAAGGTCATAATCAAAGCTCGCCCGCATTTGTTCGGCATTGGTGGGCAAGTTGGGCGCAAAGACGGTTTCTAGCCGTGCTCCTAACCGAATAACCGACCACGACAGACCAAGCCTCGCAACTAAGCCCTTGATGCCATCTTCCAACGCAATGGCCCCAGCAATCATAGCGGCATAGTTCGTCTCGGTCATGACGTCCTCTAAGCACGCGCGCAGCGCGGCCATCTGCAACGCGGAGCCCGACAGAGTTGTCCCAACGCCAGAATGCCCCGGTGGGGTTTCAGCGCGCACTCGCTCAATCCCGCGCTTCACCTCTTCCGTAAAACCCCAAACGCCAGTTGGTATGCCCCCTGCAACGGCTTTACCGGCAACCCAGATGTCGGGTTCTAGGCCGAAAGTACCCGTCCAGCCGCCGGGGCCGGTGGACAGGGTGTGCGTCTCATCGATCAGCAGAAGGGTACCCTGCGCGCGGGTTAGACGACGTACCTCGTCCAAAAAGCCCGGCTCCGGCGCGACCATGCCGCAATTGGTCAAAGCCGGCTCCATAATCACACATGCGATGTCGCCCTGCACCAAAGCAGCAGCCAATGCCTCCACATCGTTAAACGGAATGCACTTGGCGACCGCGGCAAGATCATAAGCTTGACCCCATAGACTTGGCTTGGCCACCGTCTGGCCTGACGTCAGATTAACAGCAGTTTCATCGACCGCCCCGTGATAGCAGCCATCAAAGACGAGTATTTTCGACCTTTTGGTGATGGCCCGCGCCGCACGAAGGGCAAAGCGATTGGCATCTGACGCGGTTAAAGTAATCTGCCAATAAGGCATGCCAAACTTGGCCTTCAGGAGGCTACCGACCTCTTCTACATCGGCTGAAGGCAACATGGACGTAAGCCCTCGCGATGCTTGGGCCTGCACAGCTTTGGCAACAGGTTCTGGGTTGTGGCCGAACATCGCACCGGTATCGCCCAAACACAGATCGGTCAGCACATGACCATCGAGGTCGGTCAAGCTTGTTCCGCTCGCCTGTTGGACCACCAGAGGAAAAGGCATCGGCCAGTCCAGCATCCAATGCTGGGGAACCCCGCCGAAAAAGCCGTTTTCTTGGTTTGCGCGCGCGGCAGACCGGGGTCGGCTTCGCCGATAAGCTGCGCTTTCGCGCGCCTTAAACGCCCTCAACTTCTCCCTGACGATCGGCACATTCCACCTCAGAATTTGTTATAACGTTCTAAGGGTGGGGTTGGTCAAGCCAAAAACGGCATTAAATGCGGTTTATCATCCAATCGAGGCCATCTTGTACATCTGCTGCAATCGCTGCTCGCAATCCCGCTTCATCTCCAGTTTCGAGCGCCTTCAGCGCGTCGCCGTGGCGATCAGATAGATCAAGGTCATTGACGGCATCGGGAAACATCAGACGCATAAAGGGGCCAAAACGCACCCAAATACTCTCAATCATTGGAATAATGACCGTAGAAGGGCATGCTCGGTAGAGGCCAAAGTGGAATGCGTGGTTGTTGGCCATATAGCCGACAATATCACCCTGCCTAAGTGCCGCATCCATCGCGTCATTGGCTTCTGCCATCGCTTGGCGGTGGTTGGTGGTTATGAAGGGCAGCGCCCTTGCTGCAGCCTCTGGCTCCAAGAGCGTGCGGGCGCGCATCAATTCCACAATCCCAGTCCGGTCCATTTCCGGCACCGTGATCCGCCGAGTTGCGCCCATGCTAAGGGCATGTTCCGCCGTCAGCCGCCAGACCGCATCCCGAACAGGCGTGACACTGCCTCCCAGTTCGGTTGCCAGCGACCGTAGGCTTAGGCTTTCACCCGGCGCAAATGCCCCACGCGAGAGGCGAGCCCGCAATTCTTGGTAAATCGCCTCGTGCAACGGTTCTGCACGATCGACAGCCTCTCCAACAGGGATTTCCGATACAGACATGTTTCTATGTTTCGGTTGCTTTGCTTGCGCTGTCGATCAATTTTCGATCATAAAACTTCGCAAGCGGACTCAAATGACAAACGGGGCAAGCGCGGAAACAAGTCTTTATTTGTTCCATGACCTAAATTGACTAGAAAATTCGATTTCCAGCCATTTTCTTTGAAGAACGCCCCATCGACGCCCGCATTATCAAAGCCGCTCATGGGGCCACAATCCAAGCCAAGTGCGCGGGCCGCCATCATGAAATAGCCCCCTTGGAGCGTGCCATTGCGGAAAGCGGCCTCTGCGCCACCATCTGGCATGTCAGAGAACCATTTGGCAGCATCGGGATTATGCGGAAACAGCTCTGGGATTTTATCGTAAAATCTTGGATCACTCGCCACGATCACAGTCCAAGGTGCCGACATGGTTTTGTCGACATTCCCGGGTGCCAAATAGGGCTTTAGCTTCGCTTTGCCTTCCGCCGATCCAATAAAGGTAAACCGTGCGGGTGAACAATTCGCGCTGGTCGGGCCCCATTTCGTAAGATCATAGACGGCGCGCATCAAGCTTTCAGGCAAGGCCTCTTCAACCCAGCCATTGCGGGTGCGGGCGTCTACAAACAATTGGTGCAAAGCTGTCTCGTCTAAAACGCCCATCAGGATCTCCCATTAAAACAGGACTAAGTCTACAAAGCTTGTTCTACCCGCAAGACTTCAGGGACATAATGCTTAAGCATATTCTCAATGCCTTGCTTCAAAGTGATCGTTGAGGATGGGCAGCCGGCACATGAACCGCGGAGGCGCAAATAGACGGTTCCGGTCTCGGGCTCAAATCGATCAAAATCAATGTCCCCGCCATCTTGGGCAACAGCGGGGCGCACACGCGTGGCCAATAACTCTTCAATCTCGCGCACGATCTGGGCCGCATCGCCACTATAGAAACCAGCAGAAGACACAGGCTCAGCGGTGACGCTGTATGTCATCACAGGCGCGCCCGAGACAAAGGTGTCCATGATGGCACCCAAGAGCGATGGCTTAATATGCGGCCACTCGGTCTCAGCGTCCTTTGTGACGGTGATGAAGTCGGCCCCAAAAAAGACCCGGCGAACCCCGTCAATCTTGAACAAGGCGGCAGCTAACGGCGATGCGGAGGCGGCTTCAGCATCGTTAA